>WNFL01436808.1_pt1 | contig 12277 bp, 11 predicted proteins | sample 5400361 | NCBI WGS metagenome assembly WNFL01 (sample SAMN13153351, study PRJNA577476) | soil metagenome | isolation source: 40 cm soil on Douglas fir-dominated hillslope | place: USA:California | collected 2013-09-17
AGACAGCGGCACCACGGCGAGGAAAGGATCCTGTCCGCGGGCACCGCGTGTCGGCGGAAGGCTTCGCCGAGCACCCGGGCCTGGGTGCGCCCCTTCTCATCCAGATTTCGCTGGGTCGCGCAGTCGTCGATCTTGAAGCCGGGCGGGTCGCCGTAGCCGGGCGGCGCGTTGCCATGACGGATCAGTGCGACATGACCGCCTTTGACGAGTGCGGCCCAGGCTTCCTTGGAATCATCGGCAGCCGCCAATGGCGTGGCGAGCAGCCAGATGGCCAGCGGTGCGGCGAGGAAGCCGCCCGCGATCGCCGCCAGGATCGTGCGCCATTTCATCCGCGGTGGCCTCCTAGCCCGTCAGGTGCTCGCCCTTCGCCCCCGCCGCGAGGATGGATTCGACGAGGGCCAGGGCGCGGCTGCGGTCGGGATTGGTGGTGTGCGCGGTGACGCGATTGCGGGCCGCGGAGGTGAGATAGAAGCGCTCGTAGAGCAGGTTGCGCGCCCCGAGCCCCGAGCCCACGAAGTCCCAGGCGGTCCGGAAGAGGGCGGCCCGCCGCTCGGCGTCCATCCCGTTGGCGCCGTGCAGGAACTCGTCGAGCAGGGGACGTAGCGTGGGGTCGTCGAGCTGCTTGCGGCTCGGGGCGGCCAGCAGGTTGTGGCTGCCGATCAGCGCGATGATCTCGGCCACGCGCGGGAACCACGTGGCCAGGAGCGAGCGCATCGGGACCAGCGGCCGCGGGTCCGGGAACCACACGCCGTCCCCCACGTGGCGGCCGTGCTCGGCGGAGAGCAGGACCGCGCTGCGGGTGACCTCGCCGTACGCGAGCAGCTCGCCGAGCATCTCCAGGGTGGCGGGGCTCTGGTCGTTGAGGGCCTCGGCCATCCGCGTGGCCAGCCCGTAGGCGAACTCGAGCTTGGTCTGCGCCCGGAGCGTGCTCTGGTTCGTGAGGTTCTCGACGATGCCGCTGGTGCGGATCGCGTTGTAGATGTCCGTGCGGCCGTCCACGAACACGCGCTCTCGGGGCACCTCGACGTTGTCGAAGATCACGAACGCGTCCTGCTCGTCGAACCGGGAGGACAGCGGGCGGTCGAAGAGATCCTCGGCCGGCGCGGCGGCGCTGTCCCGGCACAGGAAGATCAGTCCCGGGGTGTCGACCGGGATGGCGAACGCGAGCGCGTGGGCGGTGGCGTCGCCGGGAATCGGCAGGCCCGGGTAGACCGCGATCTCGTCCGCGAAGGGCGCGAGGGTCGCGAGGATGCGGGCGCCGCGCACCACGATGCCGGTCGCGGTCTCCCCGACCTTCTGCAGGGTGACGCGGTTGCCGATGAGCTTGGCGTCGCTCGTCCGGTCGATGGTCGGCTGGATGATCGTGTGAGTGAGCGAGACGTCGTCGCGGGCCACGTGGCGCTGGAAGCGGACGAGGTTCTCCGCGCCCTCGTCGTTGGCGTGATCGGGGCCCGCCCAGATCGCGTGCCGGGCCGCGAAGCACGCGAACTTGACGTTCATGTAGTCGGGGGTGCGCCCCATCAGGCCCACCGTCGCCTCGGAGATGCGCGCGAGCCCCCGGTTGCGGCGCTTCAGGTCGTCGACCGAGCGCGGGATCATGTGGCCGATGCCGATGGGCTCGCCGGTCTCCGGGTCGGGGATCAGGCAGTCCTCCGGGTACTGGTGCTGGCGGTCGAAGACGCCGGCCAGCGTCCGGGCGGCCCCCGCGAGCGCGGGGTGCGCGGTGACGTCGTCCACGCGCCCGTCGCCCAGCCACACCGTGCGAGGCGTCTTGCGGAGCTTGTCGAGGAACTGCGCGCCGGTCCGCGCCCCCATCGGCTACTTCCAGGCCGGGTCAACCGCGCCGGCCGCGTCGCGCCAGCCCGGCGCCCAGGCCAGCGCGACCAGGCGCACCGTGATGTTCTGGCGCGTCGGCTTGAGCGCGATGGTCTCGAGCGGCTCGGTCAGCGGGTCGGTCCGCGCGCCGAGGGCGTCGGCCTCCGCCTTGAACTGGGCGTCCAGCGCGGCGATGGCCTCGTCCACCGCGGCCACCGTCTCCTTGGCGCGGCCCACGTCCTGCGTCTCCTTCAGCACGCGGCCCGCGCCGCGCGCGGCGGTGGTGGCGCGCCCGATCGTGCTGACGTTGATGGACTTGCGGCCGAGGAAGGCGCCCAGGATGGTGGCGCCGACCGAGATCGCGGTCTGGATGCCCTGCTGCTTGGCCTGCTCGCTCTCGCGGTCCACCGCCTGCTCGGCCTTGCGCCGGCGTTCTTGCAGCGCGGCCTGCTTGGGCGCGTACTTCTGGCGGAGCACGTCGCTGGACTTGTCCCGGTCCTGGCGGGTCGACTCCTGGAGGCGCACCCGGAAGTCGCGCTCCGACTCGCCGGGCTTCGAGACCGTCTTGAGCGCCGGGCTCCGCCACAGCTCGGTCTTCTGTGACTGGAGCAGCCACGTCGAGAAGTCCTTGGTCCAGCCGTCGTAGCTCTTCTTCTTCGAGGCGGGGGCGGGGAGGTCGGCGAAGCCCGCCTCGCCTTCCGCGGCCGGCGTCAGGTCCGATGTCGTGAAGCCCCCTTCTTCGGCCTGGGTCCAGTCCACCGGCACCGCGTCGTCGGTGATCGCGGTCAGGTAGAGGAGGTCGCGGCTCACGTCCACGCCGCTGCGCGTGTCGGCCACGCGGACCTGGGCCGCGCCCACCAGCATCGGCCGGTAGAAGAGGCTCGCTCCGGCGGGCGCCCCGCCGCGCGCGGGCACGAAGTGCTGCGGCACGTCGGGCGGCAGGAGTGGGCGCTGCCCGCCGGCCGCCGGCGGCGCGGCCGCGGGCTCGGACGCGGCGGTGCGGGCGCCCTTTCCGGCCGGCTTCGGAGCCGAGACGGGCTCGGGCCGAGCCGCCGCGCCCGGTGCGGGCGCGGCCTTTGCGCTGGCCGGCGCCGGGGCGCCGCGACGGGCGTCCATCAGCGTCTTGATCTGGGCGCGCGTCAGCGGTCCGCGCAGATAGGACATCACCCACCGGCTCTCGAACACCACCGGGTGATCCTCGTGCACGTTGTTCATCAGGAAGACGCGGCTCGAGAGCCCCGAGAGGATGCGCTCGAGCCCGGCGCGATCGAAGCCCTGGCCCGCGCTGCCCGCCGCGCCCTCGAGGCCGTCGAGCACGCGCGCCTTGTCCCGCTCGGTCTGGAGCCGCCCGATGAACCAGGTGCCGGTGTTGGAGAGGCCCTTGTAGTCGAGGTCGACCGGGTTCTGGGTGGCCAGCACCACGCCCACCCCGAAGGCCCGCGCCTGCTTGAGCAGAGTGAGCAGCGGCGTCTTCGACGGCGGGTTGGCCACCGGCGGGAAGAAGCCGAAGATCTCGTCCATGTAGAGCAGTGCGCGCAGGCTGGTGGTGCCGGACTGCGTCCGCATCCAGCCCACCACCTGGTTGAGCAGGAGCGAGACGAAGAACATCCGCTCGGCGTCGTTCAGGTGCGCGATCGAGACGATGGCGACGCGCGGCTTGCCCTCCGGTGTGTGCAGCAGGTTGCCCACGTCGAGCGGCTCGCCCTCCATCCAGGCGCCGAAGAAGCGGTCCTTGGACGGGAAGAACGCGTCGAGGTCCAGGACGCCCACCCGCTTCACCGGCGGCGTCTGGATCTGCTGGATGAGCCCGGCCAGGTCGAGCTCCTGCCCCTGGCGCCACGCGGTGTCGAGGATGGTAGAGATCAGGATGTGCTCGCGGCTCTTGATCGGGTCGGCGTCGATGCCGAGGAGCCCCAGCAGGCTCGTCGCGGTGGTGCCGATGCGCTCGCGCAGCAGCTCCTCGTCTTCCCGGATGGCGGGCGGCGGGGCCGCGAACGACTTCAGGATGGAGAGCGGGATCCCCGCGTTGCTGCCCGGCGTGTAGATCGCGAAGTCGGCCGCGTCGCGCAGGCGCTGGATGCGCGCACCGTCCTCCCCCCAGGACGCGAGTCCCTTCTGCCACAGCTCGGCCTGCTGGCGCGCGTAGTCGTCCACCGAGAGGTTCTTGCGGCGCGCGTCGTCCTCGTTGACCCACGGGCGGAAGTCCTCGGACTTGAGCCCGGGGAAGGTGAGCAGGAGGTTCGCGAGATCGCCCTTGGGATCGATGAGGATGGCCGGGATGCCGTCGATCGCCGCTTCCTCGATCAAGGCCAGGCAGAGGCCGGTCTTGCCGCTGCCGGTCATGCCCACGCAGACCGCGTGGGTCACCAGGTCCTTCGAGTCGTAGAGGATCAGGCCGTCCTGCCCCTTCTTCTGCTGCCAGTCATACGGCCGGCCCAGGTAGAAGACCCCCAGCTTCTCGAAATCGGCCGCGCTCGGCATGGTGCTCCCTTCCGTCGCGCGCTAGAGCGCGCGCTTGACGAACACGCCGCCCTTCACGATCGCGTGGATGTGGGCGGTGTTCTGGAAGACGCGGAGGTTCTTGAGCGGGTCGCCGTCCACCACGAGCAGGTCGGCGTACTTGCCGGGCTCGACCGAACCGATTCGATCAGCCATCCTGAAAATGTCGGCGTTGACCATGGTGGCGGAGAGCAGCACCTCCATCGGCTTCATCACCTGGCCCTTCAGCTCGAACTCCATCGCGCGCTGCGACTGCATGTCGCCGAGCAGGTCCGAGCCCGAGCCGATCTTGCAGCCCGCGCGATAGGCGTGGGTGAGGCCTTCGAGGCTCTTCTCGAGCGCCAGGTTGATCTTCTGGATCTGGTGGTCGCCGATGCCGTAGTTCTTGCCCTCGCGGGAGATGGCCTCGTAGGTGACCATGGTCGGCACCAGGTAGGCGCCCGCCGCCTTGATCGCCTGCGCGCCGGCCTCGTCGAGCAGGTTGCCGTGCTCGATGCAGCGCACGCCGGCCTGGATCGCGTTGCGGATGGCCGAGCCGGAGTAGGCGTGGGCCAGCACGTACTTGCCGACCGCGCGCGCTTCCTCCACCGCCGCGCGCATCTCATCCACCGTGTACTGGGTGGTGTCGAGCTCGTCGCCCGGCGACATCGCGCCGCCCGAGGCCATGATCTTGATCTGGTCCACGTCGTGGCGGAGGTTCTCGCGGGCGGCCTTGCGGACCTCGTCGGCCCCGTCCGCGATCATGCCCGCCATGCCCACGCAGCAGTCCACCGGCTCGATCCACTCGGAGCGCCGGCGCTTGTCGGCGTGGCCGCCGGTCTGCGAGAGCGGGCGGCCGGAGACGAGCATGCGCGGGCCGGGGTAGAGGCCGGACTCGGCGGCCTCGCGGAAGCCGTAGTCGGCGCCGCCCGCGTCGCGCACGGTGGTGAAGCCCTGCATCAGGCACTGCTCCATGCGGCGGAGCGCCTTGGCCGCGATCAGGCTGGGCGGGTTGTGGCGATGCTGCTCGGGGATATTGCCCTCGACCGCGCAGACGTGGACGTGGGCGTCGGTGAGCCCGGGCATGAGCGTGCGGCCCTTGAGGTCGACCGTGTCGATCTTGCCGGGCAGCGGCCCGACCTTGCCCGAGGCGATCACGTCCTTGATCCGCTCGCCCTCCACCACGACCGCCGCGCCTTCCACGGGATCCTTGCCGGTGCAGTCGATCAGGAACGCGTTCGTGAACACCGTGATCGCCATGGAGCGCCTCCGGGACTCGGGTTGTTGGGGCCAGCGGCGGAATTCTAGCAGGCTTTCCCCTGACGCGGAGTGCCAGGAGAGCTGTCCGGCCGGCGGGCATTCTGCCTTCGGTCCCGCTCGGTATCCGACGCCCAAGTGGCTGATCTGATGGCGAAGGGCGGGTGGCACGTGGCGTGCCTACCCCCCCATGGGACCACCGACCGAAGGGTGCGTGCGAGCGTACCGAGCGAGGTGACACCATGCCGATGGACAACTGGTACGACCTGGCGATCCGCGAGCTGTCTGACCTGACCGATCCGGGGAAGGAGAAGCTGGCCCAGGCGGCCGAGCAGGCGCTCCCCGCGCCCGAGGTCGAGGAAGAGGAGACGCCGGAGCCCCCGCCGGCGGGGTCGTCCCGCCAGAGTTGACGAGGATTTGACCGGCGTGTGACATCCCGTCCGCGCCGCCGCCTACCCTCTAGCCAGCAGCACCCATTCTCGGCGAGGGAGGCTTCTCATGCGGCGATGGCTGAAGGTGGCGGCGGTGGCGCTCGTGGCGGCGGTGCCCGCGGCAGGGTACGCGCAGACCCCGAGTGACAAGATGATGAAAGACGAGAAGATGATGAAGGAAGACAAGATGAAGATGGACGACAAGATGAAGATGGACGACAAGATGAAGATGGATGACAAGATGAAGCAGGACAAGATGATGAAAGAGGACAAGATGAAGCAGGACGGCAAGATGATGGACAAGGACAAGATGGAGAAGATGGACAAGATGGAGAAGAAGTAGCGCGGCGACCGGGCGCGCCCAGCGAGCGCCGGGTCGCCCCGGCGCTCGCCGCGGTCATCCGCGGGCCGCTACCGCGCGAGCTTGGCCTCGTACATCCAGATGCGCTCGTCGGCGCGCGGTGTCCACTCGATCCAGTTGGCCACCCCGTAGAGGTCGTGCTGCTGCCAGAGGAAGACCCACGGCACCTCGTCCCGCACCATCTGTTGCAGCTCGGCCCACGCCTCGAGCCGCTTCTTCGGATCCACGACCGTGACCGCCTGGGCGATCTTGGCGTCGATCGCCGGGTTGTTGCCGTAGGACGAGTAGGTCTGGCTGGCCTGGAAGAGCTGCTCGATGCTGCCCTGGCCGTCGAGGGCGGGCCCCCAGCCCAGGAAGAACATGTCGCCGGTGGTGCGGTTCTTGATCTTGTCGAGGTGGGTGCCCCACTCGTTCACCACCACGTTGGTCTTGATGCCGACGCGCTGGAGCTGCGCGGCGATCGCGAGCGAGACGTCCTTGTCGAGCGGGTAGCGCCCCGAGGGCGTGTCGAGCGTGAGCTGGAGCTTGGTCGGATCCACGCCTGCTTCCTTGAAGAGGGCCTGGGCCTGCGCCGGGTCGTACTTCCAGCACTGGGGCTTCGGGGAGTAGTCCACGTTGATCGGGGAGAGCGATCCGCACATCTTGGTGGCCCGGCCCTTGAGCACCTGCTGGATCAGCTCGTCCACGTTCACCGACGCGTGGATCGCCTTGCGTACCCGGATATCCTGCATCGGCCCCGGCTTGAGGTTCACGAGGGCCAGGTAGTTGATGCGGGAGGAGACGGTCGCGCGCAGCCGCGCCTTGCCGCTCTTCTCGAGCATCTCCACGTTCTGGGGCGGCACGTCCTTCATGATGTCGATCTCGCCGGCGAGCAGCGCGGCGAGCCGGGCGCTGAACTCGGGGATGAAGCGGAAGGTCACCCGGCTCGCCTCGGCGGGAGTCTGCCAGTAGTCCGGGTTGCGCTCCACCACCAGCTTCTCGTCGCGCGCCCACTGCACGAAGCGGAACGCCCCGGTGCCGATCGGCTTGGCCGCGAGCGCCTGGACGCCCTGGTCCTTGAGGGCCTTGGGCGGCATCGGGAGGAAGTCGCTGGCCGCGATGCGGTCGATGAGGCCGGGCCAGGGCTTCTCGGTGACGAAGCGGACGGTGTAGTCGTTGACGATCTGGACTTCCTTCACCTGGGCCCACCGCGGCATGTAGTGCGTCTTGTTCGCGGGGTCCTTGATGTAGTCCATGGTGGCCTTCACGCTCTGGGCGTCGAAGACCTCGCCGTTGTGGAACTTCACGTTCCGGCGCAGCGCGAACTCCCAGGTGGTGTCGTTGATCACCTTCCAGCCGGTGGCCAGCATGGGCGACGGCTTGTAGGTCTTGGGATCGCGGTCCACCAGGCGGTCGTACATGTGCTCGACCATGTTGTTGGTGGTCCAGTCCACGATCGTGTTGGGCAGGAGCGTGCGCGGCTCGGCCGCGAAGGCCACCACGACCTCCTTGGCCCGGACCCGGTCCTGGGCGGGGGCGGACGCCGCGAGGCCGAGCAGCACGGCCAGCGCGGTCAGTAGCGTCGTGAATCGCCTCATGACGGCCTCCTCGTTGGTTCGATGTTCAGACGCGGAACTTCGGATCGAGCACGTCGCGCAGCCAGTCGCCCACCAGGTTGATGCCGAGCGCGGTGACCGCGAGCGCGGCGCCCGGGAACGCGGCGAGCCACCAGGCCACGTAGAGATAGTCGCGGCTCTCCGAGAGCATGTTGCCCCAGGCCGGGGTCGGCGGCTGCACCCCGAAGCCGAGGAACGAGATCGCGGCTTCGGCCACGATGAACTGGGCGAACTGGAGACTGGCCACGATCACGATGGACGGCGCCACGTTGGGCAGGATGTGCCGGAAGAGCAGCCGCGCCCGCCCGAGCCCGAGGGCCTGGGCCGCGTGCACGAACTCGCGCTCCTTCACCGACAGGACCTCCCCACGGACGACGCGAGCATACACGACCCAGCCGGCGGCTGACAAACTCACGATGATGTTGCGCAATCCGAGGCCCACGATCGCGTTGATGGTGAGCGCGAGCAGGATGAACGGAAACGAGAGCTGCACGTCGGCGACCCGCATGACCACCGTCCCGAGCCAGCCCTCGTAGTACCCGGCCAGAAGGCCGGCCAGCCCGCCCACCACCGCGGTGAGCAGGACGCAGCAGAGGCCGATGAAGAGGGCGACCCGCGCTCCGTAGAGCACGCGGGCGAGGAGGTCGCGGCCGAGCTGGTCGGTGCCGAGCGGGTGGCCCGGGGTGCCGGGCGGCTGGAGCCCCACCGCGAAGTCGCTCCGCAGCGGATCGTGGACGACCAGGAGCGGCGCCGCCACCGCGGCCACCAGCACGAGCGCGGCGATGACGAGCCCGAGGACGCCCCGGCCGTGTCGGCCGATGAAGGCTCTCATCGCGGGGTCATGCGCGGGCCGCCCGCGCCCGCGTGCGCGGATCGAGCCAGCCGTAGAGCAGGTCCACCACCAGATTGATCAGGGTATAGGTGACCGAGAAGATGAACACCGCCGCGAGTACCACCGGGAAGTCGCGGTTGAGCAGGGCCTGCACGGTGAGCCGTCCGAGGCCCGGCCACGCGAAGATGGTCTCGGTGATCACCGCGCCCCCCAGGAGCTGGCCGGTGTCGAGCCCGGCGAGGGTCACGATCGGGATCGCCGAGTTCTTGAGCGCGTGCTTGGCGATGACGACCCACTCGGCCAGGCCCTTGGCCCGCGCGGTGAGCACGAACTCCTCGTTGAGCGTGTCGAGCACCGAGGAGCGGGTGAGCCGCGCCATGCGAGCGGCGTAGAACGAGGCGAGCACCACGCACGGCATCACGAAGTGGCGCGCGCCGCCGGTCCCTCCGGTGGGCAGCCAGCCGAGCTTCACCGAGAAGAGATAGATCAGCATGAGGCCGAGCCAGAAGCCGGGCACGGCCTGGCCGAGCACCGCCGCGCCCATGCCGAAGAAGTCGAAGAGCGAGCCGCGGCGGACCGCCGAGAGCACGCCGACCGGCACCGCGACCAGGAAGGTGAGCGCGAGCGCGGCCACCGCCAGGTAGAGGGTCGCGGGCAGGCGCTCCAGCACGAGGCCGAGGGCGTCCTGCTTGTAGCGCAGGGACTCGCCGAAGTCGCCGCGCACCGCGCGCCCGACGAAGCGGCCGTACTGCACCGCCACCGGATCGTTGAACCCCAGGCGCTGGCGGAACTCGGCGAGGTCCTTGGCCTGGATGTCCATGGGCAGGAACAGCAGGACCGGATCGCCGCCGAGCCGCATGAGGAAGAAGACGGCGCTGAGAGAGAGGAACACGACCAGGACGGTCTGCCCGAGCCGCGACAGCAGGTAGGCGCGCACGCGGGGAGTATATAGTGGCCGGGTGTCTCTGGCCCGGGACCTGTCCGCGTCGGCGGTGACCGCCGGCTTCGTGACCGTGCTGGTGGGATTCGCCAGCTCGGCGGTGATCGTCTTCCAGGCCGCGGGCGCGGTCGGCGCGACTCCCGCCCAGGTGAGCTCGTGGATCCTCGCTCTCGGCCTCGGCATGGGGCTGACGTGCATCCTGCTCTCGCTCCGCTACCGGGCGCCGGTGGTCACCGCCTGGTCCACCCCGGGCGCGGCCCTGCTCGTCACCAGCGCGGCGGGCCTCACCATCGAGGAGGCCACCGGCGCCTTCCTCGTCTCGGCGGCGCTGATCACCCTCGTTGGCTTCTCGGGCTGGTTCGAGCGGGTGATGGACCGCATCCCGGTGGCCATCGCCGCCGGCATGCTGGCCGGTGTGCTGCTGCGCTTCGGGCTCGACGTGTTCCTGGCCATGCGGGCCCGCTTCGCCCTCGCCTTCGGCATGTTCGCGGTCTACCTGGTGGCGCGCCGGCTCGCCCCGCGCTACGCGGTGATCGCGGCGCTGGTGGTGGGCGTGGCGGTGGCGGCCGGCCAGGGCCTCCTGCAGGTGGCCGAGGTGCGGCTGGCGCTGGCCGCACCGGTCTGGGTGTCTCCGCGCTTCACGGCCGGCGCGCTGATCGGGGTGGCCCTGCCGCTCTTCCTCGTGACCATGGCGTCCCAGAACGTGCCCGGCGTCGCGGTCATCCGCGCCTCGGGCTACGCGGTGCCGATCTCGCCGCTGATCGGCTGGACCGGGCTGGCCAACCTGGTGCTGGCGCCGTTCGGGGGGTTCGCGCTGAACCTGGCCGCCATCACCGCCGCCATCTGCATGGGCCCGGAGGCGCACGAGGACCCGCGGCGCCGCTACGTGGCGGCCATGGCCGCGGGGGGCTTCTACGCGATCGTCGGCCTGTTCGGAGCGACCGTGGTCGGGCTCTTCGCGGCGTTCCCGCGGGAGCTGGTCGCGGCGATCGCGGGGCTGGCCCTCCTCACCACGATCGGCAACGGGTTGGCCGCGGCGCTCCGCGACGAGAATCAACGCGAGCCGGCGCTCGTCACGTTCCTGGTGACCGCGTCCGGGGTGACCCTCTCGGGCGTCGGCTCGGCGTTCTGGGGACTGGTGGCGGGGGTCGTGACCCTTGTGATACTGCGGGCGGGCGGCCGTCGCGGGTAGCTCGATCCGGGAGGAGTGTATGGCATCCATTGAAAATCGGTCGGCGGTGGTTCCCGCGGTCATCGTGGGGCTCTGCCTGGTGGTTGGCCTGGCGATCGGCGGCTACTTCGTCGGCAAGGGCGCGACGCGGTTCCGGTCCGATAGCCGGGTCGTCACGGTGAAGGGGCTGGTGGAGCGGGAGGTCAAGGCGGACCAGGCGGTCTGGACCCTCGGCCTGCGGCGCGCGAGCGAGAGCCTGCAGGACGCGCACACGCGCATCAGCGCCGACCGCGACGCGGCGGTGGCGTTCCTTCGCCAGCAGGGGTTCGCGGAAGCGGAGATCGAGCGGCAGCCCACCCGCACGGTGGACAAGCTCGCCCGGGAGTATGGCCAGCCGCAGGCCGCCGACCGCTTCCGCTACGTGGTGACGACCTCGGTGGTCGTGAAGACCCCCAACGTGGACCTGGTGCGGACCGCGGTCGGGGCCACCGAGGAGCTCCTCAAGGCCGGCGTGATCCTGGACGGCGAGCGCGAGGGCGCGGCCAACCCGCGCTACGTGGTCTCCAAGTTCAACGACCTGCGGCCGCAGCTCCTGGCCGACGCCACCAAGAACGCGCGGGCGACCGCCCAGCAGTTCGCGGCCGATTCGGGGGCGCAGGTGGGCGTCATCCGCTCCGCCAACCAGGGCTCGATCCAGATCTTCGGGATGGACGGCAACGACGAGTCGGGGCCGTTCAGCCCCACGAGCACCCCGATGAAGCGCATCCGCGTGGTCAGCACCTTCGAGTTCGAGCTGCGCTAGCCGGCGTGCCGACCGTCTTCTCCCACGCGGCCGCGCCGCTGGCCCTGGGGCTGGGCCTCGGGCGGGACATCGTCCCGCGCCGGCTGCTGGTGGCCGGGGTGGTGGCCGCCGCGCTCCCTGACCTGGACGTCGTCACCTTCCAGCTCGGGGTTCCCTACGGGGCCGGTCTCGGCCACCGCGGGTTCAGCCACTCCCTGCTCGTCGCGGCGCTGGTGGGCCTCGCCGGCGCGCTCGGCCACCGCACCCTGGGCGCCGGCCTCGCGCGGGCCTTCCTGTTCCTGTTCGTGTCCACCGCCTCCCACGGCGTGCTGGACACCTTCACCAACGGGGGGCTCGGCGTGGCATTCCTCTGGCCGTGGTCGGGGGCGCGGTACTGGGCCCCCGACGCCCTGCGGGTGGTCGAGGCCTCGCCGATCTCGGTCGGCCGCTTTCTCTCGGCGCGCGGGCTGGTCGTGCTCGGCTCGGAGCTGCGGTGGATCTGGCCGCCGGCGGTGGCGGTCTGCCTTATCCTGTTCGGGCTGCGGCGCGCGCTGGCGCGGAAGGAGGCGCTCGGGTGAAGTACTGGGAAGACTTCGCGGTGGGGGAGATCATCGAG
>WNFL01281803.1_pt1 | contig 12273 bp, 14 predicted proteins | sample 5400361 | NCBI WGS metagenome assembly WNFL01 (sample SAMN13153351, study PRJNA577476) | soil metagenome | isolation source: 40 cm soil on Douglas fir-dominated hillslope | place: USA:California | collected 2013-09-17
GGCCTGATGTTCATGTTTGGCGAGGGCGGTGCCAAACGGCAAGTGAGTGGCATCGTCTTCGGCGGCGGCCTCACGCTGTTCGCCGCACAGTTCCTTGCTTGGTTGTTTTGACGGCGCGACAGTTGATGTCATGTCTGCCGTCAATGCACCGGAGTACCGGCCCGTCTACCGATCCCTGCACCGCCCGCTGACGGTGTGCGGGGTCGATCGCCGTCTGTTCTTTCTCGCGCTGCTCGTCGGCGCCGCGACGTTCAACCTGTTTTACAGCTTCGTGGCCGGCTGTCTGTTGTTCGGCGTCATCTATGCGTTCGCGTGGGTGAGCACCTCGCGCGATCCACAGATGCTGCAGATTCTGCTGCGATCCGGCCAGAGCCGTGCTCGGTACGACGCGGCGAAACACGAGCCCTTCCTGATTGAGCTGAGGTGATCGAGATGGTGCGCGCGAGCCGCATTCTCAAAGACTTTCGAGAAACGGGCGCTCTCAACAGCCTGATCGCGCTTTGGGGCTTCGTGGATGACACGACATTCCTCACGAAGGCTGGGGCGGTCGGCGTGCTGTATCGCCTACGGGGCGTTGACTTCGAATGTCTGGACCATCCGCAGCGCCAGGCGATTGCTCACCGCTTCGAGCAGGCCCTTCGGCAACTCGACGAGTCGTTCCGCGTCTACCAATACGTCCTGAAGCGGCCGGCGCCAGTCGTGACCGCCGCGGCGCATCCGCATCCGGTCGTGGACGAGGCGCTCAGACGCCGCACCGCCCACTTCGCGGCGAAGCGCGAATCCTTGTTTGAACTGGAGCTGTACCTCGTGGTGCTCTACGAGGGTGCGGTGACACGACCCTCGTGGTCGCATCGACTCGGCGAACTCGTGGCGTCGCCCGCCACCGCGATCTGCGGACGGCTGTCCGTCCGGACCGTCACGACGGTCCTGGCCGGTCAACTTGCGCGCGCCACGGCCCATCTCCACCAGAAGGCCGAGGCGTTCGCCATTCAGCTCGCCGACACCGTCCGTCCCTTGCTGCTGCAGAAGGGCGAGGCGTTTCGCGTGCTGCGCCGGCTCGTGAACTACACGTCGTATAAGGCGGACGGCGTCGCCTTGAAGTACGACACGCATCTCGACTTCTATCTCAGCGACTCGGCGTTGGAGTGCCATCGCGATCATCTACGAGTTGATGACTTCGACGTCAAGGTGCTGACGATGAAGGAGCCGCCGGCCAAAACCTATGCGCACCTCCTGGAGGACTTGTACACCGTCCCCAGCGCGTTCGTGGCGTGCCTGGAGTGGCAGCGCATGCCGAACGCGACGATGCGCCGGGATCTCCACGCCCGCCGTCGCCACTTCTTCAATCAGAAGGTGTCGCTCGTCAATTACCTCAGTTCCCAGACGAAGCCCGAGGAGATGCTCGTCGACGATTCGGCGACCGCGACCGTCAACGAACTGGGGCAGAGCCTGACCGCGATGGCATTGCACGGCCATTTCTTCGGCCAGTGCTCGCTGACCGTAGTGTTGTACGACCGCGATCCTCAGCGGTTGGATCGGAGCGTCGCGGAGTGCGCGAAGGCGTTTGCTGCGCACGACGGCGCGCTGTACGACGAAACGTACAACCTCTTGAACGCCTGGCTGGCCATCATCCCCGGTAATAGTGCGCACAACCTGCGCCGACTGGCGCTCCTGAACACGAATGTCGCCGATCTCAGCTTTCTATTCACGCTCGACACCGGCCGGCGGACGAGCGCGCATCTTGATGGCCGCGAGTACCTCGCCGTCTTTGAGACCGAGCATCAGACCCCGTATTTCTGGAATCTCCATGTGGATGACGTCGGGCATACGCTGCTGACCGGCGCGACGGGCGCGGGGAAGTCGTTCCTTCTCAACTTCATAATCACGCACGCGCAGAAGTACGACCCGGTAACGACCATCTTTGATCTGGGCGGGAGCTATCAGAAGCTCACGACGCTGCTGGGCGGCAGCACGTGGCGGATTGGCCTGTCTATCTGCACTTTCTGTTCTCGTTCCTGCGGGTGCTCCTGCAGTCCAGTGGGCAATACCAGCTGTCCATGACGGACGACCGCGATCTGTACGAGGCCATTGAGAATCTCTACGCCCTCGACCCGCCGCAGCGGCGCCTGATCACCTTGGCGAACACGCTGCCGCGGAGCCTCGCGCAGTACCTCCATCGCTGGGTCCAGGGCGGCCCCTACGCGAACCTCTTCGACAACGCCGATGACACGCTGACGTTGCAGCGCGTCCAGTGTTTCGACTTCGAAGGGCTCGACAAGTACCCGCTGCTGCTGGCGCCTCTGCTGTTCTACGTCCTGCATCGCGCCAGCGCGGCGATCCACGAGTTGAAACTGTTTGTCCTCGACGAAGCGTGGCGCTTCGCCGAGGACCCGACGCTGAAGGCGTACATCACGGAGGCGCTGAAGACGTGGCGCAAACGCAATGCCGCGATGATCCTCGCCACCCAAAGCAGCGAGGATCTCGAACGGAGTGATCTGCTCCGGACCGTCGTCGAGAGCTGCCCGACGAAGTTCTTCCTTGCGAATCCCGCAATGGATCTCGCTCGCGCGCGCGACCTCTTCCATCTGAACGAGACGGAAGCCGCCTTGATTGCGCATCTGCTGCCGCGGCAGCAAGCGCTCCTCAAGCGGCCCGACGTGGCGAAAGTGCTCAATCTCCACGTCGATCCCGAGTCCTACTGGATCTACACGAACACCCCGAGCGACAACGACCGCCTCACGGCGCTCCGTCGTGACCGCGATCTGCGTCACGCCGTCGCGTTACTGGCCGTCGGTCACTGAAGGGAGAATCGCCATGTCCCGATCGTTCATCGCCGTGTGCGCCACCGTGTTGCTGCTCGTCGCGAGGGCGGCGGAGGCGCAGGCGACGCGCGAAGTCAGTTACAACCCGCGGTCCGTCGTGCGCATTAACGCGAAGCTTCGCTTCACGACGATGATCATCCTTCCCGAGCAAGAACAGATTCTCGACTTCGTGTGTGGCGACAAGGAGTTCTGGATCGTCTCCGGCGCTCAGAACCTCGCCTATGTGAAGCCCGCGAAAGCGGGCGCCTCGACGAATCTCAACCTGGTAACAGCGAGCGGCAACGTGTATTCGTTTCTGCTGAACGAGGGCACGGCCGAGGTCGACCTCAAGCTGTACGTCGTGCCAGACGGCACGATGCAAGGCGCGGTAGCGGGCGCGAAGAAGTTCTATGCCGCCGCCGAGGTCGATGAGCTGCGCCAAGCGGCCGACGCCGCGAAAAAGGACGCGCAGGCCGCGCGGGATGGCGCCGCCAAGACCATCGAGGAGCAGGTCAACCAGTTCAAGGCGTCGTACCCCACGCGCCTCGACTTCCCGTACCGGTTCAAGGCCCATGAGAAACCGTTCTTCGTGACGGCGATCTTTACGGATGGCACGTTCACCTACATCCGGTCTGACGCGCCCGAACTCCCGGCGCTCTACGAAGTCCGCGACGGCGCGCCCAATCTGGTCAACTTCCAGGTCGAACACGGCGTCTACATCGTCCCGAAAGTCTTGGAGAACGGTTACTTGTCGGTGGGGAAGCAGACACTGGCCTTTCAACGCGTCGGGCGATGAGGGAGGGGCATCATGGCAGCCTCACACGACACCACCAGCGGAAACAGCGCGGCGCCGATTCACGACCAGCGCTCCACGCCGCGCGGCGTCCTGCCACGGCAACTTCAGATGTGGTTGATGATCGGTCTGGCCGTCATCATCCTCGCGATCATTCTCTTCACGGGCCATACCGCACCGGCGCCGCGGGCCTCAGCGGCCATGCGGACGGCCGAACCGTCCCTCCCGGCGCCGGACCGCATCCAGACGTATCAACGGCAACTCGCCGAAGACGAGGCGCGTCTCCGGCGCGAACTGGCGCAGGCACCCGGCCCCGCGCGCGGCGGAGCGCCCACGGCGGCGAACCGCGTGGGCGACATGCCGCCGACCGATCCGATTGCGGACGAGCAGCGTCGGCGCGAATATCAGAGCCTGTTTGCGGACAACGTCGCGCTCAGCCGACGGCCAGCGGACGCGCCGTCATATGCCGAGCGGGCGACGCCGACACGGGCGCCGACCCCATCGTCGCCCGCGATGACGTCTCCCCAAGAACTCGTGTTGCTCCAGGCGTTGATGAGTCAACGTGGGGCGAGTCTGCCACCGGGCCTTCCGGCGCCGACCGGCGCAGGGGCACCTGATCGCGCGACACCGGACCCGCGCGCGTCCGCGTCCGAGACGCCGGTATCGCCGAAGCAGACCGGCCCGATCCGGTCTACCGACGCGCTGCAGCGCCTCACCGAGGGCACCGTGATCGAAACCGTCCTGATCAACCGGCTCAATGGCTCGTTTGCCGGCCCCGTCGAGTGTCTGGTGACGACGCCGGTCTATTCGCATGACCGGCAGCGCGTCGTCATTCCGGCGGGCGCTCGCGTGCTGGGCAACGCCGCGCCGGTGCAAACGTGGGGGGACACCCGGCTGGCCGTGAGCTTCCACCGTCTGGTGATGCCGGATGGCCGCACGTACAGCCTCGACCAGTTCAAGGGGCTCAATCAGATCGGCGAAACCGGGCTCAAGGACGAGGTCAATCGACATTACCTCCAGGTGTTCGGGGCGTCGCTCGCGATCGGTGCCCTGTCGGGCCTGGCGCAATACGGGACGACTGGAGGGTTCGGCACATCGAGTTTCGGTGACGAATACCGGCAGGCCGCCGGCGCGAGCCTCGCCGCGTCCACCGGCCGCGTCCTTGACCGCTATCTGAACGTGTTGCCGACGATTACGATCCGCGAAGGCTATCGGATCAAGGTCTATCTCACGAACGATCTCGACCTGCCGGCGTTTGCGCCAGAAGGTCTTGGAGGTGTCCAATGACGAAGCCCCTACGCCGCGTCGCCGCGGTCAGTCTCGTGCTCGCGCTGGCCGTGGTGACCGTGCCGGTCAGCGCGCAATTTGTCGTCTACGATCCGACGAACTACATCGAAGCGGTCCTACAGTACGAGCAGATCATCCGCCAGTACGAGTTCCTCATTCAGCAGGCGAGGCGCGTGCCGGTGGACTTGGCCACGCGCTATCACGCCCACTCGATTGACTGGACGTATCACGACCTGACGGCCGGACTCCTGTATGCGCAGCCGTTGCTGGCCGCGCTCAACGAGGGCGATGTGACGGGCGCGGCATACCGAGGCGTCATTGATGCGCTCGACGTACCGACCGATGTCTTGGGCCGCATGCCGGCCGAAATGCGGCGTCGTCTCGCGACGGCGTACTCGACCATCGAGCTCGCCGACAGCATCACTCGTCTGGCGATTGATCAGACCGGCACGGCGCGTGTTGACGGCCCGTTCACGCTGCAGGCCATCAGAAACGTCGAGCATGACGCGGTGAATCCGGGCGATGACTACCACACGCAGACCGCCTTGCTGGAGAAGATGGATTCCGCGCTCGCCATCGAACTCCGGCTCAGCGAGCAAACGAATCAGTTCCAGCTCAGCGCGCTCGAGCAGTCGGTCGTCGACAACAAACGCAAGCGCGACGCCGAGGCCACGCTCATGAACGCGACGATCCGTCAGTGGCGGTACGGCAAGGCCTACGGCGACGACCTGTTCAGCCGCACGGCGGCGAATATCGACAATTGGCGGCCGTACTGACCGGGCCGGAAAGGATCACCATCATGCCCCCGACCCCAGGCTACGACCCGATTGGGACCGTGCAGCAGGCCATCACGAGCCTGCTGTCGACCCAGGAACCGCAGTTCATCGGCATTGGCAATCGGATGTTCCTCTCCTTCGCGACCATCCTGCTCGTGTGGCACGGCATTCGCCTCATGTTGGCGTGGCGCGAGTCCGGGGAGCATATGTTCAGCTTCGCGAAGCTCCTGCTCGTGATCTCCTTCGGCTACGCGATGATCGCCTACTACGAGTCGCCGATTCCCGGCATCGGCACCTCGTTTTCGAACCTGATTACCGATCAAGCGATGTACCTGGCGCGCATCATCAGCGGCCAGTCCGTGCAGAACGCGCAACAGACCTTGAACACCCTGTGGAACTCGCTGGAGCAGCCCGATGCCTGGTCGATCATCGCTAATTTGCTCTACTGGACGATGCTGATCTTCATTGGCTTGGCGCAGTTCGCCCTCCTGTTCGTCATCTCCTTCAGCATGATCGCCAGCGCCGTCTGCAGCCTGGTCGGGCCGCTCTTCGTGCCGTTCTTCATCGTCCCGACCTTGGAATGGGTCTTCTGGGGCTGGCTCAAGGCCTTCACTCAGTACTCGTTCATGCTGGTGATCGCGAACGCGTTCATCTTCGTGTTCGGGAAATTCCTGAGCCAGTACATCCAGACCCTGCCGCCGGGATTGGGGTTCGAGGATCAGCTTCTGTACAGCGTCCACGCGGTAATGATTCTCATTACGTTTTCCGTCGGCGTACTGCTTGTGCCGTCGCTCACGAGTTCGATCTTTTCGGGCCATTCGGGGGAGTCCGTACTACCATCACGCATTGGCCTCTAGAGGGGTGAGGGCATCATGAGACTGTTTCCATCAGAGCGAGAGCGGCAGAAATCCGACAGACGGACGGTGCTGTTCTTTTTCAAAGTTACCGCCATCGTGATGTTTGCGTTCATCGCGATCGTTGCGGTTCATTACCTACTCGGCTGGTGGTGAAGGTGAGGTGTGGCGATGGAACCAACGACCGACGTACCGTATCATCTGCCGCCGATCGAGGACGCCAAGCGCCAGTACGTGGAGTTGTTCGGCTCTGCGTTGGTGATGAACACCTACCTGAAGATCGCACTGCTGTGCGTCTCGCTGGTCGCCCTCGGGCTGTTGCTGCTCAACTCTCAGACTCAGCGCCAGTACGCGAATGTCAAGCCGCTGGTCATCCGGATCGACGACATCGGGCGCGCCCAGGCGGTGCAGTACGACACCCTCACCTACACGCCCCAAGGCCAGGCGCCCGAGCTTAAATACTTCCTCGTCCAGTTCGTCACGAAGCACTTCGCGCGGATGCGCGCCACCGTCAAGCAGCAGTACGCCGAGTCCTTGTACTTCCTCGACGCACCACTGGCCGATGCCACGATCGCCCAGGATCAGCGCGATCACGTCATCGACGGCTTCCTCACGGGCACGGCTGACGAGACGGAGATTCAGGTCCGCAACGTGACGCTCGACGACCTGAAGGCCCCGCCCTATAAGGCCGTCGTCGAGTTCGAGAAGGCGTCCATCGGCTACGGCAACCGGCAGGAGCGGAGCCGCGAAACCCATGTCGCGCAGCTCACCTTTGTGCTCCGCGGCCAGATTCCCAATGCGGTCATTCCCGTCAATCCGCTCGGGCTGACCATCACGTATTTCCGCGTCGATCAGGCGTTCAAATGATCGCCAACGCCGCCTTCCTCGCCGCGATGGTGCTCCTGCTACTGGCGTTCTCCGTCCTGGGGCCGCTGGAGTTCCTGGCGCCCTACAAGCGCCTCATCGCGGCCCAGTATCTGTGGGTCATCCTCGGCGCGCTCGTCATCGTCTTCCTGAATTTGTTCGCGCTCTTCTACCTCATCGCTCGCGGCCTCTTCCTCAAGGAAACGGGTCGGAAGCTGGCTCACGTGGAGAAGCAGCTCCGGACGGGGGACACCATCGTGCGCGATCTGTCGGAGCGCCTCGCGGGAGAGGACTGACGCTGTGTCGCGAGCCTCCCGCTCCGACACTCGCACTGACGCAGCCAGCCGAACACCCGAGCCGCGGACGGGCCGCGTGGCCTCCGCGCGCACACCGCGCGTGCCCATGGACGGCCTCTCACTGCCTCGCAACGAGACGCGCGAGCGCGTCATCGTTCACGACCACGTTTACCACTTGCGCGGGTCCGAGGCGCGAACGCTGGCCACGGTCGGCGCGTTCCGCCTCGTGCCGGCAGAGCAGCTCGACGAGCGGCGCGGCGAGTTTTGGAGCGGTGACCTCCAACGGCTGGATGCGCAGGGCCTGATCGAGCGCAAGACGATTACCGTCAATCAGCAGCCGATGCACTTGGTGGTGTTGACCCGCGAGGGCCAAGCGCTCCTCGCGGCCAAGCAGGACCAGGACGCGGGCCGGCCGCGCCAGCAGTACCACGCGGGCTTCGTCAAGCCGCGCGAGGCCGCCCACGATGCCCAGCTGCATCGGCTCTTTCAAGCCGAAGGTGCACGGATTGAGGAGAGTGGCGGTCGGATCGAGCGCGTCGTCCTCGACTACGAACTGAAGCGGGACTATCAGACGTTTCTGAACCGCCGCGACCGGCCCGCTGACGCCACGACGGACACGGACATGCGGGTGTTCGCGGCGGCGCAGGGCTTGTCCGTGGTGGGCGGCCACTTGGAACTGCCGGACCTGCGCATCGAGTACGAGACGGAGGACGGCCGTCACGAGTCCCGCGATGTGGAACTCGTGACGGAGCATTACTCCCGCGCGCAGCTGGCGGGCAAAGCGCAGGCGGGCTTCTCGCGCTACCGGGCGGTCGGGACTGGCCGACTCGGCGGGGGCGGTGGTCGGCCGGGCGGCACGCCGGTCGACCCGCATCACTTGGAGTGGCTGGGATGACCTTCGACGAACGCGTCACCGCCCTCGCCCCGCTCGGGTTCACGCCGAGGCAGACCCGGTTTCTCGTGACGGCCGCGTTGCACAGCGGCTACTGCCTGCGTCGGCAATATCTCGCGTTTGCGGGCGTGCGCTACGGCAAGAACGTGCGCGACTTCCTAGAGACGCTGGTGCGCCGGCAGTTGGCGCAGCGCTTCCTGTATCAGCCCAACCGTGGGCACGTCTATCACCTCCACGCGAAGGCGCTCTACCGGGCGCTCGCGCAGCGCGACAACCGCAACCGCCGGCAGGTCAGTGCGGCGGTCATCGCCCGCAAGCTCATGTTGCTGGACGCGGTGCTGACGACGCCAGACGCGGAGTGGTACGCGACCGAAGAGGACAAGGTCGCCCTGTTCAGCCGCGAGCGGGGGATTCCCCTCGGCGACTTGCCGCAGCGCGCGTATGCCCCCACGGATCGGCGCGACCAGACAACGACCCGGTATTTCATTCACAAACTGCCGATCTACCTCGCGCCCGATCGCGCCGTCGTCCATTTCATGTATCTCGTGAACGACGACAGCGGCCACGGGTTGGCGCAGTTTCTCCACGACCACGTCCGACTATTCAGCGCGTTACCGACCTGGTCCGTCGTGGCCGTCTGCCCGCGCGGGCTGAATGGCCTGCCTGCGTGCCGAACTGTCTTCGATCGGTTCGCCGCCACGACCTGGCGGCCCTCCCCGCCGGAGGGCATGGGCGACGTGCGGTGGTTCTTCGCGACTCGACAGCTCGTCGAAGGCGGGGATCTGCGGACCTTGTCCGTCGCGGACCTCGACCGCTTCCGCGAGGCGCGGCGGCGCTTCTCGACCGCGCAGATGGAGGCGCTGTACGGCGCGTGGCTCGCCCACGGCGCGCGCGTCCTCGCGCATGGGAACGAGCGGGCGCCTGACATCCCGGCGCCCGCAGCGCGATTGATCCTCCGGGAATTGCCGTCGACGTACAGCCAGTTCGGCTCGTGGCCGGGGGTGTGTTGATGGGGCCAGCAGCCACAAATGTCGGTTGCCCCGTTGCTGGCCCCTCTGCTGGCCCCGACATCCGTGTCCTACAGAGCAACAATGCGCCGGAGGCGCCCCGCAAAGTCCTTGGGACACGACGACTTTGCGCCGAGCGGATGCGCTCGGCGACGCGGCGTCCTTCGCCGCGTCCGGGGTCGAGAGCCGGGTCACGGGCGAAGGGGGAGCGACCCCCTCGAATTCGCGGGGCCTTGACCCCGCGCCTCGCGGCGCGGGCCGGCCCGCAGGGGTCGCTCCCCCCTCACCCGTGGCAACAAAGCGGATCGCGCGACGGCACGGCGCGCGATGCCGACCTGATCGCCTGGCGATCGCCACGCTGTCGTGCCGCTGAACAGAAGGAGAACCGTATGCCGCTCATTAAGCCTCGCAACACCCGCGTCAAGACGGTGCGTCATCCGTACCGGCTCGACGAACCGAATCGTGACGCGCTGATGCTGTACGCACAGTTCATCGGCGATAGCCCCGACTACGTCCTCAATCAGCTGATCGAGACCACGATCGCGAAGGACCGCGAGTTCGTGGCGTGGCGTGCCGATCAACCAGCGGGTGCGGCGGCGCGGTCGAGCGTTCGCGATCGTGTCGGCGACACGCGCGTCGAGACAGCACGATAGCAGGACGCGATGCGGGTCCTGATCGAGTACCGGTTCGTGCTCAGTCTCGTCGGCAGCGCGCTCACGGGCGTGATCGGCCTGCACGTGTGGCCGTTTCCCGCGCAGAACACGGTACTCGCGCTGATTCAGGCGCGGCAGCCGGCCGTGTACGCCGGCTTCGTCTACACGTACGCGACCGTGTGGTTCAGCACGCCGTTCCTGGTGCTGAGCGGCGCACTCTCGCTCGTCTACATCTTTGTCGCTCGCTGGGACCGGCCGACGACGTCGCAGCCGCTGCCGCCGTATCCGGCACCCGAGGCGCGCGAGGATCTGTTCCTGATCCTCGGCGAGCGGCATCGTCAGACCTCACCCCACCGCGCGAGCGTGCCGACATGGCTGACGATTCCGGAGCGCGGGCTCTACACGGGCATGGTCATCGTCGGCGCCATCGGCACGGGCAAGACGTCGGCGTGCATGTATCCGTACGTCGAGCAGTTGCTCGGTTATCGTGCGAGCGATCCAGTGCAGAAGCTCGGTGGCCTGATTCTGGAAGTGAAGGGCGACTTCTGTACGCACGTCCGCGACATGCTGGCGCGTCGCGGCCGTGCCGACGACTACGTCGAGATCAGCCTCGCGTCGCCGTACCGGTATAACCCGCTGCATAACGATCTCGACGCCTACGCACTGGCCTACGGCATCGCCACGCTCATGACCAACCTCTTTGGCCGGAGCAAGGAGCCGTTCTGGCAGCAGGCGAGCACGAACCTGGTCAAGTTCGTGATCCTGCTCCACAAGACACTCGACGACTATGTGACGCTCTTTCAGGTGTACGAGCACGTCATCAATCCGGACAAGCTCCGTCTCAAGATCGCGGAGGGTTACCGGCGCTTCGCCACGAAGAACCGTCGGGTGGTGATCGACAAAACGAGGTACATCGCGGCGGCGGGGCTGCACGCGTGGACGTGGCATGCCGAGGTGCCTGGCGATCGCATGTGGGCGCACTGGTCCGCAGATCTCGCCGAGGCATTGGGCGCCACCATCCCACACCAGATCCAGGACTGCCCGCCGGCCGCGGATGAAGTCGAGAAGCTCGCGCAATTCGAATCCGTCAAGCGGTGGTTCGAGGATGACTGGATGCGCATCGAGCCGAAGCTTCGCACGTCCATTGTCGAGGGCGTCAGCGTGTTCCTGTCGTTGTTCGACGACAACCCGAAGGTGAAGCACACGTTCTGCCCGCCGAAGGCCATGTACGATCCCGCCCAGAATCCAGACGGCATCCACGGCGTGCCCTTGCGACCACTCGCGGACTTGATCGATGAAGGGAAGGTGATCGCGCTCAATTTTCCGATCGCGATGAATCCAGGCCTCGCGCGAGCGCTGGGCACGATGCTGAAGCAGGACTTTCAGCGCGCCGTGCTCAATCGCATCCACCGGATACACGCCGATCCGGGTCTCAGCCGGCGTCCGGTCCTGTTCGTGTGTGATGAATATCAGGCGTTCGCGACGACAGGCGAGAACGAGCCTTCGGGCGACGAGAAGTTCTTCTCCCTCGCGCGTCAGGCGAAGTGCATTCCGATCGTCGCGACGCAGAGCATCAGCTCGCTCCGATCCACGCTCACAGGCGAGTCGTGGCGGACGCTCCTGCAGGGGCTCCGCACGAAGATCTTCCTGGCGCTGTCGGATGACTTCAGCGCACGCATGGCGGCGGATCTGTGTGGCAAGGCGGAGCGCCTCAAGCCAGGCTACACGATTACTGAAGCAGGGCAGGATGCGCGCGTCAGCATGCTGACCGGGCGCCCGGCCGCCCACCGGACCACCGTCAGTGCCGCGAAGACGTACAGCCTCCTGCTCGACTATGTGTTCCAGCCCAAGGTCTTTGCGGAGCTGCAGAACGCTCAGGCCATCGTCCTGCCGTACGACGGGTTCAATCCTCAGCCGCCGACGTACTGCTACTTGAAGCCTCACTACCTTGACGTCCAAACAAGCTACTTCGACCACGTCGCTGCCGGAGTCCTATGACATGAGCTTCGATGTCATCCTTCCGTTCCTTCGGCCGATCGCCCACTTGATA
>WNFL01160838.1_pt1 | contig 12272 bp, 11 predicted proteins | sample 5400361 | NCBI WGS metagenome assembly WNFL01 (sample SAMN13153351, study PRJNA577476) | soil metagenome | isolation source: 40 cm soil on Douglas fir-dominated hillslope | place: USA:California | collected 2013-09-17
GAGCCTGGGGGCCTTTATCGACGATGCTGATCTGGACAAAAAGGATGCCGACCGGGCGCGCTTCGCCCTCTCACTCTTCGCCGATACCGTCGCCCCCAGCAACACACTGCTGGGTAATCCGGCGGCCATGAAGCAGATGTACGAGACGGGCGGGGCCAGCCTGGTGAAAGGTCTCACCCACATGCTCGAAGACCTCGCTAACAATGGCGGCATGCCCTCCCAGGTCAACATGAAGGCCTTCCAGGTCGGCAAGGACCTGGGCATCTCGCCGGGAGCCGTCGTGTTCAAGAACGAGGTGCTCGAGCTGATCCAGTATCAGCCCACGACCCCACAGGTGTATCGTCGCCCACTGCTTCTCGTCCCGCCTCAGGTGAATAAGTTCTACGTCATGGACCTGTCGCCAAACAAGAGTATCGTGCGCTACCTGGTTGCTAATGGACTGCAGGTGTTCACCATCAGCTGGCGCAACCCCACGCCCCAGCAGCGCGAATGGGGCTTCGAAACCTACGACAAGGCCATCCTGGAAGCGATTGAGGCTGTTCGTGCGATCACCGCAAGCCCGGACGTCAATATCGTAGGATCGTGCCTGGGTGGCATGACGCTCGCCACCCTGCTGGGGCACCGGGCAGCCCAAGGGGACCGCAGCGTGAACGCGGTGACCTTCCTGGTCACGGTGCTCGATACCAACGTCGAGTCGACGATGGGGCTGTTCGCCACCAGAGAAACGATCGCGGCTGCCAGGGAGGCCTCGCGCCTGAAAGGGGTGCTCGAGGGCCAGGAAATGGCCCGCGTGTTCGCCTGGCTGCGCCCCAACGACCTGATCTGGAACTACTGGGTCAACAATTACCTGATCGGCAAGGACCCGGCAGCCTTTGACGTGCTCTACCTGGAATAACGACACGACGCGCCTGCCCGCCAGACTGCATGGCGAGTTGCTCGACCTGTACGAAACCGATGCGTTTACGCATCCGGGCGCGCTCGAGGTGTTGGGTACGCCTGTTGATCTGTCCAAAGTGACCAACGATGCTTATATCGTCGCAGGCATCACCGACCACATCACACCGTGGCAGGGATGCTACGCCACCACGCAATTGCTGGGAGGCAAGATCAAGTTTATCCTGAGCAACAGCGGCCACATCCAGGCCCTTCTGAACCCACCGGGCAACCCGAAGGCATCCTACTTCGTCAATGAGCGCTACCCGGCCGATCCCCAACAATGGCAGACCGGGTCACAGAAACGTTCAGGCTCCTGGTGGGAGGATTGGCGCGACTGGCTGGGCCAGCGCTCCGGTGAGCAGAAGGCCGCACCAGCAGAACTGGGCAACGCGCAGTACCCACCGGGAACACCGGCACCCGGCTCCTACGTGTTCGAACCCTGACCCGTGCAGCCTCTCGATCCTTGCGGGCGAAGATGGGAGGGGCGTAGGGGCCCGATTATGCTCTTTAACAAATTAATCTGGTAAAACCTTCCATCCATCAGGAAGCAGGCCGACTTCGTGTAAGAGGGCAGCCGATTCTTCCCGATGCTTGTCGAGCCACAGGTCCAGAGCATCGCGAAATGCTTGCTCATCGCGTTCATAGGGATGCTGATTCATGAACTCACGATTGAGTTTGAGCCAGAATTTCTCGATGGGATTGGTCCAAGGCGCGTACTCCACGTGGTAAAAGAAGCGGTACACCTCTTTGACGGGAAAGGTCTCTCGCCGCCGGACGATGACCTGCCCGGTTGCCACGTCCAGAGCACCAGCCAGCCGGATCAAGGTAGAAGCGGCTCCCGTCGCCTTTTCACCTTTCTGTCCGATCGGCTGAAAGGTGCGCCCCACCCGGGGACGCAGGTTGGCGGTATGCTCATCCACGTAGAGGAACACCACGTCTCCAGGAGCCTGCAAGGCCAGATCACGGGCGCGAGCAATCGCCGCCAATTTCTGATCATACAATGGATCGGGAGATTGCACATGCTGGCGTCCTCGTTTGTAGCATAAACGAAAGCGGTGGAGGTACTTGTCCACCGCCCCCAGGCTCAAGTGAGCAATCCAGTCGATGACCGAGCGCACCGCCGAGAGCGTCCAGGTGGAGCGATCAATGTCAAAGAGGCGAGGGCTGCGATGGACGACGTGGGCGACATCGGCCTGCGCCAGTTCCTCGTCCAGACCCGCAGGGGGAAAAAGCCGGCTTACGCCCGCGTCCTGGCTGGATCTTGAGTCCTTGGATCCCGCCCGCCAAATAGCGGTTGCGCCACTGGTAGATGGCATCGGGATCATAGCGGCGATGCAGCCCAATGCGAGCCACCTCCGAGGCAATCCAGCCATCAGCAATCTTGAGCAGGGCTGCACACCGCTCACGCAGGTAGGGCAGCCGATCATGATCGCGGTGATCTATCAGTTCAGCGCGTTGTTCTGCCGAGAGTTCAAGGGTCAGACGCTTGGGCATGGTTGCTCTCCTTGTCCTGCAAGAGGTTCATCTGTCCCTCTGAGTATACCAGATTAATTTGTTAATGTGCATCATCGCGCCCTGGGCGGGGCCGTCCCCACAATCACTCGCAAGGATCGAGAGAATCCGTGCAGCACTCTATACGTCGTTATGAGGAAGGAAGATCCATGCCAGCAGAAACCAGCAGGCCAGAGGCCGAGACACGTACCATCCTCGTCACAGGGCAGCGCCTGCGGGTCGCCATCCGCAAAGGCGATGGCACCCGCACGCCGCTGCTGCTGATGAACGGGATCGGAGTCAACCTGGAAGTGCTCCAGCCTTTCGTCGACGCCCTCGACCCGGCCATCGAAGTCATACGCTTTGATGTGCCGGGCACCGGTGGCTCACCGGCCCCGCAGATTCCTTACCGGTTTTCGGTCCTGGCCCGGTTGGTGATAAAGATGCTCGATCAGTTGGGCTACCAGCAGGTCGATGCGCTGGGTGTCTCCTGGGGTGGGGCGCTTGCCCAGCAGTTCGCTTTCCAATACCCGGTTCGCTGTCGGCGGCTGATCCTGGTCAGCACGGGAACGGGGGCGCTCATGGTCCCCGGAAACCCCTCAGCTCTGGCGAAGATTGCCACGCCCCGTCGCTACCAGGACCCGGTCTATATGGAGCAGAACGCCGGAGAAATCTACGGGGGGAAGGTGCGCACACAGCCCGAGCTGGCGCACGAGTTCGCCCGTACCGCGCGCCTGGGCAGCGTACTTGGCTACTTCTATCAAATGCTGGGAGCAGTGGGTTGGACCAGCATCCCCTGGCTCCACACACTCCGGCAGCCGACCTTGATTCTCCATGGCGATGACGACCCGCTTGTCCCACTGGTCAACGCGAAGGTCATGCAGCGCCTGATCCCGCATGCAAAGCTCTACATCTTCCACGACGGACACCTGGGACTGGGGACGAGTGCGCGGGAACTCGCACCAGTCGTCGACCAGTTTCTCACAGCCCCCGTCTCGTCCTCGACAGACAGCGTTTGATCCGCATGATCCAAAGGTGGCAGGAAGAGCGTGAGGTCAGTTGCGAGGCGATAGCCCCGCAGTATAGAACTGGGTTCGCCCATGGAACGCCAGATGCAGAGCGAGAGGCTCGTGGTCCACTCGAAAATCTGCTATCATACATAAGGGAAGAGAATCGATGGGTGGGATGGGTTCGCTAGGCAGTGCCCCCATCCCAGACAGGCGTCGACCCGAATGGCGGGCACACCCGACAGATATCAGTATAGCGGTGTTGCCTGGGGAAGTCACTGTTCATGAACTGACGTGTCACTTAACATCACTTCACAGTGTGTCGCTTCGATGGGTCACGCGGAAGGGAAACCGTCCTGAAGAGATCCTCGTATGGTGAACGTGACTATGCCTTCGGTCAGCTGATGCTGACGCTGCGCACACGCATCGGCTTGACGCAAGTGAGCCTGGGCGAGCTGCTGGAGGTCTCCAGGCGCGCAGTGGCGGAGTGGGAGGGAGGCCTCGCGTATCCCAAAGCCGAGCACCTCAAAGCGTTCCCTGCGCTGGGCGTGCGACAGCAGGCCTTTCCCGCCGGGCGCGAGGAAGAGCAGATCCGCGCCTTCTGGCTCGCGGCACACCAGAAGGTGCTGCTGGACGAAGCCTGGCTCCATGATCTGCTCGCTCCTCCTGCGCCCGTCCAGCTTTTCCCACCGGCCGAGACGCCAGTTGCCCACACCGGCTCCTCTCCGGCAGCCTTCCCGCGCGTTGATTGGGTGGGAGCTCTGGACGTGAGCCACTTCGCAGGTCGCGAAGTGGAAGTGGCCGAACTGATCCAATGGATCGTGCAGGAGCGCTGCTGTCTGATAGCCCTGCTGGGGATGGGCGGCATCGGCAAGAGCACGCTGGCCTCCTACCTCGGTCAGCGCTTGGCTCCCCACTTCGAGGCGGTGCTCTGGCGCTCGGTCCGCGACGCCCCCTCGTGCGAGGAGCTGGTCGCCGACTGTATCACCTTCTTCTCCGAGACGCCACCCGCAGAATTCCCCACCTCGCTGGAGCAGCGCATCACACATCTCGTGGCGCGCTTGCAGGCGAGCCGCTGCCTGCTGGTGCTCGACAACTTCGAGACGCTCCCGTCGAGTGGTGACCGCGAGGGAAGCTACCTGCCGGGCTACGAGGGCTACGGGCGGCTGATCGGGCGCCTGGCCGAGGCGGCCCACCAGAGCTGTGTGCTGCTGACCTCCCGGGAGAGGCCCAAGGAGATCGAAGCGCTGAAAGGCGCTCGCTCCCCGGTGCGCTCGCTACGCCTGCAGGGGGTGGACGACCAGACCACCCGTGTCCTGCTCAGCGACAAGGGACTCCAGCGATACGCCTGCCGCCTGGCAGCGCCTCGTGGCCAGCTACGCGGGCAATCCGCTGGCCCTCAAAATCGTGGCGCAGGCCATCTCCGACCTCTTCGGTGGAGATCTCGACCGCTTCCTGCAGGAGGGGGAACTGATCTTCAACGGCGTCCGACCGCTGCTGCGCCAGCAGGTGGGGCGGCTCTCGCCCCTGGAGCACCTGCTGCTTACCTGGCTCGCTGTGCTGCGCGAGTGGACGAAGCTCGACACCCTCGCGCAGGTCCTGCATCCCAAGGTGCTGCGCTCGCAGGTGTTGGAGGCTCGGGAGGCGCTCTCGTGGAGCGAGGGCAGCAGGCGAGCTTCAGTCTGCAATCGGTGGTGATGGAGTACCTCACCGATGAGTTGGGTGAACGGTTCAGCAAGGAGATCGTGCTGAGCGAGCCCCAGCAACTGCGCCAGGTGGCCCTCGCGCAGGCGCACGCCAAGGACTATGTACGAGAGATCCAAGTGCGCCTGCTGGTGCAGCCCCTCCTCGAGCGGCTGCGCGCCGAACTGGGAGCCGACGCACAGATCGAGGCACACCTGCTGCGCCTGCTCTCGCAGTTCCGGGCGGAGGATGCGGCCACCCGGGGCTATGGTCCGGCCAACGTGATCACCCTGCTCACCGCCCTGCGCGGTCACCTGCGTGGCCTCGATCTCTCGCGGCTGGCCCTGCGGGGCGTCTATCTGCAAGGCGTTGAGTTGCAAGACACCAACCTGGCTTTCGCACGGCTCGAGGAGTGCCTCTTGACCCAGAGCTTCGATGCCCTCACAACGCTCGCCACAAGGCTCAGCGACCAGTACTGGGCCACCGCCGGTCGACGTGGGCAAGTACGTGTCTGGCGTGAGCGAGGGAACGTGTTACATCTGTCCTGGCAAGCCCATAGCGCGACGGTGTATGCCCTTGCCTCCAGTCCGGACGAGCGCCTGCTCGCCAGCGGGAGCTGGGACGGCAGCCTCAAGCTGTGGAACGTCGAGAGTGGCGGGCTGCTCTGGTCGGACTGGCAAACCAGGGCCACCATCGAGGACCTGGCCTTTTCCCCCGATGGAGGCCTGCTCGCCAGCGGGGGACTGGATGGCAACGTCCGGCTCTGGGATGCGAAGCTGGGCACCCTCCTTGAGGAATTGCCGCATCCTGGCCCGGTCTACGCGCTGGCCTGGAGCCCCGATGGGCACGTGCTGGCCAGTGGCGACTTCGTCGGCACGGTTCGCCTGTGGCAGAGGCAGCCGACTGGGACGGCTGGCTGCATCCAGACGCTCTCGGGACATAGCAGTTGGATGCGGGGACTGGCCTTTGCCCCGGACGGCAGCCTCCTGGTAAGCGCCAGCCGCGATGGCAGCCTCAAGCTGTGGGAGGTGAGCAGCGGACGCTGTCTGCAGACGCTCTCGAGGCAGGCCGAGCAGGGACACACCGCATTCGTGAATCGGGTGGCCTGGAGTCCGGATGGAGGCACGCTGGTCAGTGGCGGCTCTGACCGAACGATCTGGCTGTGGGAGGCCCGCAGTGGCACCTGCCGGGCGGTGCTGCACGGCCATAGCGCCGATATGCGTGGCCTGGCTTTCACCCCCGACAGCCGCCAGCTGCTTAGTAGCAGTGAGGATGGCACTCTGCGGTTGTGGGACGTCGAACGTGCGCAGTGTGTGCGCGTGCTGCAGGGCTACCCGGCATCCCTCTACGACCTGGACTGGAGTCCCGATGGCACCGAGCTGGCCAGTGTCGGCGCCGAGAGGGTGGTGAGCCTCTGGCAGGTGGACGGCAGAGCAGGGGGGAGGCCGCGAGACGAGTTGCGCGGCCATGAGTGGAGCGTGCACGGCGTGGCGTGGCATCCCGATGGAGGTGTGCTGGCCAGTAGCGGGTTGGATAATGCCATCCGGCTGTAGAACCCAGCCAGCGGCAGCTCTCTCGAGGTCATCCGCGACCGTGACCACCCCGACACCTGGTTCTGGGCAGTGGCCTGGAGCCCCGATGGAAAGCGGCTGGCTGGCACCACCTATGGCCGTGGTGTGCTGCTGTGGGAGGTGAGAGCCCGCTCCGGACACTGGATCGGGCGTGAGCTAGCCACCTGGATCCGTCGGCTGGCCTGGAGCCCCAATGGGACACGGCTGGTTGCTGGGGCCAGGGGGAACTCTTGGTGTGGGATGCGCAGACGGGGACACGCCTCTCCAGCTTGCCCGAGCCGAGCGAGGTGGTCTATGCGCTGGCCTGGAGCCCGGCTAGAGCAGGGCTCATCAGTGGTGGCAGCGATGGCCGACTCCGCTGGTGGGATGTCGAACACGGAAAGTGCGTGCAGACGCAACAAGCGCACCAGGGAACAATCCAATCCCTCAAAGCGAGTCCCGATGGCCGCTCGCTCGCCAGTTGCGGGGACGATGGCGCTATCACCATCTGGGAACTGGCAAGCGGCAAGTATGTACGCACCTTACGGCGGGATTGCCCCTACGAGCGACTCAATATCACGGGCATCCAGGGGCTCTCCGAAGCACAAAAGGCGTCGCTGCGCGCGTTGGGAGCGTTCGAAGGAACGTCTCGTGACGAGTAAATGCGTGCTCTGTTCGCTGAAAGAGGGATGACGGTAGGCAAAAACCGTGAGAGAAAGCGTGGGATGGATCGTGAAAAATGGATACACGAGAGTATCCGATTCACCATTCATATTGCGCCCGCTCCATTACGATGCAGCGCCGTGCAGTGAGCGCAGGTCAACATGCTCGTCTGCCAGTGCCTCTTCCGAGAGTCGGACGCGGTTGCCGATAAGCTGCTGGCAAGCACGGAGTTCGGAATCGGCTTCGAGTTCTGGATCACCGCCACGGTTGAGTCCGAATGCTGCGCGCAAGGTACCCTGCACCAGGTAGAAGGCCAGGAAGGTTCTATTCTCGAAGTTGCCGCGCACGACGAGACGCTCCCAGCTCGTGGCGTACCCGACATATTCCACCTTATGCTCATACTGGTCGGACCAGAAGCTGTACATATACTCGTATGGTGCCGGGCTGCCCAGAAGAGCGCGGGCTGCCGCCCGTCCCTGCTGTTCCGCGTTGTTGAAGTGCTCGACCCGGACACGCCCGAAGAGCGGGTGCAGGGTGTTGGCCACATCCCCTGCGGCAAAGATATGCGGGACGTTGGTCTGACAGTGGGCGTCGACGAGAATGCCATTGTTCAGGGTAATCCCACTGCCTGAAAGTGCATCCACATTGGGCTGGATGCCAATGGCGACCACGACCAGGTCACAGTCCAGGCGCGCTCCCTTTGCCGTCAGGACACGCTCCACGCGGTCGCGACCCTCGAAGCCGGTCACCTGGTCGTGGGTCATCAGGTGAATGCCGTGTTCCTGGTGGATCGAGGTGAGCACCGTGGCAACTTCAGTGCCCAGGACCCTCTCAAGCGGGGCCGCTCCAGGCAGCACGACGGTCACGTCCAGGCCCATCTGGCGTAGTGAAGCGGCGACCTCAGCCCCGATAAAGCCCATGCCTATAATCACGGCGTGCGCACCGGGCCGGGCCGCCTGACGGATCGCGTCACACTGGGCGAGAGTGCGCAGTTGATAGATGCCCGGCAAGCCTGCTCCCGGGACCTCCAACTGCCGATTGCTTCCCCCTGTACACAGCACCAGCCTGTCGTAGTCGAGCGCCGTGCCGTCTGCGAGCTGCAGGTGCTTGAGGGCCGCATCCACACGCTGTACAGTGGCATTGGTGCGTAGCTCAATGTCTTGCTCTCCATACCAGTCAGCGGGCTTCACGTACCAGCCGCTCAGGTCTTCTTCCCCACGCAGGTACGTTTTGGACAGGGGTGGACGTCCAAAGGGGATGGTCGGCTCTGTCCCCAGGAGCACGATGCGGCCTCGCCACCCCTCCTGGCGGAGCGTGACCGCCGCATTCCCTCCGGCAAGCCCTGTCCCGACAATGACGACGGTCTGCGTGCCTGTTGCATTCATATTCATGGTAAAGAATCCTCCGAACGTGTTTCGTTCACTGTGGGTGCATCACCTCGTTGAGCGTCTGATGGATGGAGGGAAACTGCTCATCCCAGGCGCTGGTCTGCCAATCATCGAGCGCGTCTGCAGGCGGGAGCCACGGCGGCAGAGAAACCTGGGTGCGCTTGGCCAGACCGCGTCGCTCGCAGCTTCGCGAGCTTCTTTTCGGTGGTCGTTCCTTCCCGCAAAAGGATGCCCGAGGCCTTCAGCCTCTCTCGTACCTGAATCCATTCGGCCGTTGACAGCCGGTTCACTTCAGGTATGGGGGAGGCATTGAGGACCTGGGCCAGGTCGACGACCGCATGCCGGGCTGCCGCAAAGGTAAAGCGGGCTGCTGGCAGAGGTGCGCCCTCCAGGCAGGTCAGGAGGAGTGCGCAGGTATCCAGGATCACAGTCAGGGCCTCCACCCAGGATTGTTGCTGGTGCTGCGACCGGTAGTAGGCCAGGATGGGATAGGAGAGGTGGCTCTCCAGGATGTCGGCACACCACACCTCCCACTCATGCAGCAGCGTGCGTAGTTCTTCAGCGTGCATGCCGGCGCCATTGCGCCGCAGCAGTTTCACGGCCGTCGGTGGGGATCCGGCCCGTGCGTCCAGCAGGGAGATGCGCAGCTCCCGCCGCGAGAACGCCTGATAGAGCACAGGCACGTAGCTGATCACCAGGGCCAGAAAAATGAACCCGAAGGCCACCTCGCCGACCACCAGCACGCGTCCCAGGACTGAAAGGGGGGTGATATCGCCCAGGCCGAGCGTGAAAAAGGTGGTACCGCTCAGGTAGAGATACGTCAGGAAGCTGATCGGGTGGTCGGGAGCGTTCAGGGGAACCGCCAGGCCCCACAGCAGCAGTCCAAAGCCCAGGACGAAGAGCACCGCCCAAAACAACAGCAGGGCGAGCAAGGAAAGCGGGCCGCTATACCCCAGGAAGGAATCTCGTCTCGCGCTCGATCGCATCAGGTGAGCAAGGGAGATCCACCCAAATCGAGTCGTACGATAGAAGAGGACGGCCAGTCGGATGCGCCGGGTGACCCGGCGCGGTAAGATAATTGTCTCAAAGCCGTCCTGGGCAACCAGCGCAATCAGTGCTATCCCAAAGATGACTGCAAGTAGTCTCATATCAATTATCCTGCACCGCGGCGGCCTCGGCAGCGAAGGCGGCGTGCAGCGCGTGGGGATGGATTTCGGTGAGCGGGAAGTTGCGATAGAAAAAGCGCAACTGGTCCCCGAGTTCCTGTTGCAGGGCTTGCACGACCCACGTCGATTGGCGGGTATAGGGGCATTCGTAGTCGCCGTACTGCACCAGCGTGACCGCAGCCCTGGCTGGCCCTTGACTGTGGTCCCGTTCACTCACAGGAACCGCAAGAGATAGGTGTCGCATCATGATCTTTTTCCCTTGATCAGGTCGTTCAGGCAGACCTAGAATGCCCGTGGAAGCCAGAGCCGGTCTGCAAAATCGAAAAAGAGCTGGTCGATGTAACACCAACCCAGTTTTCCCCTGGCTCGAAGGACTGCATGATCGGATGATTGGTCGCGTGGAAATGCTTGGTGGCATGCTTATTCTTCGAATCGTCACAGCACCCGACATGTCCACAGATGAGACAGATACGCAGATGCACCCAGGTGTCACCCATTTTCAGACACTCCTCGCAGCCATTGGCGCTCGGGGTGACCTCTCGTACCTGGTCGAGGTGGCGGCATTGTTTTGCCATAGATCTCTAGTTCCTTTCAAGCACTTGTACGCTTGTTTGTATTCGACGAACTTGCCCTCAATGAAGATATGCCCCCTTCACTCGCTATGGCGAGTTGGGAAAAGGAACCTTCGGTCCTTTTCCCAATTTGAACTTCCTATATGGAAGTAAGTATATCATAGAAAGTTATAATTGTTAAAAAGTTGATTGTCCAAGAATAATTAGGGCACGGCGAATGGTGGGATGAGCACTTTGTCGATGAGGTGCACGATATCGGAAAGGCTCGTTGCCCCTGCTCATCAGTTTCGACCTGGAAGACGACCCGAAAGAGTGCTTCAAACATGTCCTCTCCCTTTCTTTGCGCGAATGCTTGTTTTCGGCCAACTACTCGTTCTCGGGACACTTTGCCAATTCAGCTTCGACCGAGCCGAGCGTTCGTTGGAGACTCTTTATGATACTGACCATCTCGAGTGGATTAGCGACCCCATCGTACTCCTCTTGTCGCACATCTGCTTCTAAGGTCCTCACTTCCTGGGTGAGGCGGGCGTGGAGTTTGCGTAATTTTTGGCATTTTTCAGTCGTGTTGCTCATGATGGTCCCCTTTCATTCTGTAGCTTGACTATTTTCTCCTGTAGACGAGAAGATAGAGAATCCTCTCTCGCCAGGGGCTATGCACTTGCTCAAGTAAGAGTATAGAAGAATGCGCGGGAGAAATGAACTTGCATGAGGTGTCACATTACTTCACCATGCTTCACATCTGAGGGACAGACACCAACAGAACTCTCTGGTTTCCGAAAATTTCGTGAGAGGGAAGAACCAATTCGATGTGAGATCAGTTCTTCCCTCGCTCCAGTCTTTGCTCGATGACCAGCAGGACTATTGCCAAAGCGGCAACCACGCCGATCTCGGCAACCACGCCCCAGAGCGATCCGACCACTCCCAACGGTAGTACGATGGCGGCACCCACAGCGCGGACGATCACTGGCCGTATTCCCATCACCCGGCGGAACCACGCGTCGCCACAGAGGTAAACCGCCATCCCACCAGCCAGCAACCATGCCGCCTCCTGGATCGGCCCCACGGAACTCGCAACCACTTGTTTGACGCCTGTTGCGATCAAGACGATGCCAGCGATCATGGCCAGATGTGCGTACCAATATCCCAGCAACGCCATGCGTGAGCGTGCCTGCGGCGAAGCCGCAACCAGGGCATGCCTCGCGCGTTCATCGTCGCGATCAAAATAGCTCCACCAGAGTGCGGCGATGAGGACAAGCGACAGGACGATGGCAGCGAGCGTCCGAGCGTCAAGCGCGCGGGAAGCAGCACCAGTGCCGATGTCGACGATAGCTTCTCCAAGGATGATGAGAATGACGAGCCCATGTCGCTCGACGAAATGCGCGGAGTTGATCGAGAAACCCTGTTCACGACGCAAGATCGTCGCGATGGCGAACAGGGTCACGGCGGCGAGGAAGAAGAGCCAATTCCACCCCGCATGCATGAGCCCAGCCGCGATCACGAGAGCGGCTGCGCCCAGATTGAAGGGAGCGACACCGAGCATCGCCTGCCTCGCGCTCCTTCCTCCCTTGATGAGGAAGGCCACCAAGTGAAGCACGATGACAAAAAGATACGCGAGCCCGAATGTAAGCCCATCGGTGCCAAAGCTTCTGGGAAGAGCGAGCGCCATCACGAGAAACCCGGCCATGGCGGCAATGAGCACCAGCCGCATCGGTCGCCCAGCGCCCGCTTCATTGGTCAGCCACGCGTAGGCATCGTACATCCACCAGATGAGCATTAAGACCAGGAGCACCAGCAGGAAGTCGAGCGGACCATGTGC
>WNFL01001519.1_pt1 | contig 12269 bp, 10 predicted proteins | sample 5400361 | NCBI WGS metagenome assembly WNFL01 (sample SAMN13153351, study PRJNA577476) | soil metagenome | isolation source: 40 cm soil on Douglas fir-dominated hillslope | place: USA:California | collected 2013-09-17
ATATCTATTCTCCCCAAGACTACGTCGAAGGATCAGAGCCAAAGAGTGGAAAGGCACTTCGTGGACCTATCTGGGATGCTGAACAAGCAGAAATGGCCATAAAACAAACCTATCAAAAGCCCTCGCGCGCTCCTGTCATGATTCAAGGTGTCAGGGATGTGTTGTCCTTCTGAGCTCCCTTGACCTTCGCCAACTGTTCGTCTAGCTGTGTAATTTCTTGGTGAAACTGCCTCTTCTCTGCCTCTCTCTGTTCCAGTAGTTTGGCTTCTTCTGCTTTAGCCCTCTCGGCGGCTTTCTGGTCTTTGTCACATCGCGCACAAGTGGCTGGTGGACCGTCATGACACTTCCATTTCCGTGAATGACCATTGACGCAGCGAGTGTGCAAGAGGAAGTCGCACTGCATCTGAGAGTGGTCCGAGATTTGGTGACAGCTCAAAGGACAATAGTGCATTGTGCAGCTCAGCAAGGCCCGGCTTCGGCCAAAGATGAGTCGGTATCCGGAAATGAAAATTAGGAGGCACGTACCATGGACGATCACAGCCACCGTCGGGACAGTCTGTATCGAAATTCGCTGGTGTTTTGAGAAGCGAGCGGCGGTCGGGGTGTTGCCCGCAAAAAACGGGGAGCCCATCGTATATGTTTCCGTGATCCTTGAGATGTTCTACCAACTTTGTCCACAGTTCTCCACCCCTTCGAGCTGTGGTAAATGTTTGAATATTGCCTATCATGATCAGACCGTCACGAGCCCGGGACAGAAGGACGTTGAGACGTTCTGGAGATGACATAAATCCAATGTCACGATTTTGGTTGCTCCTGGTCAATGATGCGATGACGATATCGCTCTCCTCCCCCTGATAATTGTCTATGACCAGCTTAGCTTAGACGACCGTCATTATGGCATGAACAACCTACCGATGGTCGCAAGGCGAATTTGTTCTTTGGCAGCTTTCGCATCAGACTCCGACCTCAAACCAGCTCGCACAAGATCATGTGAATCAAGGTCGCTCAACACTGCGTCGCTATCCTGAACCTCCTTCAATGCATCCATAATTGCACAGAGTTGACCAAGATAGGGCGTGAGGATGACCAGCCTATCAGTGCCGTATCCCTGCTGGCCGAGATATCGAACAATCTTCAGGACCATCTGGACTTCGAACCTACAGAGCGGGCAAGTCAATAGGAGTGTCGGTAGTTCTCAATCCCAAACGCACTGATTCTGCTTCGAAGACTTTGCACTCATGTCTTTTCTCTCCTCCGCCACCACTTCGGTTTCTGGTTGATCGTGGTTGATGAGAACGAGGTTATTCTGCAGACCACGCACATTCGCACGTTTTGTGGTCTTTGGAGCGTCGATCAGGTCCGGATATGTAAGGTGGCGGATAAGGGCGGAGATCTCTGGTCTCATGCGGTGCTGGACTTTAAGTCGAGTGTGTGGGTACCCCTGCAGGACTAGCCGCTCAAAAAGACTTCGGTTGAGATCGAAGCCGTCGCCCTTCTCAACAGTGAGGTCGTAGTTATTGACCTTAGGACGCAGCTGTCTGCCGACACGGTCAGTACAATCCTGAAGAGCAATGAACTGCTATTCGTACTGATGGTCTCCGATTAAAATGACCTGCTCGATCTTGTCAGACAGAGCTGTCATGATATGAGATTCCAAAATCTCTCCAGCTTCTTCCACGAGCAAGACAGTAGGGCGCGCTGCCATAATTTGGTCTCTACTGGAAGATCAATACAATGTGAAGCGAATAATATGAATCTTCCGACCTGTACATGGCTGCTCCGGTGGTGGTGCACCCAATAATCCTTCTTGTTCGCAAAACGGAAGCGTCGCCCTTTCGGTGCATGGACTCCAAGTCTGTAACACATTGGTTGTACTTCTTTCCAATTTCGAGCATATCAACAATGCCCTTCTTTACCACTTCTCGCTTCCAGATATCGGCTTGAGAAAGTCGAGTGGTGTGCTCCATTTTCCAAATATCCCGAGATGCTTGAATATGGTACTCGCCCTTGAAGCAACCCGCGTCTTGCCCTTTGAACCAACGGTCGAGAAGATAGTTTGGTCCGATCGCCCGACCACCCTTTCCCACAATCTTAGTACCATCCGTTGACTCAGGGATGCGAAATGCTGCCACGTATTCCTGATGGTGAGCCTCTAGGTATCGCATGATCTGTTTGTGTCGTGCCGTGGCTGCACAGTAGGCACGGTGCAGTGACTTGCTGAGGTGTTCTCGTCGCTTCCGAAGTGATTCGATTTTATTCCAATCAGCCCTTGACATTAGATAATCTGAAGACCTGCCAAGCGAATGTAACGACAGCTCAGCTGTCTTTTGGTTGGGTCTGCCGCCAATCCGCACGATTTCACTTTCAGGAATTCCGATATTGACAAGGTCCTCAAGGAACTGGTCAAGAGCGTGGTTGGTATAGCAGTTGACTAGAATCTTGGTGTGGGACGACGTTGGCGACCTCCCGATTCGAGAGGACCGGGATCCAAGGAGAATTTTGGCACACAGCGCACCCAAAAACGATTTTCCGGTACCTTTCGACAATCTGGTCAACGTACCGTGGAGCGGTAAGGGATGCACATACCCGGAGGGCCTTGGATGAGGGCGACTTTTTGCGAAAGAGCATTGGTAAGTGCACTAACTTGAGCTGGATCGAGACGGATCGGCTTAGGTGTGTTGAGGAGACGTTGTAGATTCTGGGTTGGGGCAGCCTTGATGGCCGTGACGATCGCCTCCTGTTGGTGAGCGGGAGGATCGAACGTCATGCCTTCCTTGAAGAAAAGGATCTCTCTCTCCAAAGGCATGGAACGTTTCAATTGTAAAGAAGTCAAGATCGGTTCGTACGCAAAAACCGCCGTATCGATATGGATGAGCTTGACATGCTTCGCCTTGGGTACTCGCATTAGCGCAGTCGTAACTCCCTGCTTGCTATTTTCGAAGCGGAGCACGAGAACAGGACGCGCCTCCGCCAGAAGCTTCTCGTCGCGCACGATAGTCGGAAAAGCGACGATCTCACCATCGGCGATCAAGCACGTCAAAGACTGATGACGAAGGAAACGAGGATTTTGCTTGAGGTGGGTTTCCCTCGCTTTAGCGTCCTTGCACTTTTTGAACTGCCAAAAGTCGCTTTTGCACTCGAAAGTGAGAGCCCACGGCGTCCAGTGAAAATCCTTCTCCGTATTTTCCCTATTCTCCCCATTATTTCTACCACCACCGGCGGTACGAGTGTTCATCTCAACATCAGACTTCTTGAAGTAAATATCTTTGAGGACGAGCCCATTTATCACGAAACCTCGGTGCTTCCCATTCTTTTTCCCAAGCGCGATTTGCGCCTCCTCGCGCAACTCTGCGACCATATCCTCACGCAAAAGACGGAACTGATTATCGAGGTGAGTGGCAAGACGATTTTTCTCGGTCGCAGGATCCTCAAGCCAACTGCTTGGTCGGATGAAGGCTTTCTCTGTGAACTCGAGTTCATCAGCGGTAGGGAGGATAGATATTTGACGAAAGTCAATATGGTCATTATCGTGTCGACCCCCTGGACCGTTGAGCAATTCACTTCGGGGAGTAGATCCGGAATGGTTGACAAGATGTTTGATTTTCGCGGCGATGGAGCGAACGCCGGAGCGATGGGAATCGAGGAGGGAGTTGATGATCGATGGATTTTTGGCAAGCTTGTCGAATGGCCTAGCCTTCTTGATAGGTAGCAGCACTAGCTGCAGCAAGAGCCACGCGAATGACTCTTGCGCATCGGGCTCGAGTTGATTCGCTTGAAAGGCGCGGAGGAATGCATCCCAAAACGTTGCGGGCGGTTGCATAATGCACTCCACCAAATTCTGAATGTAGGAACCTCCGTTGATAGCAGCTATTTCGGGGGCGGTGAAAGCGTGCAGGAGCTTTGCAGCAGACTTATTCAGGAATGCAAGGGAGGTATCGAGGGTAAGCGACTTCCGCAGGGCTTGACGGCCCTTGGCGTTACCAATAATAGCGTGAACACATCCCGCAGGGTCTGTCGAAGAAGAAATGGATTCCAAGAAGAGTGGATTATTCTGTGCGGTGAGCGGTTCGGTGCCAGTGACGATGGAATGGAAGAGCTTGCTGAGTTTTGCGGCCCTGGGATTGTCCATAGTGGAGGGAGGGCAGGCGGTTTACGAACGGCTGGTTTATACAGCCTTCTTATCTGGTCAGAGTCGTCAGGCTCTTGGGTGACTCTGTGACGGACCCATCTCACATATCACAATCAATTGACTCGTATTCGTGGGTGATCGGGGTGCCTTCGAGAAGCCGTCGCAAAGGATGAATCCTGGTTCTGGTTGCAAGCAAGGCCACCAGCCACCGTGCTGGCGCCATGAGGCCCGTGCGACCCACAGCGGCTATCGCATCAAGATGTACTTGACTTTCTTTTTTAATTTCTACATATATGCGAAAATGATCTGTACCTCAAGAGGACAACATGAACCGAGAGAATCAGGACCAATGACTCGCGAAACTTAAGCACAATTGACCGGGCTCACTCACAACATAATTAAGGCCGCCTTCAAGTTCTTCCTTGACTCTTGCAGAAAAACAGGCACCAGGCAGCCGCGCCGGTCCTCAACTACGCAAATTTCCTTGGGACTAACACAACCGCATTGCAGTTAGAAGGCAGAAAGTAACCAGTGACGCTCATCCGCGGGTTGAAATAAGGTGGCGAATCTCGCGCCTAGTCCCATCACGTGGACCGTTCACTTGGGGATGTGCGAAAGAGTCAGAGGGGAAACGACAGCGGTAGGTAATATGTTCCCTCCGCCAGGACGAGTGGATGGTTAAGGGGGATAGGCCCTTTGAAGGGCTCCAGGACATGCGGTTGTAGGAATCTGGTGAGCAACCCGACGCGGATGTACATAGCAGTATACTATATGAAGCGCAGGCGTGAATTGTCGGTATAAAAAGGCTACCACAGTATCGGAGGAGCCGTGGGGATTATCTATCGTCGAAGAGCTCCACTATGGCTGGTCAGTGCTTTGAAATTTCCCACGAAAGTTGGATGGAACGAGTTGTGAGCCTATCTGAGACAATTATAGCTTTACACCATTTGTGATATCACCTCTCTGCCTAAAGAGGGCGCAGTTGTTCTCTCGTCGCGAGACGTCGAAAGGGATAGAGTCGAAAGTGAGGAGGTGCATTGGACAACGGAAATAACAAGACTGGAGTACACTAATGGACGACTATACAGCATACAACACAAACCTTGGCAATATCTATCCTTCTCCATGCAACATCGAAGCGGCCAACGTGCAAAAAGCCACTTCGCGGGCTGTAGCTGGCTGCGCTGAACAATCACAGGTGGTCAAAGCACGGACTCGACAACATTTCTCTCCAGCGCCTGTCATAGCGCAAGGCGCTGACGAGTCGAAATGATGTGTTGATTTGCCTCCAATACGAACAATCCCGTCCTGGATCTGGATATGCCAGTGTCCACTAAAACCTCCAGGAACCGAACTAGAGCACGATTGGTGTAACTGTTCACAAGGATTTTGGCGCCTAGCTAGATCAATGCATATGCGTGCGCTTGACCCCTTGGTTCTCCAGCGCATCACCATCATGCTCCCGCTTCAATTTCAATGTTGAATCATAACGGGGACGAGTCTCGCTCAGGTGTGGTCGTTGTGCAGGATCAATTGCGTTCGTATGCAATTCTGAATGGATAATTGATGCCTGAAGGTTGGCAGCAAAGTCTTGCGGCATCAGTCAAAGTCTGCCCGAATTGGCTGATACACAGGATCTGGTTCTTCGATTTCTGGAGCTATCCACTCTTCCGTTCCTCGATCCGATTATATTGATCCAAGATTCCTGCTCAAGCTCAGGGACCTGAACGGATATATTGAATTCGATTGTGGCGAGTGGCTGTCTGTCTGTGTTCACGACAATGTTATCGAGTTTGACGTCAAGGTGAGCGACATTTTGCTGATGCATAAATTGAACTCCTTCTAAGAACCTACATGCGAGACTATTGCCACCATGTTTGAAAACAGTATCGAAGACACCCTTTAAACCAGTTCAACCGGCGTGGCGGTTATTGTGTCGTTACCGATTACGATTTGATCGAGAAAAGGTATTGTGTGATTGAACCCTGACTTGGTGCTGCTTAGGAGTGAATGACTCGCAAGTTTATCCGACTCCACGAACTTGAGAATGACAATTTCGCCTATCAGTTTTCTCGCACGATTGAGATTCTGCGGTAGCTATCACTGTACTGTTTAGTGGACATATTGGAAGAATAGATAGCTTTATTTTCGAACTGCTCCGAACACTAGCGAAGCAGAAGCATGGTGCTGACTGCTTCGACCTCGCCTCTCGGGCGAACATGCCCGGACCGGTTTTTGGTCAAGCCGGGTACGGGGAGAAAAGTAATTGAGTCGCCCACGGGCTGAACCGGGGGTGCGGGTTCTCGATTCCAGTAGTCCCACAACAAATAGTCTATTTGCGGTGTCCACAGAAGAGTTCGAGGGCAATGCCGTGAATTGCAGTGTGTTCCTTCCACCAAGAGATCAGGTGGCTCTGGGGCGGAGGGCTCGCTCTTTGAAGGGTGGAGGGAATCGGTGATTGAACTGTCGCGTAGAAGACACAGGATGGAGGGTCACAGGCTCTTGCTATTGCTTCTGACTTCGCAACGAGGCACGGCGCTGGTATTGGTCGTTGTGAGGGCTGTGAACGGCGATGAATCAGTGGCAAGTTTCAGGGACGTTGTTACCCCCACAGCTCTAGCTCTCGCAATCATCAGGCCTTTGTGCCACTAGCTGTGCTGAAAGCGATTTACATTGTGTAAAAGCTATCGTTATTTGTGTAAAGCAGGATATCGAAGCAAGTCGCAGGCGTCGCAGGCGGAAATTGTCGGTCTGGGAGGGCACTACAGCATCAAAGTGAATTGGTGGTCCTTGATCCATCGTGCGAGGGTTCCCACTATGGTTTGTCAGTCTTGGTCTACGGAAATTTTCTATGAGGATTACTGGATGGCTCATGTTGCGAGCCAACCTTAGGGAGTCAGGTCTTGACATTGTCTTGAGGTATTATATCTCTATCTAAAGAGGGCAGAGTCGCCATTTCGCAGCCAAAGGTCGATACGGATCAGGTCGAAGCGCTTTCCGGCATACTTGGACTTCATCAACCGACTCTCTGGATCGAGGAGTTGTCAGTTTGACAGATGCAATTGACATGGACGTTTGTGTTATTGGAGCCTCCATTCGACAGATGAGTTAAAACTCCGCTCGCTTATGCTGTCTGTTACCTATATCCTCCCTGGCCCGCCTTTCCTCGGGTGGAAGCAACCCACCTATTACAAGATACTTAAGGTTACGAATTCTTGTGGTTCCCAACAACATTCCCAACAACCTTATCATCCATCATGCAGTTTGCCCTCTCGATCAATTCGCTTACTTTACAGAAATCAGCGTGTCATTACATGATCACGCATATGTTAAGTTCGCTTATTACCACAGCACGTGTCTTAATGGTCAGGTTGCTGTTCCAGACCTTCACGTCTCCAGCCGCTGTAGTCATTTCACTACCTAACTACGCGTTCCCTGTCAATGCAATAGTGCAGCTCCCAAACTTATCCTAGTACGTTCGATTGCTCACCAGGACCTGCCTAATGTAATCACTTAGACCGCTTTTGACTGGACAGCACACACCCGTTGCTAAGGTAGGTCTTAGATATAGAAACTTAATCACGTAAGGAAGAGTTTGAAATGTACATAATGTTTTTATGAATTTACTTTCTGGTTCTCTACGCCATGTCCCTTGTAACCACTAATCCCTCTGAAAGAGGAGTGACTCTATTCATATATGAGAGACTGATAATATATGATACGCCCAAGCCCACGTACTTGTGCGCAAAAACCTCCCCAACCTCCCGTTCAAACCAAACGGGAGAGGTCGATCTTTTGGCATGGCTTAGGAATGAAAGATGATATCTCACGGGAACAAGCACGCTACAATAGACTGTCTGTAATATTTTGACTGACGAGGGCACAACAGACGGTACTATGCTCGGCAAGATGTCGAAAGAGCAACAAATACAAGCCACTGGGCGGATGGCGGGCTCCTGACATTGATGGTTATATGGGGCACACGGCGGGCTCCAGACATCATGGTAACGGCCATGTGTAAAGATAAAATCTATCACCGCTCTATCACCGCTCCTGCCAAATGTCGGAAATCCTAACAAACGACCTGGCAGTCCAGTCCATATGGCAGGCGCAATTCCAGAAGCCAGCGAGTTTATTGTTTGTTGACAGTCGGAACCCCTGCCTGCATCATCAATAAGCGAAATGATGTGGCTGTGAATGGGACCCCCTCCCACTACCCCCGATGTGTTTCATAATCAGGCTAGGCTCCTCCTGCGCTTCTCGGCTAATTTAGTTAGTCATACACAAAAGCCGGGGCGGGCTCCGGACGTCCTGTCAATTCATCCAAAATCCAAAATCACGCAATAGAACACGCCACATTCGCCCTTTTTTTGGCCTTGTTCGTACAGTAAGCAGTGCGAGACTAACGGTGAACGGAGCAGTCGGTCTTCAGTCGGTCATCGGTATTTACATCACGCTCATTCCCGAAGTACGTAAATCAGGTATTGGAAATCCAGCATCGAAAACTGTCCAAAGGGCACGCCGTGCATTTAGAGTTTTGCCTGGCTCTACCCGGACCCGGATTGTGCAATGGGGGAGAGGATGACAAACCCAAAGTCAAAATAAGATCACAACGTTTGTTTTGGGATTGAGGTTAAGATTCCTCATTGGGTTCTATATTTGTATCTCGTGGGACTCTTAAGAAATTCCGGGTGTGGGGAGCTTGTTCAAGTCGATCGCAACTGCATGAGGACAGGGAAGCTTATCGTACTGCGTACATCATGTGCTATAACCAATTTTCACATCTGTAATCAAGCACGATTTCGCACGACCTTTTGGCGCAGTTTACTATAAACTAATGCAATTGGGACAATATAGCGTTACCACAGTGGTACTTAGGGAATAGGGATGACTTCGTGGTTGTGACGCCACAGTTATGATCTAGAACCGCGGGCACGCAGTGCACGGGACATGCGGATATCCAGAGCTTGACCACCGATCGAGGCGGAGGCGACCCAGGGAAGACCAAACCCCTTTGTGCCGCGTGATCTGAGGACCGTCTGACGACGGGCGGCGGCCGCTGTTGTTTAAGCTTCGTTTGATATCCGTTTCGATCTATCGCGATAGGGGGGGATTAGGTGCGCAAGTCGCGTGTGTGAAGGCCCCAATCACAACTGTCCGAGGTGACACTCAGCCCAACAGCCAGGCCGCACGCGGAGTCGGGCAGCCAATCGGGGGGCGACATGTCCTGACCACCGGGGAAAAAGGAGTGGGTTCGTTTGCTTTGTATGTTGGAAAAGTGACAAGGGAATGACAAGGGGAAAAAGGACATTCCCGAGCGCCCACATTCACCCTTCGTTTTCCGGACGTGCGGTGGGCGGAAGGACGAGTATGGGGGATTGTCATTTACGCCCAAATGTATTTGAAGTTTATAATAAAAGAAGCCTTGTTTTGAAAATGTAATGCGATCGAATGAAAAGAAAAAAGGAAGACTTGATCGTGGGTCAACTTTTGGAAATGGGTTGTGGGTCGAATGGTGGGGGAGGGATGAGGGGGTGAAGGAGGGGCCGGGGTGGTCGGCTTGCTTACGTGTCGCGACTTGCGAGGAGGGAATCCGCAAGCGCATCAACGAACGAAAGCAGTTCGAGTAGCGGACCTCCTCCCAGCTCATGGGTATGGTGTCGAAAAAGGAAACGGATATGCGGACCATATGCATGCGCGGGCCCATATTCCGGGCCTTCAGTCAGAGGTACAACCACCTACTCCCCAACACACACTTGTCACAGGGGCGCTTGTCCTTCGCCACAGCGACCAATCGGTTCCTGGCAAAACAGCGGGCGGTGCGTGACCGCTCAAATCCCGCAGCAGTAAGTCCCCCTTCAGGTCGTTGCTCACCCTCTTACTGGTCACATACTGACACTCCACTCTTACGCTCGTGATGAAGTTTGGGAAAGCGGTTTTGATTTGAGAACGGAAACACGAGAGACAAGAGAAGAAACAAGAACACGGGGCAGACGCGTTGATACATAGTGCAGACGTGGTCACAACGACCATGAGATAGAACATCGAATAGAGAAATTGGAGAGCCCTTCTCTCCTGGGGATATCGTACACAATTGGTGAACCCTTTGCACCCTCCTCTTAGTATCAAACGATATCGAGTGGTCGTAATCCTACATCCTACATCCTACATCCTTTGGGGTGGGAAGACCGAACGCGATTCGTGGTGGGGGATGATTCCAAGCCGAGTCGTTGGTGGGATTGCAGTCGTTGGCAAGTCGTAAACAAGACGTGTTATTGGTACCTGTTGTCGCGAACAAAAGAGAACTGAGCTGAGCAGTTTACTGGTTTGGTGGTTTTTCGCTGCGCGACGGAGTGGGGAGAAGACAGACACGGACGACGCGGCGCAGTGCGCCCGCGGGCTGGGGTGTATCTCATTTATGAGGTGATTGAGAAGGGTTTATAGTTGCTTGCTTGCTGGTGGTTGCCGGTTTGGGTGTTGCAGCAATGTCGAGAGCCTGGCGCAGTGCGATCAGCCGGCTCAGCGCAAGCGGCGGTTTGCGACCGCTGTCGACTGAGGCGACGGCGGGGGAGTCGGGAGCTGGAATATGAGGGGCTCTCGGGGCTCTGGGAGGGGTACGGTGCCCATGCGAGGGGCATTGAGGATCGTGGCGGGGTAGTATTCGCCTTGGACGATGATGGCGCAACCTTGTGGGCAAGGTGTGGCAATGACGCGAGGGTAGTTAGGGCTGCTCGTAGTGGTAAGTGGAGGGCCCTCGTCGGTAGTCGAGTGGGTGGCAATAACATACCCTGCGCAGAAGCACGTCGAGGGTGCGGGGTTTACGACGTAGATGTAGGACATGACTTAGAGTGGCTTAAGGGTGCTTGGGGTGCTGTTGCTCAAGTGCTGTGGCGAAATGCGCGAGTGTGGTCGGGGGCAATCTGCTCTGGAGTGTGGACGAAAGGGAGGCTCAGGTTATAAGGAAAGGAGTGACCGCCGTTCTTTGTGCCACCGATGACCTGGATGCTCCTTTGTTCCCGGAACCGATACGGAGCTGTCGTGAAAAATCGAGGGGAGTTGTGATGGCTTGCCCGACGGGCGTCTAAGCTGTACTCGTCCAACACTGTCTCTAGAACTCTGAGTTATTTGCTTTAAAACACTTGCTGCTACACCGGTATACCCTTAGCCACTTTCCCGAAATTTAAACCTAGGTTGTACGCTCTAATCCATTGTTCGAAATCGCTTGCTATGTGACTGGGATCAACCTGGCCCCAGGCTCACTGTCATCAAGCAAGGTGACAGCGTCATGCGCTGAGGTGTCCATGGCCCATTCAACCCCGTCCAAGGGGTCCGCGGGCACCCAAGGGAGCGCAGCGGCTGCCCCAGGACTCGCCCCGTTAATCACCCAGAACATTCACGCGCTGCCATCTTTGTGTCGAGCATCACCGAGCATCACCGCCCACGACGTGTGCGTTTCTGCACTCCCCGCCCCTTCCCTTGGACGAGGGCGAGGGCGATGAACCCGGTCGGACGTGTGCTAGCCGTGTGTTAAACTAGTATTAGTGTTAGTGTTGGTATCAGTATCCAGAGTTTCAACAGGATGCCAGTAGGACGTGGACGTGGACGTCACGCCGCAGTACACGTAGAGTATCCACGATCCACGTACCCCTCCGATATGCCGACAGCCACCCATGTGGATGGACGAGGATCGTTGACAGGAGCGCGTGCCTGACGAATTTTGTGTGAATTCCTGTCAGGACAGCGATTGTCCCTTCCCCAAGCGTCGACCCAGCTGCCGCTGGCCGCGGCGCATACGACACCCATCCCCTCACTGCTTACCCAGAGCTTACCCAGCTTACTCAGCATACCCACGCCATCGCAGTTCTCAAAGCCAAATCGATGTCCTTCTTTCCTGCGCTTCTAGCGCCCGCCCGCAGTCCCATTAATTGCCACCCATTGCCACTTCCACCCCACTTGTTATTGGTCACTGTACTTCAATGTCAAAGCCGGCGGGCACGGTGACTGGGCATTATGCCACTTCCAGCCACTCCCCCACTCCACTACCAGCCAGACTCCGCTTTGTCTAATCACAAGCCTCGGGTTCTCCATCATGCGGCACGCGGTGCCCCACTCACCCCTCTTTCCGTCCTTGTTTTCCCAA
>WNFL01388810.1_pt1 | contig 12269 bp, 12 predicted proteins | sample 5400361 | NCBI WGS metagenome assembly WNFL01 (sample SAMN13153351, study PRJNA577476) | soil metagenome | isolation source: 40 cm soil on Douglas fir-dominated hillslope | place: USA:California | collected 2013-09-17
CGACCGACAGGCCGCGCTGCTACGTCTGCGGCCCGACTGGCTTCGTCGAGGCGGTGGCCAACTCTCTCGTTGAGCTCGGTCACAAGCCACAGGACATCAGGACCGAGCGCTTCGGCCCGACGGGAGGTTAGCGATGACCAGCGACAACCACGTCGACGGCAATGCGATGGGCGGCTTCCTGATGGACGCTTTCGGGCGCGAGATGACCGACGCGCGTGGCGGCTGCGCCAGTTGCGGGTCCGAGCACGTCATGGCCGAGCTCGTCGTGTATCGGAGTGGCCCGGGGGACGTCCTGCGGTGCCCCAGCTGCACGGCCGTGCTAATGGTCGCGACACCGCTGCCGTCGGGGCCGCGGATCTACTTCTCCAGCCTCCGTTGGCTGGCACCAAAGGAGCGAGCGTGAACCCCAACGCCGACGAGCCACTGAGCTTCGAGACCCACGTCAAGCCACTGTTCAGCGAACGCGACCGCGGATCGATGGAATTCGCGTTTGACCTCTGGTCACACGACGACGTCAGCGAGAACGCCGAGGCCATCCTCGCCCGCCTGAAGGCCGGGACCATGCCCTGTTACGGCGCCTGGCCACCGGCCCAGATCGATCTCTTCAAGCGCTGGGTCGAAAACGGCAAACCGCGCTGACCGATCCCGAGTCGAGCGGCTCGGTTAAGCCCCGGCGGCGGTCAGGCCCGTATCCCGCAGCTTCTCGAGGCCGTCCAGGATGACATCGAGGCCGTACTCGAACTCGTCCCCGAAATCGTAGCCGGGCTTCGTGGCGTGCTCGGTGATGAACGCGACAAGGTTGGGATACTCGCCGAGGGGAAACGGCTCGAGCATGTCCTGGGCCAGCCCGGCGACGTCGTCACCGCTGTCGAACGGGAGGTTCATCTTCGTCAGGGCGAAGCCGTAGATGTAGCCGTCCAGGAGCGAGTAGGCATGCCCGACCATCTGCATGTCGAAGCCTGCGGCGCGGAGATTGCCGATGACCGCATCGTGGTGTCGCAGGTTCGCGGGGCCGGGTTTGCGGCGCGACTCCATCATGCCGATCGCCCAGCGGTGGCGGGCCAGTACGTCACGGAGCGAGATCGCCCGTTGGCGCATGGCAGTCTTCCAATCGGCTCCGGCGACGGGCAGATCGATCTCGCCGAAGACGAGGTCGACGATCCCGTCGAGGACCTCGTCCTTGTTGGCGAGGTGGTAGTAGACCGCCATCGCCTCGACCCCGAGCTCCTGGCCGAGCTTTCGCATGCTCAGTGACTCCAGCCCGCCCTGATCGGCAAGCTTGAGCGCTGTATTCAGCACCCGCTCCCGGCTCAACGGGATGCGAGGCTGCGATCTGGTCGTCGTCTGCGTCGCCATCTCCGCACTTTACACCGTACGGCGGCGAGGTCAATCTAGGCCGCGTCGATCCTCGGAAGGTCCACGACGAACGCGGAGCCCTGTCCCGGCTCGCTCCTCACACTGACGTATCCGCCGGATTGTTTGACGATCCCGTAGACCGTGGCCAACCCCAGGCCCGTCCCCTGGTCCTTGGTCGTGAAATAGGGCTCGAAGATGCGCTCAACGATCTCCGGGTCGATCCCGCCGCCCGCGTCCTCAACCGACAGGGACACGTACTGGCCGGGCACCGATCCGGGGTGCTCGCGGACAAACGCTTCGTCGCGCTCGAGGTTCGCGGTCGTGATCGTGACGCGCCCGCCCGCCGGCATCGCGTCGCGAGCATTGAGCACGAGGTTGGCGATCACCTGCTCGAGCTGGCCAGGGTCGGCGCGCACGAGGCCCAGGTCATCCGCCAGGTGGTGTTCCAGCACGCACCGTGGTCTGAGCAGCTGTTGCAGCATCGGGTGCACGCCGACGACGACGTCACCGATGTTGACGGACTGGAGCGATTGGGGCTGTTGTCGGCCGTAGGCAAGCAGCTGGCGTGTCAGTGCGACACCGTGGTCGACGGCCTGATCGATGGCCGCGAGGTCCGCCTGGACGCTGTGCGTCGCGGGAAGCGCCTCCGAGACCAGAGCGCGAAAGCCCGACACGGCGGCGAGGATGTTGGCGAAGTCATGGGCCACGCCGGCCGTCAGGTGCCCAAGCAATTCGGCCCGCTGCGCGCCGACACGCTGTGCCTCCTGACGGTTGTGGTCGGTGATGTCCACCAGCGTATCGACCGTGCCGCTCCGTACCCCCCGGCGGTCGCGGATCGTGGCGATCGAGAGGCTGACGTCGAGCGCGCGCCCGTCCTTGGTGAGCCGTACCGTGCGCAGGTCGCGAGCCGGATCACCGGCGAGTGCCCCTTTGCGGGCGGCCCGATCCTCATCCGAACGGTCTGGCGGCACGATCGGCGCCGGCCTTCCGACGACCTCGGCCGCTGTCCAGCCGAACATCTGCTCGGCGGCCGGGTTCCACAACCTCACCCGGCCGTCGGCGTCCGCGGTGATGACGGCGGCCGGGGCCGCGCCGACGATGACGGCGAGCGTTTCGCCTGTCTCGCGCTCGGCCGCTTCCGATCGGCGGACACGCTCGAGGGTGTCGTGGAAGGCACCGAGAGCAAGCGCGACGCCGGGCATCGCCAGGGCTGTCACGAAGAGGCGCAGCCGACCCTCATCGCTATAGGCGAACGGAAGGCCCGGGAGGTTGATCGTCAGGACTTGATAGAGCCAGGCGACGACGGCGACGAAGAGCCCGGCGCGGCTGCCGCGGTACAGGGCGGCGAAACCGATGACGACGAACAGCACATTGGTCCGGTTCGGTGACGGGACGCCGAGGCGGGCAGCAATCTCGCCGGCGACCACCGCCAGCAGCCCGAGTCCGATGCCGAGCCAAAGGCCTCTGATCCGGTCTCCGCTGCTCCGTCGGCCGCCGCCCGGCTCGACGTCAGTGTTTCGGTTCATGGCGTCACCGACTCCCTCAAGCGGCCGCGGACGATCAACTACTTCTATTCCGAGACCCACGGTACACAATACAGCGGCGCGAGGACCAGCGATGATCCCTCACGGCGCGTTGGGATGGCGGCATCGATGGGTGGAGATATCAAACGACGACGCGGCCGTAGCCGAACCTACCTGATCATCACACTGTCAGCCCGCGGACCCCTCCCAGACCCCACCGGCCAGGATCGTCGTCCGGAACGCGTAGCGATCCCCACGGTTGAGGTGTCGCGCGAATTCGAACGGTTCGCCGTACTGATCGAACACCGTTTCGGATAGCTCGAGGAGGGGATCCCCGTCGCTCAATTCGAGCAGCTCGGCGGAGCGTCGATCGGCGATCACGGCTCTGAGCATGCATTCGGCCCGCGATGGCTTGATCGCATTCGCGGATCGAAGCGTCTGGTAGAGCGATGCATTCGAAAAATCGACCTGTGCGAGCGAGTCGGCCAGCGACGGGACCAGGACCGACTGATCCAGCGACAGCGGCGCACCCTCGACGATCCGGACACGCTCGAGCTCGAAGACATTGCTGTCCATCGGGATGCGCAACGCCCGGGCCTCGGCCTCGAAAGCCGGACGGATCCGGGCCTGGCACACAGTCGATGACACCGCCAGGCCGTGGATCGCGGCCCAGTCCGTGAGCCCCTGGGGACCACTGATGGTCTCGATCGTGACGGGACCGCCCTTCACGAACCATCCGGAACGGTCTCGGGATACGAGCAGACCCCGCGCCGCCAGGTCGGTGAGCGCCCGCCGCAGGGTGTTCCGGGCGACGTCCAGGCGTGCCCCGAGTTGTCGCTCCGGAGCCAAGCGCTCACCGGGTGTCAATCGTCCGGTAGCAATGTCGGTCTCTAGTCGACGCATCACTCGGACATACGCGAGATCGCGGCCAGCCGCGTCGGTCCGCCGGGCGCCGCGCGAATTCGGTTGACAGGACTGGTTCATTCTTGGTTCAATCTTCGCATGAAGCTGGCGGTGCTCGGCGGCGGCGGATTTCGCACCCCTGCCATCTATCGAGCGCTAGCCGAAGGTCAGACACAAACCCGCTTCGACGAGCTCGTATTGTATGACCTCGATCAGGGCCGCCTCGACCGGATCGCAGCGGTCATCGCCGGGCTGAATGGCGAGTTGGGTCGCAGCGTGTCGCTGCGGGTGACCACCCGACTTGAAGAGGCGGTCGACGGCGCGGATTTCGTCTATTGCGCCATCCGGGTCGGCGGGATCGCGGGTCGCGTCCTCGATGAGACGGCAGCGCTCGCCGAGGGTGTGATCGGTCAGGAGACGACCGGTGCCGGCGGAATTACATTTGCCCTGCGCACCGTGCCGGAGATCACGAGGATCGCCGAGGTCGTGTCTCGACGTGCTCCCGGGGCGACATTCATCAACTTCACCAATCCGGTTGGCCTGGTCACCGAAGCAGCGCGACGGGTCCTCGGCGAGCGAGCGATTGGGATCTGCGATGCGCCACAGGCTCTGTGCAGCCGGGTTGCGACCGCCCTCGATCGGGACGCGGACGAGCTCTGGTTCGACTATTTCGGCATAAACCATCTCGGGTGGCTGCGGTCCGTACTCGACAGCGGGCGCGACCTCCTGCCAGGTCTCCTGGCGGACGAGAAGTGCCTCACCTCCTTCGAGGAGGGGCGCCTGTTCGGCCCCGACCGGTTGCGCACCGTCGGGATGATCCCGAACGAATACCTGTACTACTACGACTTCGCGCCGGAAGCCCTCGCCGGGATGCGCTCCGGCCGGGTCAGGGCCGAATTCCTCCAGCTCCAACAGGATACGTTCTACGCCGCTGACGGCCCGCCCGACAAGGCGCTCATGGACTGGAAGGCGACGATCGAGGAGCGCGAGCGGCGCTACATGGAAGAGGCGTGGAGCGGCCGCGACGACGACCTCAGCAGCGTTGCGGCCGCCCGGGAACCCGGCGGCTACGGTGGGTTGGCGCTCGATCTCGTGGACGCCCTGACCGGCGACGGAGCGACGATTCTGATCCTCAATGTCGCGAACCGATCAAGCCTTCCGTTCCTCGATGCGGATGCGGTCGTCGAGGTCCCCTGCGTCGTCGGGCGCGGTGGCGTGGTCCCAGTCGCGATCGGGATGGTGCCCTTGGAGGCGAGCGAGCTCATTGGTTCGGTCCGCGCGGCAGAGCGAATGGCAATGGAGGCCGCCCTGTCCGGATCGCGCAAGATGGCGGTTCAGGCGCTTGCAATGCACCCGCTGGTGCAATCGATAGAGGTAGCCGGGCGGATCCTTCAACGGCACCTGATCGCACAGCCGCAGCTGGCCGAGGCGCTCCGGTGACCGTCGACGTGGTTTGTGCCGGTCCCCCGTTCCTCGACATTGTCTTCCGTGGTCTGCCGCGGATTCCGCGGGCTGGCGAGGAGGTCCTCGCGTCCGAGGTCATCACGGTCCCGGGAGCCATGGCAAATGTCGCCTTTTCCCTGCGACAGCTCGGCCTCAACTCCGTGGTCTGCTCCCCAGTCGGGATCGACCCGGCAGGGCGCTTGCTCCAGGAGCTCATGGCGGAGGCCGGCATCCCGTGGATCGGCGAGCCGACCGATTCGACATCCTTGTCGGTGGCCCTGCCGATCGACGGCGATCGCGCCTTCGTGACGGTTCAGTCAGACGCGGTCGTCGACCTCGACGCGATCGCGGCGATGTCCCCCCGCGCGCTCGTCGTCAACCTGCCGCTTCCGGGCCAGATGCCGGACGGGCCCTGGATCTACGGCGTCGTCGGCGACCCGCAGGTGGCGATCCTTCTCGATGACGGTCCGAAGCCGTTGACGGACCTCCGGACGCTGATCCTGAACGAGCGGGAAGCACGCCATCTCACCGGGCTGTCGGACCCGTTGGAGGCCGCGGCGCAACTCGCGGCGCGCGGCTGCCCGGTGGTCGTGACACGAGGCGAGGATGGCGCGGCGGCCGCGATGCCCGACGGTCAGGTCCTCGAGGCGGCGGCGATCTTCACGGAGGCCTTCGACACGGTCGGGGCCGGCGACCTGTTCACCGCGGCGTTCATCTGGGCGGACCTCCTCGGCCGACCAGTCTGGGAATGTCTCAGCCTCGCCACCGCCTACGCGTCGCTCTCGTTGGCGCGGCCCGCCCCGCGCCAGAAGGGGCTCACGGCGGTGGCCTTTCGCGTCGCTCTTGCTGCAACGGAGGCGCCGATGGACTGGCTCCAGGAGGTCTGAAGGATGGCGGGATGAACCGCGACCGTCACGGCCACTGGGGGCGGCCGTGACGGTCTGTCCAATCGCCCACACCAGCGAACTGCGGCCCTGGCCCGCACCACATGGAGGAGGTCCACATGGACGAGGTCGTTCGTCAGATGATGTCGCGTCGGCGCTTCCTGCAGGTCGCCGTCGCGTCGAGCGTCGTGGTCGCCTGCAGCCCTTCGAGCATCGGCAGTGGCGCGCCGACCACCGGTGCGAGCGCGCCCCCGGGTGGGGCCAGCGGCGGAGCCATCTCCGGGACGGTCAACGTGACCTATCCCGACGAGGCGGGCTTCAAGCCGAAATACGTCGAGCAGGCGGCCGCCGCCGTGAAGGCCCAGTATTCCGGTGTCGACGTCAAGATCGATCTCCAGAAGATCGGCGACGACGACTTCTACACGAAGCTCCTGCTGCGCCTCGACAGCGGCGACGTACCCGACGTGATCCACGTCGGAGGCAGTCTCATCGGCGAGCTGTCAGACGCCGGCTACATCGAGCCGCTCGACGCCTACCTCGCGGCCTGGGAGGACTGGAAGCAGTATCCCGATGCCGTGAAGGGCGGCGTCTCGTACAACGGCAAGACGTGGGCGATCCCGTACGGCCTCGACATGCGCTGGCTCTACTACCGCAAGGACGACCTCCAGAAGGCCGGCCTCCCGGCCGACTGGCAGCCGGCCAACGTCCAGGGCATCCTCGATGCCGCCGCGGCAGTGAAGTCCAAGGATTCGGGCGTCCTGCCCTACGCCCTGTACGCCGGCCCGGCCGGTTCCAGTGGAACGGCGGACCACGCATTCGTGCCGCTCCTCTGGGCCTACGGCGGCGAGCTCCAGGACGCCAGCGGCAAATGGATCGGTGACAGCCCGGCGACGAAGAAGGTCATGGCGTACTACGCCAAGGCCTACGGCGACGGCCTGAGCCCGAAGGAGATCATCACGGCGACGAAGCCGTGGACGGCAATGCGCGAGAAGCTCGGCAACGGCGGGCTCGCTCTCCTGTTCGAGGGCGGCTGGGTCTACGGCGGCTGGGCCGCGAAGGACAAGGCCGCGACCGAGCAGAACGTCGGCTACCTCCTCCATCCGACCGAGAGCGGCGGCCCGTCGTTCACCATCGGCGGCCCCGGCACCTGCTGGTACATCACCGCGAAGAGCAAGAACAAGCAGGCCGCCTGGGAGTTCATCAAGGCCGTCAACTCGGCCGAGATCGTCGGCAAGCTGAACGCCGAGGACCCCCATCCCGTCGCTCGCGCGGATGCTGCCGATGTCGCCGAGTTCAAGTCCAGCAAATACCTCGTCGACTCGACCGCTGCCCTCGCGAAGGCCAAGTTCACGGCCCCGTCGCCGGACTACCAGAAGGTCATCCAGGCCATCCAGACGGCGACCGCCCGGGTCGCCGCTGGCGAGGTGAGCGCAGATGACGGCGCCAAGCGCTACACGGACGACCTGAAGCAGGCCGTCGGCGCCGACAAGGTCACCTCCCTCTAGTGACCGCCGGTCGCCGGACCTCGTTCCGGCGCAATCGGCTGTACCTGGCGGGACTCAGCCCCGCCGCGTTCCTGCTTGCCCTGTTCTTCGTGGGCCCGGCGCTCTGGGCCCTCGCCTCGAGCTTCACGAACCGCGCGCTCGTCGGCATCGACGCCGCAAACCCGCGGTCTTCAGTGACCCGGACTTCGCCCGCGTCATCCTCAACTCGGTCATCTTCGTGATCGGGTCGGCGATCATCGGCCAGTTCGTCCTGGGTCTGGCCCTCGCCCTGCTCCTCGATTACGCCGAGCGGCGCGGCTTCCTCGCCACGAACCTCGTCTACGCCGCGGTCCTGTTGGCGTGGGTCAACCCCACGATCATCGCGGGCTTCCTGTGGGTCGCGATGTTCGACTTCTACAACGGTTCGCTCAACGTCGGGCTCAGTCACATCGGCCTAAGACCGGTGGACTGGTTCGGCTCCGGGCCGATGCTCGCCGTGATCATCGCCAACATCTGGCGTGGAACGGCATTCACGATGCTGATCTTCCTCGGCGCGCTACGGACGATTCCGTCCGACATCTACGAGGCGGCCCGAGTCGACGGGGCGAACGCGTTCCGCCGGTTCTGGGACCACACCCTCCCACTGCTCCGCCCGATCGCCGCGCTGACGCTCCTGTCGGTGACCATGGCGACATTCGGGACGTTCATCCTCATCCAGGCACTCACCAACGGTGGGCCGGCGCTCCAGACGGAGGTGATCGCCCTCTATGCCTATCACCAGGCGTTCCAGGCGCACGCCGTCGGCTACGGTTCGACGATCGCCGTCGTGATGCTCGCCCTCAACCTCGGGTTCGCGATCGTGTTCCTGCGCTGGTCGAGGGCGCGGGCATGACGGCGGCCACGGCCACGGGTGTCGTCGACTCGGCCGCGTCGGCGGCAGCCGAGGCGCCGCTGATCCGCCGACCGAAGAAGAAAGCCGGTCCGCTCGAATGGATCGCCGTCCACGTCGTATTCCTCGTCGTCTGCGGCTTCTTCCTCGTCCCGTTCCTGTGGTTGCTCAGCGCGGCATTCGACGAGAAGGCGAGCGCCTACATCCAGTGGCCGGTCGTCCCGACGATCATGAATTTCGTCCGCCTCTTCACGGAGCACGACTTCGGCCGGGTGCTTCTGAACAGCCTGTTCGTCGCCATCGCCACGATGATCCTCGTGGTCATCGCGGTCGCCCTCGCGGGCTACTCGCTGTCCAGACTCGATCTCCGTCGCAAGGACTGGATCACGTACGCCGTGCTCCTGCTCCAGACGATGCCGATCTCCGCGACGATGGTCCCCATCTACGGCCTGGCAAGGCAGCTGGGACTCCGCAACAGCTACCTGGGATTGATCCTCATCCACGCCGCGATCGAGCTGCCGTTCCTCATCTGGCTGATGAAGGGCTTCTTCGATTCGATCCCCCGCCACCTCGAGGAGGCCGCCTGGCTGGATGGCCGCTCGAAATTCCGGGCTCTCGTCGAGATCGTCCTGCCGCTCGCCCGGCCCGGGCTGGGGATCGCTGCGGGGCTGGCGTTCCTGGCCGCCTGGTCCGAGGTCCTGATGGTCGTCATCCTCATCGACCAGCAGGACCTCAAGACGGTGCCGCTGGCGTTCTATGAGGCGATGCGGACGCAGGGCGGCTACACGGAGGTCCAGTACGGCGTGATAGCAGCGATGGGTGTGCTCTATCTGCTCCCGGTCATGGTCGTCTTCTTCGGCGCCCGGCGGCTCATGGTCCGCGGACTTATGAACAGCACACGGGGTCTGTAAGGATGGCCGGCGTCGAATACGACGACGTCTGGAAGCAGTTCGCTGCCCAGGCCGACGACAAGGCGGCGGTTCGCGGCCTTTCGCTCGACGTCGACGACCGGGAGCTGCTGGTTCTCCTCGGGCCATCCGGCTGCGGCAAGACCACGGCGCTTCGAATGCTGGCCGGCCTCGAGGAACCGGATCGTGGCGACATCCGGATCGGCGGCAAGAGCGTCGTCGGGCTCGAGCCGAAGGACCGCGACGTCGCTCTCGTCTTCCAGAGCTACGCGTTGTATCCGCACCTGTCGGCACAGGAGAACATCCGCTATCCGCTCAAGGTGCGCGGACTCACGCGTGCGGAGCAGGATCGAAAGGTTGATCGTGTCGCCGAGATGCTCGGGATCGGCCATCTGCTGCCGCGACGACCGGCACAGCTGTCGGGCGGCGAGCAGCAGCGGGTTGCACTCGCCCGGGCGATAGTCAGAGAGCCGCGCGTCTTCCTCATGGACGAACCCCTGTCGAACCTCGACGCAAAGCTGCGCGTCCACACTCGCACGGAGCTCAAGACGCTCCAGCGTGAGCTCGGGACGACAATGGTCTTCGTCACGCACGACCAGGCGGAGGCGATGAGCCTCGCCAATCGGATCGCCGTCCTCAACGCCGGCGAGCTCCAGCAGATCGGGACGCCCGACGCGGTTTACGACCATCCGGCAAACGTGTTCGTCGCCGAGTTCATCGGCTCGCCGCCGATGAACCTGCTGAAGGCAACGCGCGACGGCGACGAGGTCGTTGTCGGCGGCGGGTGGCGGCTGGCGGCACCGACGGGAAGCCGACCTCAGGGCCAGGCGACGGGCGATGGCCAGTTGATCGTCGGCCTGCGGCCTGAAGGCATCGAGATCGCGGCCGGCGGCCATCCGGCCGAAGTCGTCGCCGTCGAGCCGTTCGGCAGCGAGGTGATCATCGACCTGCGCGTAGGCGAAGAGGCCCTGAAGGTCCGGGCCGCGCCGGACGTCCGACCCGAGGCCGGCAGCACTGTCGGGCTCCGAGCCCACCCGACAGCCGTCCGACTCTTCGACGCATCGACCGGCCTCGCGATTCATTGAGCGGCGACCTCCAGTGACGCGGGGGCCGTCGCACGGCCGGCCCGACATCGTGCTGACGGGTCGCTTCGGGTTGGCCGACAAGATGCGTTATTCGCTCGTGCCGTTCGAGGTTCCGTCCGGCTGTCGCCAGCTGGAGATCCGCTATACGTACTCGGATCGAATCGATTCCGACCCCCTGCTGATCGGTGGCAACACACTCGATATCGGGCTGTTCGATCCGCGCGGCGTAGAACCTGGCAGTGCGGGCTTTCGCGGCTGGAGCGGCAGCAACAAGGACCAGTTCGTCGTGGGCGAGGACTGGGCCACGCCGCCGTATGCGTCCGGTCCCATGCCGCCCGGGACGTGGCACGTCCTGCTCGGGCCGTACAAGGTGGGTCCACACGGCTGCGAGTGGCAGGTCGAGATCCGGCTGAATCCGGAGATTCCGCCGTTCGAACGCGACCTCGTCCGCTCTGGTGATCCGGATCGTCCGACGCTGGCTCCGGCCCGGGACGGTTGGGTTCGCGGCGACCTCCACTGTCACACCCGCTACTCCGACGGCGATTCGTGGCCCAGCGAAATGCTCCTCGCCGCAGCCGAGGCCGGTCTCGACTTCCTCGGCGTGACCGACCACAACAACGTCGCCCATCACGCCGAATACGGACCGGGCGGAGGTGGCTTGCCGATCGTCATTCCGGGGATCGAGGTCACGACGTATGGCGGCCACTGGAACGCCTGGGGCACCGACCGATGGTGGGAATTCCGGAATCCAGATGGAGCGGCCGTCGAGGGAGCGATGGCGTCGGCCGCAGAGTCGGGCGCCTTCGTCAGCGTCAACCACCCGAAGCCGTTCGGGCCGCCGTGGGAGTACAACGACATCCGATCCTTCCACGCCGTTGAGGTCTGGAACGGCCCGTGGGACGGGCTGAACTCCCACGCCCTGTCGTTCTGGGAGTCGCGCCTCCGAGCCGGCCAGCGGTTGGTCGCCGTCGGTGGGAGCGACACGCACGTCCTCCGGTCGCAGGATCCGGATCCACGCCACGCCCAGGCACTTGGAATGCCGACGACGTGGGTCGAAGCCGGGCCGAGCCCCGACGCGCGCGCAATTCTCGACGGATTGCGAGGTGGCCGGACGTTCGTCTCGGCCTCGCCCGCCGGACCTCAGCTGTACCTGGATCGCGCTCGAGACGGGATCGAGGTGACTGTGCGCGATGCCGAGGGGGCCGCCCTGGTCATCCTCGGCGACCGCGGCACGATCGCCGCGGAGGCGAGTCAGGCCGGGCTTTGGTCGACCAGCGCACGCGTACCCGCCGGCACAACCTACGTCCGCGCCCAGCTCGTCGGCCCTAACGGTGACCTGCTGGCATTGACGAGTCCGATGTGGTGGACCCAAGCGGTCCATCCATCCGTCGAGGCTACAGCTCGGCGACCGCCGGGATGACCTCCCGGGCCATGACCTCGAGCGGCGTGATCCGATCGACACCGACGACCCAGCCGAAGACCGACTGGATGCCCATCCCGGCCAGCCAGCGCAGCCTGTCGACGACCTCGCCAGCCTTTGAGCCGTCCTCGCCGACGTCGAAGCCGAACGGTGCCGTCTTCTCGATCGCGTCGTAGTCGCGACCGACCTCGTCGCACAGCCGGCGGAGCAGCTCGAGCTGTCGCGGGATCTCGGGCGAGGGCTTGATGTTGCAGGCGTCGGCGTAGCGCGCGACGAGCGGCAAGGTTCGTTTCTCGCCGCTGCCGGCGATGAGGATCGGCGGGTGGGGCCGCTGGAGACTCTGCGGGACGTTGAGCGCGCGGCCCAGGCCGACA
>WNFL01168929.1_pt1 | contig 12268 bp, 14 predicted proteins | sample 5400361 | NCBI WGS metagenome assembly WNFL01 (sample SAMN13153351, study PRJNA577476) | soil metagenome | isolation source: 40 cm soil on Douglas fir-dominated hillslope | place: USA:California | collected 2013-09-17
GACTTATAAAGGAGGCCTGAATAAGGACCGTACACTCCGTCAGACGCTGCTTGCTCATAGGTACCATTGCTGGTGGCTTTGCGTGCAATGTCTTTGACGCCAATTTCAAACAATTGATTATCGCTAATCGGGGTTTGGTAATCGGCTTGTAAGGTGGCCTCCGAGTTTTTTGTCGGGTTGAGGTTCCTGAGGAATGCTGGAGAAGTAGGATCTGTGGAACTTGTTGTATTGGTGATTACATTATTTTGTCCATCGCTTTGGCTATACAAAGTCAAAAGGTTGAATTCACGATTTTGCTTCGCGAAAAGATGGGTATAATTTAGGCTGGCATCAACTGAATGAGATGTGTTTAGCGTATTGATATTTTTTAAAGACGAACTTGTTAATGAATCCATGTATTTGGTAGATGCATCATTGATATAAGATAATGAAGAAAGGCCATCTTGATAACTGCGGCCATCGCGAATTCCGAATCTTACCGAACCCGTGAGTGAATTATTTTTATCGATGTCATAGTCCATCCCCAAAGTATAATTTCCAAAAAGATTTTGCTGACGCGTAGATGCGGATTGCACGGTTGTGTTAGTGGTATCATTTCTGAACGTAAACTGGTTATTAGAAAAATTTCCGGGAGTGTTGTACTGAGCACGGCCAAATCCTCCCAGCGTCAATCCGAGTTTTCCTTTTCTATAACCGCCTTGCAGTCCAAGATTCGAACCACGAAATCCCGCACTACTGTTGATATTCATCGTCAATCCTTCCAATGTATTTTTCTTGGTAATGATGTTAATGATACCTGCTGTTCCTTCAGCGTCATATTTTGCCGAAGGAGAAGTGATTACCTCGACTGTTTTAATTTGGTCAGCCGGAATTTGTTTGAGCGCATCTGAAATGCTGCTCGCTGTAATGGTCGAAGGCTTGTTGTTGATAAGCACTTTAATATTTTGACTTCCGCGAAGCGAAACGTTTCCATCGAGGTCAACCGTCAACAGGGGAACTCTTCGCAGTACATCTGTTGCATCTCCGCCTTTAGCCGTTGCATCACTTTCAGCATTATACACCAAACGGTCGACTTTCTCTTCCACCAATTGTTTTTGACCTACAACTTCAATTCCTTTTAAAACAGTCACAGAAGGGCTAAGCGTTATATTACCGAGGTCGATGTCGTGGTTTTTGTCGGTTACTTGTACTCTTATTTTTTTTGTATTGTATCCAATAAATGAAACGGAAATAAAATAAGTCCCAACAGGTATTTTGACAATCTCGAATTTTCCCTTGTCATCGCACATATTTCCATTCACGGGCTTTTTAGAAACTTCATCCAGCAAAGCCACGTTGGCAAATTCTACAGCAGCGTTATTAGTGGAGTCAATAACAACTCCTGATATCTTGCCATGATCAGCAAGGGCCAATGGCTGCGAAAGTGAGCAAGCGGAGATTAGGGCAAAAAAAACAACGGCTAATAATTTCATTCGTCTCAAGATTTTAGTGTTCTGTTATCGTTCAATGCGTTTTATACCGCAAAAAAGCGCAAATGGTTTCCACTTTTTTGCAGTTTTAGATGGAAGGCACCGAATGCTCGACAGCTCATTGATTCTATCGACACTCTCACCCATCGGAGAGATGCACGATTTCATCTAAAAAGTTGTGCTATGCATCTAAAAGAATATACGAAAGGGTGCGAGAATTACAGGAACGGCTACCTTGTTCAAAAATCGAACGTTAGTAAAATCATATGGCAAGTTTTTTTCAGCGCAATCGGGTGTTTTTATTGCACCTTTCGTTTTGGTGCTTCTACGTTTCCTTCTACGCTTATGCAATCAGCTCGCGTCCGGGCAGGGAAATAAGCTTCACACGTTTATCACTATCACTCTCATTGCAGCTTTCATTCGCCATGCTGGTGACCTATTTTAATTATTTCGTTTTGCTTCCACGCTATTTCAGGCATCAAAAAGCATGGAACTATTTATTCGAGTTTGCAATCCCTTTTGCGGTTTTAATTTTTACCCGAGTGCTTGTGCAGCGGTCGGTCATGGAATTTTTTGATATCCATGAACGCTACTACTATACTACCTTTTATGTGGTACAGCTTTCTTTCGATACGCTGCTCATCACCATTTTTGTTGGGATGCTTCGTTTTGCCACAGGCTGGTTTGAGTTGGAGGCGAAGCGAAAACAAATGGAAAATGATAAGCTGATAAATGAGCTTAAATTTTTGAAGGCACAGATCAATCCGCACTTCCTTTTCAATACACTTAACAATTTGTATTACCTGGCCTATAGCCAATCGCCAAACACTACCGAAGTGATCGCTAAGCTATCACAGATGATGCGTTATATGATCTACGATTCAAATTATCAGCAAGTCCTTTTATCAAAGGAAATCGAGTATATGCAAAACTATATCAGCCTCGAGCGGTTGAGATTGAATAACGAGGTGCCAATTGATTTTGTCGTGGAAGGAGAAACGGAAAGCAAGTTGATTACTCCATTGATCTTTATTACATTTCTCGAGAATGCCTTTAAACATGGCGTAAGTGCAAACAACATTGACTCGTGGGTAAAAATCCACATCAAAGTTGAAAACAATGAGTGCATTTACACGGTCGAGAATAGTAAATTAAAAATGCCTGTAGAGAATAAGGAAAAATCGGGTATAGGCCTGCAGAACTTAAAGCGAAGACTTGAATTGAGTTACTTTGGGAAATATAGTTTAACGACTGATGATAAGTCAGACCGGTATTTTGTGCAACTCAAACTTAGCTTGTGAGCATCTCTTGCGTGATCGTTGACGATGAGCCGCTGGCACGAAGCCTTTTGAAAGATTACGTTTCGAAAGTCCCTTCGCTGAAGTTAGTTGATGTTTGCTCAAGCCCCGTTGCAGCAATGGAAGTGCTCAAGGTCAATCAGGTAGACTTACTTTTTCTTGATATTCAGATGCCTGAAATCACCGGCATTTCGCTTTTGAAGATCATGAAGAAAAGACCTCTGGTTGTCTTAACGACAGCGTATTCCGAATATGCTCTTGAAAGTTATGAACTTGATGTTGTAGACTACTTGCTCAAGCCGATAACCTTTCAGCGATTTCTTCAGGCAGTAGATAAAGTAAACTCACGCCTGCTGCAGCCACAAACTCAAGCAGAAAAGGTGATGCCATCACCCTCGCAGCCTTTCATATTTGTAAAAGACGGAACAAAGTTGGTGAAGGTGAAGTGGGAAGATATTTTGTATATCGAGGGATTAAAAGATTACGTAACCATCCATACCCGTCAACAAAAAATTGTCAGCCTTCAGCGGCTCAAGGTTTTAGAAGAACAATTGCCTGCTGAGCAATTCATACGCATTCATAATTCTTTTATTGTTGCATTAAGTGCCATTGACTCTGTTCAGAAAAATGAGGTGCATATTGGACAGGCGGCATTGCCGATTAGTGACTCGTACAAAAAATCTTTTCGCGATTTTATCGAGAAGAATCACTTGCAATAACCTTAAATCAGATTTGGCGTTGGAAGTTACTTCCGCTCAGTGGCGAGCACAACCTTGATTTTATTCTTCACACCAATCTTGAGAACATCAACCAAATCCTGAATTTCAAGATCGCGGGGAATATGAAGCACCACGGTAGGCTGCTCCAAACCTTTGGTCGCCTTGATGAGTTCTTGCTCAAGTTTTCCGCTTTGAACAGCTTTATTGTTGATGTAAAATTCTTTGTTCTTCGTAACCGTGAGTACAATCGTCTTCTTATTAAGCGATTGTGTCTCGCTTGATTTGGGCAAAAGTACTTTAATTACGTTCGGGTTTGCAATTGTTGAAATGATCAGGAAGAACAACAGCAAAAAGAACATGATGTCGTTCAGGGAAGAGGTGGCAACTTCGGCCGCAAACTGATGTCTGCGTTTAATTTTCATTTCACTGGAACTTGAAGTGAACGAAGGAACTCAAAAACATCTTTTTGAATCTGCAGCGTAAACCGGCCAATGCGTAGCTGTAGCAGGTGATAAGCAATGTATGCGATAATGCCCACAGCAAGACCCGTTCCGCTGGTAATCATCTTTTCATACAAGCCTCCCGAAATAACTCCAATGCTGATGTTGTCCGTAAGTGAAATGTTATAAAATATATGGATTATGCCGACTATAGTACCAATAAAACCAAGCATGGGCGCAATACCGGCTATGATTCCTAGATACCCCGTGTTCCTCTCCATCATTGCTACTTCGATATTTGCTGCAGACTCCATTAGTGATTCTATTTCCCGCATAGGTCGCCCGATGCTGGAAAGGCCAGCTGAAATAATTTTTCCCGTAGCTGAGTTATCGTCTTCCGCATAGCGTTTAGCTTCTGCAATGTTTCCCGTGGAGAGAGATCGTGTGATTTTTGAAACGAAATTGTTATCGAGGCTTATGGCGGAACGCAAATACAGGTAGCGTTCAACAGCCACATAAATCGCGGCAACCGAAAGTAAAAGAATAGGAATCATTACATAACCACCTTTCATCATGAGCTCGATGAAGGTTAGTTCGTCTTGAGGAGGTGTTGCGATTTGAAGAATCATTATTTCGAATTTAAAAATCAAAACATCAAGTTGAGACACATAACGTAAAAGTTGATTTAGGATTGCAAACATCAACTTTGTTTAATTCCTGTAAAAATAAGAAGGGCAGGGATAAGTGCCATATTTATTTGGACTTTCCCTGCCCTCATGGAGAGGTTAATTTTTTTATCCTCTCTTAGGTTTTGTCTTTTGCTGAGGTTGTGGATTGTTAAGCTCCTTTATGGTTGTCTTGGCGTCAACATTTTCTGGGTCGAGCTCCAATATCTTGTTCAACAATTCCTTTCCTTTTGGGAAATCCTGTTTAGCAAGATTGTACCCCACCAAATATCGGTAGGCTTCCATCATTTCTTTTTTGTTCTTCTCCTTGTCAACCTCTCCAACCTCTATCACTTTTTCATAGGGCGGTTTAGCCAACCATTCGATTTTAGCCTTAGGATCATTGAAGTCTCCATCCTGCGCACCCTTAGATCGGGCAGCCCATAAGAAACCAAGCACAAATTTTGGCTGGATCTCATTCAGCTTCGCAAACACGCTGTCTGCATTGACATACATCTGTTGGGATCGTCCCAAATTAAAATAATCGTTTGGATTAGGTGTTTTGCGCACTTTAACGGATAAGCGGCAAACTCGCTCGCATTGTGCGTAATTCTTTTTATCGAAATAGTATTTGATCAGCGTTTGAAGATTGTCGTTTTGGTTTTGGTCAATCGAGACGCTTTTCTCCAGCGCATTCATAGCCAAAGAATCTTTGCCTTGTTTTTTAAGCAGGTCAGAGTAGTTGTTGTAGTCATCGGCATCCACCTTGGTATCGGGGTGCTTTAAATATTTCTCATACACCTCTTGACATTTGGCAAGATTTCCGGATTTCAATAATGACTGGGCATAGAATTTGAGTACCAGTGATGAGACGTCAGGTTTTTTCATCTGCTCATCAAACTCTTTGTTCGCGTTATCGAAGTCCTTAGCCATGAACAAAAAGAATGCGTAACGGAAGCGATCGTCCTTGTCGGGGCTATCGGTGAGTTCTAAGTAAGCCTTGTAGTGCTTTGCCGCATTGACCCCATCTTTTTTCTTGTAGTAAAGCTCTCCAAGTTCGCGGTGGGCTTCAGCAAAGCTTTGATCAATAGCTACCGCCTTTTTATAGTGCTCTTCGGCCACAGGCATATTCGTGTTCATGAAGAGTTCACCTAATTTGAATTCAGCAATAGCGAGTTTATTGTCAAGTTCACCCGCACGCTCATATGCACTTGCGCTCATCCCGCCTTGACCCATCACGGGCGCATGAGCGTCTCCAATGAGCAAGTATGTTTGCGCGTTGTTTTCGTCAATTCCTTTCGCCCGCTCTAGCATGGCTAATGCGTCCTTCTGATAGTTTTTGTCTACTAGATATGCTTCAGCTATCGCGTTAAACGAGGCAATATTTTTTTTACCAAGGCTAATGGCTTTTTCGAATGACAGCTTAGCCTGAGCTACATTCTTAGCAAGCATGAGGATGTGGCCTTGACCGACATAATTCAATGGTTCTTTTGGGTCAGTGGCAACGCCTTTATCGAAAGAAGCCTTTGCGGCTGCCTTATCGCCAATCAATAATTGGGTATGACCCAGGTAATAATATACTTTGGCAACAGCTGGGTATGTAGTGATTGCTTTTTGCAATTCTTCAATAGCTGCCTTCTTCCTGTCTTTGCTATACAACTCTTGAGCAGCTTTGATCTTGTCTTGAGCAGCTTTGATGTCTGTATCTTGTGCGCTGGAAAGGATAGTTATAAGACCGAAAGCAATAGTGAGCCCTACTTTGCCATGTGACTTCATTAGTTCAAATAAATTTTTCATAAACTTTTTATCAATTTTTCTTCGAATTGGGCTTAAAGAAACTACAGTCCATTCTATTTTCCAAAAGCTGTTAGGGCTGTGGTGCTAAGTACAATTACAATTCTTCTTATTCCCCCGCATTTGGAGTTAGAATTCAGAAAAACCGTGCCAGTTATTTTGTAGTGATTTTTTGCATTGCCTCTCGCTTGATTTCTACTAGGCGAATAGGTGCGGTGGCCGGCACCAAGCCTGACCTAAGTACTATGCGCTGGCCTTTGTCACTTGCAACATAAGTTATGAAACCGCTTCCAAGACCCGATCTTGTCTCTCTGCTGATCATGTAAACCTGGCGCGACAACGGATATTTTTTCATGGCGATGTATGCCTTGTAAGGCTTAAGATAATCGTCATCCGTTTTGATGCCCATTACCCTTACGCTTTTCAAAAACAGGTTAGCTGAAGGATCATTCTTGTCGCTGATCCAGCTCAAGCCAATCAAACCAATCGCGTTAGGTGTTTTAGACACGTGGGCAAAGACTTCTTCGTTGGTAGATGCCGCAAAACAATAGGAGGGAAGTTTTGTCAAGCCCAGCGTATCTGTAATGTATCGAATGATACCGGACTGCGGACTGTCAAAGACCACTTGAAGATCGCCCAATTTTGAAGTGGGATAAAGTTGGTTCCACTGGCTAATGTTTCCCTTCAAAATTTCAGTCATTTGATTCCACGTAATCAGGCTATCTGGATTATCATTGTGGACAATTAACACGATAGCTTCTCTGGCCACCAAAACCTGGGCGCCCTGAATTTTAAGCGAATCAAGATTTTGTTTTTCATGAGGATAGAGTTTGCGGGTGATAATGGCCACTCTCACACTGTCCTTTAAAAAGTCTGCTATGGCTGCGTTTTCAGAAACATATTTAGCCTTGACATGCGCATTCGTATACACTCCTTCAAATCCCTCAATCTCGGCTTGAAACAACGGCTTCAACGATTCATCGACTGCAATGCTAATTTCGCCTGAGGTCGGTGTATCCAGGATTTTGCCGCTTTTGTCTCGATCGCGGCAAGCAGAGAATAAGACTGTAAGTAAAATGAGAGCCCTAACTTTCATGGCTTGCGAAATATTTTTGATAAACACGATATCCGCGAAACAAACCATACACGATCATAGCTCCACCCATGATCAATGTGTACTTGCGAGGGATGCCGTTAAAAATAGGAGAACCTCCAATCATCACGGCTCCGAGCATCAAGTAGATCAGACTCATAAATAGAGCAAAATATTTTATAACAGATTCCATAGTGTTTAAAGTAAAACTCCTGCCGGAGCAGGAGTTTTTGATTATTCCGACAATTTAAAGCCGACGGGCAGTACGTATGCTTGTCGCACTGCTCTACCTCCTTGTTTGCCTGGCTTCCACTTAGGCATCGCTGCCACCACACGCATTGCTTCTTTATCGCAGGCGCCATCAAATCCTCTCAGAAGGTCTACGTTTGAAATCGAACCATCAGGCTCTATTACAAACTTCACAGTTACCTTTCCTTCCAATCCCATTCTTCTGGCGGACGGAGGGTATTTCAAATTTCTCTCCAACCATTTGGCAAGGGCCGCCATCCCTCCTTGAAACTCAGCAGACTGCTCCACAAAATTGAAAATCTTGTTACCATCGCCTTCGTCTTTTACTACTTCCTGAACGGGTTCTTCAAAAACCACTTCACCTGTTCCTTCCACGTTCTCGGTCATTTTTCTTGATCTCTTCGATCGTTGGCATCTTTTCTTCTTCCACCACTTCTTTTTCTGTAACCTTAGGGGGCAAGAATTTGATAATCGTTTTTACGGGTGGAGGAGGAATGCTTGGTGGCGGTGGTTGATCCGGGTTAATTGGCGGTGGCTGGTCGAGTGTAACCGTGGTTTTTATCCTGGTTTTTTTCACCACTTCGTCACCTTTAAAGAACTCTGCTAAAGTCGGGAAAGCCAGTCCAAAGCTTATCGTAAACAGAGCCAATATTAAAGCCATCAACACATTCTTGGAATAGACCTTCCGGATAAAATAAGCCCCATACGACTTATTCCGGTTTTCGAAAACCATGTCATCCCAACTTTGCGGGTTTTTACCTTGTGTACTCATAGTTGTGTTTCTTTAACTATATCCTTGTCCGCTGGCGTTACATCTACGATGGCGAATCGCTGAATATTGCATATCGTCATTTCATCGAGTATATCCACCATGTTCTTGTACTTGGAATCATCCATTGCTTTGATCAGTACGATCAAATCGCGTATGGTTGCTTTCTTTTCCAAAAGAATCTTACGAACCCCTTCCTTTGAAAAATCCACTCGCTCGGCTCTGGGCTCAGTAATGCCCACATACCAGTACACTTTGTCATTGGCACCTAAAACCAATGTGAGCACTTTCTTTTCATTCACCTCAGGTTGCTTATCTCCTTCTTTCGGCTTCTCCGGCATGGTGATTTCCATGGTCTGAGGCTTGGATAGAGTTGAGGTAAGCACGAAGAACGTGAGCAATAAAAAGGCAAGATCCACCATAGGAGTCATATCAATTCTTGTGGAGGTCTTTTTACTTCTTACTTTACCACCCTTTTTGCCTTCGCCACCACCGCCTTGTATTTCTGCCATAAAATTTCTGTTTTAACGTTTAAACTAAGCTGGTTTCTTTGCCGCAGCAGCTGCCTTCATGTCAGCCGGCATCTGCTCTTCGCCCGTAACAAAATTGAAGCGATTTACTTTGCAATCAAGCAAAGTATTGATCACTTTTTTTAATGTTGGGTATTGTGAATCAGCATCTCCTTTTATCGCTATACGCGCCTTGTTAAAGCTGGCAATCCTTGCCTCCAGTATCCAGTTTTTCAATTGATTGTTAAGCGAATCAACAGGGATACCAGTCTGAGTAACAGACTTCCGTTCATCTCTGTCCAAGGCCAAAAACTCTTTCAACGATTGAATCGGAATACCAAAACTCGTAAGCACCGCAAAATCATGCGTCTCATCTTCAGAGAACGACATGTTGTATTTCGTACCCATGGCCTCAAGCATTCTCGCCCGAGTTTGTTGACCATCGATCGTGAAGAACACTTTGTTGTCCTTAGATATCGTTATCACAATCATGTTCGTTTCGGGAATGGTTATTTCCGACACCGAAGAAGGTATCGATACTTGCACTGGCTCATCCGGAGTAGCAGTTGCTGTAAGCATAAAGAATGTTACAAGCAAAAAAGCCAAGTCAACCATCGGTGTCATATCGATGGAAGGAGTGCTCCGGTGCATTTTTACTTTCGACATATCAAATCAAGTTTTACTTGTATTATACTTTAGCCTGAGCTGTGAAATTTTGAACGATGCTGAATCCAGCTTCGTCAATTCCATAAGTCAACGCATCAATTTTACTCGTAAAATAGTTGTAAAGGATGATCGCAAGAGCTGATGTTCCAATACCCAATGCAGTGTTGATCAACGCTTCTGAAATACCATTAGCCAGCTGTACTGAATCCGGAGCTCCTGCTTGCGCCAAAGCTGCGAATGATTTGATCATACCCAACACAGTTCCTAAAAGTCCCATCAGGGTAGCGATTGACGCGATGGTTGCCAGGATCACCAGGTTCTTTTGAAGCATTGGCATTTCAAGCTGAGTAGTTTCTTCAATATCCTTTTGAATCAATTGAATCCGCTTATCTACTTCAATAGCCGTATTTTTAGTCAATTCAGAGTATTTATGCAATCCGGCTTTTACCACGTTGGCAACAGAGCCTTTTTGCTTGTCGCACTCGCCAATGGCCTGGTCCACACTGTTAGATTCAACAAGACTTTTGATTTTACGGATGAAGTTTTGTGTACTTCCTTTTCCAGATGCCATTCCGATGGTGATTGAACGCTCAATGCCGAACGTAATTACCATCAATAACAAAGCGATCAAAATAGGCACAAGGACTCCACCTTTGTAAACAATGGCGAAGTAATCCCCTGGGATCGGGTGGCCGTGGCTATCACCGCCCTGGAAGTGCGATCCATCGCCCAGAACAAAAACATAAACTAAAATGGCGATCAGGAATTCAATCAAGATTACCGCTACGGTAAAAGATGATTTTAAGCTATCGCCTAGAGAGGACGATGACGACTTGGACTGAGTTTTCATAAGTTAAAAGTATAGGTTATGGTTTAAAAGTAAAGATTTTTGAAACTTTTTAGGGCGTTAAAGATGCAAGGCAGAAGTGAAATCCACAACTGTATGCAAGATTAAAAACTAAATAATCAACTTTCGGTGTGTTACCCTTACAAGTGGTAGCAAATGGAATAGTTGAAAATTTATAAAATCTGGCCATAAACCTACGCTCATAATTGCCAAAGGCTCGAAAAGTCACAGGTGAAGACCAATATTTTTTTTTATCAATCATTTTGCTTTTTCCTCACGTGCCATCATTTGTTTTTTTAAAACTGAAATTGCCAAAGGCAGCATCGAAATGAAGATCATTATGATTGCAATCAAGCCGATGTTGTCTTTTAAGTTTTCGAACCTGCGTCCAAGCAAATATCCAGCTGTTACTACCGTTACCACCCACAAGGTGGCGCCAAGAAGATTATAAATCCAAAACTTCTTGACATCAATTCGTGCAATTCCCGCAAGGATAGGGAGGAATGTTCGCACAATCGGAATAAATCTGCCGAAGACAAACGCCATCATTCCGTACTTCTGAAAGTATTCCTGAGTAAGATCAACATAACGTTTCCGGTAAAAAAAATTCTCTTTTCTATGGCTGAAAAAATCACCGGTCCATCGGCCAAAGAAAAAACCCGCGGCCGTGCCGAGTGTAGCAGCGATGATCAGCAAAGGGATCAATTCGGTTGGGGGAAGAGACAGATAAGGACCATCGCACATGATTCCTGCGGTGAATAAAAGGGAATCACCGGGAAGGAAAAAGCCGAAGAATATGCCGGTCTCAAAAAAGACAATCACGAGTAGGAGCGTTACTCCGCCAACGTGAATAATCGTTTCAGGACTTAGCTCTTTCGGCAGCAATTCTAACAGCATTTGTATTCGACCGGCCAGTGGCTGGATTTATTATTTAAATATGAATTCCCAATAAAATAAAGGCTTAGTTCAGTAGCAAGAATGGGTCAACAACAGCATCCAAAATTTAACCAACTGACAAAGACATTTTTATTTTGCGCAAAGTACAAATTTTGGGCAAATGAGGCTGGAAAAGGTCTCTTTTCCAAACGGAATGCTGAAAAAAGCCATTGAAATGTAATTTTATTTGCGCCTGCGGAATTTTTTCAGAAGCCAAAATCAGAAATCATCTGCGATCTCTTCAATCTTCTTCTTTTTGTCAGCGTACATCATCTTAATCACAGGGTGCGATTTATAAATCAGAACCACGTCTTTGTGATGGCCTTTATAGACCAGGCTAATTTGGTCGGGCACCCGCCAGGCATACGTTTCGGTACGCACATTGTAAGTTGCTTTTCCAAAGGACTTCTCGAGTCCCCGCATGATGCGCGGATCTTTGGGTGTGGTCACAATGATTTCATAAATCAATCCCTTGTATGTTTTTAGCTCCACACCCTTCACGTCTGCTTCACCTATTTTTTCATAAGCGGGATTCTTTACCTCATAAAGTTTGGCTTCAAATTCCTTAAGCTCGGTAAAATCTTTTTGAAACTGTGCTCCTTTCACGCTATCAACCGGGTTTCCCAGTTTGATGTCTTTGAATCCATTTCTACGGGCGAGCTCATTTGTATCTTGGGCGCGCGCGTTGAAAGTGATCAATGAAAAAAGGATGAGAAAACGCTTGGTCATGGTTTAGGCTCAATGAATTGAATGGGAAAACTAACCTGGGTTTTGTCCCAAAGCAAAAATATTTCCGCATTGTCTGTCTTTTGAT
>WNFL01308660.1_pt3 | contig 12265 bp, 10 predicted proteins | sample 5400361 | NCBI WGS metagenome assembly WNFL01 (sample SAMN13153351, study PRJNA577476) | soil metagenome | isolation source: 40 cm soil on Douglas fir-dominated hillslope | place: USA:California | collected 2013-09-17
GCACCGCGACGCGGGCGACCTGTGCGCGGTGATCACCGCCACCAACAGCTTCGTCACCGGCCCGATCGCGCGCGAGTTCGGCGTGCCGCACCTGATCGCCACGGAGCCGGAGCGCGTGGATGGCCGCTTCACGGGCCGCGTCGCCGGCGTGCCCTGCTTTCGCGAAGGCAAGATCGAGCGCCTCGAGGCCTGGCTTGCAGCCGAGGGGCGCGCGCTGCGGGATTTCGACGCCAGCACCTTCTATAGCGACTCGCACAACGACCTGCCGCTGCTCGAGCGGGTCACGCAGCCGGTGGCGGTGGACCCGGACGAAAAGCTCGGCGCCGAGGCGCGCAGGCGCGGCTGGCGCGTGATTTCCCTGCGATAATCCCCGCGCGCAATGATCAAACGCTTCATCCGCCGCGTGCTCGGCCTCGAATCCCCGGGGCCGCAGCGCATGCCGCATTCGCGCCATGCGGTCACGCGCAACGCCATCAGCGCGAGCGCACTCAAGGTTTGCGACGTGCTGGCCGACCGAGGCTATGCGGCCTACGTGGTCGGCGGAGCGGTGCGGGACATCCTGCTCGGTATTACGCCCAAGGACTTCGACGTCGCGACCGACGCGCGGCCGGAGCAGATCAAGCCGCTGTTCCGGCGCGCGCTGGTGATCGGGCGGCGCTTCCGCCTGGTGCACGTGATGCTGGGCCCCGAAACCATCGAGGTCTCGACCTTTCGCGGCGCCGATACCCAGACCTCGGAAAAGGACGAGCACGGCCGCGTGCTGCGCGACAACGTGTTCGGCACGGTGGAAGAGGACGCGCGCCGGCGCGACTTCACGGTCAACGCGCTCTATTACGATTGCCGCACCGGCGAAATCGTCGACTATCACGGCGGCCTGGCCGACCTGAAGAAGCGCCGGCTGCGCGTGATCGGCGACGCGGAGACGCGCTTCCGCGAGGATCCCGTACGCATGCTGCGCGCCGTGCGCCTCGGCGCGAAGCTCGGCCTGACGATCGACGGCGCGACGCGCGCGCCGATCAAGCGCCTCGCGCCGCTGCTCGAGCACGTGCCGCCGCCGCGCCTGTTCGAGGAAATGCTCAAGCTGCTGCTCTCGGGCCACGCGAGCGCCTGCCTGCGGCAGCTGCGCCACGAAGGCCTGCACAAGGGCATGCTGCCGCTGCTCGACGTGATCCTCGACCAGCCGCTGGGCGAGCGCTTCGTCACGCTCGCGCTCGCGCAGACCGACGAGCGCGTGCTCGCCGACCGGCCCGTCTCCCCGGCATTCCTCTTTGCCGCCCTCCTCTGGCACGAGGTGCTCGCAGCCTGGAAGGCGCGCGAAAAGCGCGGCGAGCGGCGCGTTCCGGCGCTGGAGGCCGCCATGGACGAGGTGCTCGAAGCGCAGAGCGGCAAGCTCGCCATCACCCGGCGGCTCACCGCCACCATGCGCGAGGTCTGGTCGATGCAGCCGCGCTTCGAAGAGCGTTCCGGCCAGCGGCCCTGGCGCCTGCTCGAATTTCCGAGATTCCGCATGGCCTATGACTTCCTCGCGCTGCGCGCGGCCAGCGGCGAAGTACCCGCGGAAATCGAGACCTGGTGGCGCGCGTTCCAGAGCGCGGAAGAGGAAACGCGCCGCGCCATGCTGCTGCCCGACACCGAACCCCGCAAGAAGCGACGCCGGCGCCGCCGCGGCCGCAAAGCCGCCGAGGGCGCCCCGCCGCCGGCATGACCGTCGCTTACGTGGGGCTCGGCGCGAATCTCGGCGATCCACGCCAGCAACTCGAAACCGCTGTCGAGGAATTGAAGAGACTTTCGAGCCCGGATTCTTTTCTTGTTTCAGGGATTTATAGAAGCGCCCCGGTGGGTCATCTCAATCAGCCTGATTTCCTGAATGCTGTGGCGCGGCTCGATACTGAATTTCCTCCCGAGGCCTTACTCGACCACCTCCAGGAAATCGAGAATCGGCATGGTCGCGAGAGGCCTTTCGCAGGCGCGCCACGGACGCTCGATCTTGACCTGCTTTTGTACGGTGATGCAGTCATCAACACGCCACGGCTCAGCGTGCCTCACCCCCGCATGCACGAGCGCGCCTTCGTGCTGAAGCCGCTCGCGGAAATCGCACCGCAAGCCGACATCCCTGGCCGGGGCAAGGTGGGCGCGCTGCTCGCAGCTTGCCGCAACCAGGTCGCGGAAAAGATTGACTGAGCGATGGAGCGCTTTCGCCACATCGCGGTGGAGGGCCCGATCGGGGTCGGCAAGACCAGCCTCGCGCGCAGGCTGGCCGAGCGTCTCGGCGCGGAGCTGCTGCTCGAGCAGCCCGGCGAGAATCCCTTCCTCGCGCGCTTCTACGAGGACATGGCGCGCTTCGCGCTGCCGGCCCAGCTGTTCTTCCTGTTCCAGCGCGCAAGCCAGCTGTCGGCGCTGACGCAACCGGACATGTTCGGCCGGCCGACGGTGTCGGATTTCCTGCTGGAAAAGGACCCGCTGTTCGCCCGCATCACGCTTTCGGCCGACGAACTGGCGCTGTACCAGAAGATCTACGACGCGATCCGGCCGCAGGCCGCGGCGCCTGACCTGGTGGTCTACCTGCAGGCGCAGCCCGCCACCCTGTACGAGCGCGTGCGGCGGCGCGCGGTGGACTTCGAGCGCGGCATCGGCGAGGACTACCTGGCGCTGCTAGCGGAAGGCTACGCGCGTTTCTTCTACAGCTACAACGCGGCGCCGGTGCTGATCGTGAACTCGGAGAACCTGAATTTCGCGGTGCGCGACGCCGACCTCGAGCTGCTGCTCGCGCGCATGCGCGGCATGAAAAGCCGCCGGGAGTTCTTCAGCCTGGGCTAGCGGGCCGGCCTGCCGGGTTTAGCTCGGGTAGGGCTCGAACATCATCGACTCGACCGGGCAACCCATCGCCTTGGCGATCTTGTCCATGGCGTCGTCGGTGAGCTGGACGGGCTGGAAATCCGCGTCGCCGCCCTTGGACGAAATGAATGCCTTGGCGGCGGCCTCGGTATTCCAGGTCACCACCGGGTCGGGGCTCACGCCCGCGTTGTAGACGATCGCGTACATTGAATTCCCTCCGGAAACCTGCGCTCGACGACCCGAAAACTTTAACCCAAGCGGGCCGTTTCGGCTACAGCCGGATTATTCAATTCGTCTCGCCTCGCGGCGCCTGGCCGCGCGCGCCTTGCAATAACGCAACACCCTTGTTTGCACAGGGGAAGCATCAAGCGTCTAATGTCCCTTGGGGATGCCGGAAACCGTCCGGCGTCAAGGTAATTACTCCCCTTTTTAGGGGATTTTTTGGGGGTATCACCATGAGCAACTTGCGAGACGCAGTGGGGCTGCGGGCGACCTGGAAGACGCTTGCGGAATCCGAGTACGAGTTCGATCCGGCCACCGGCACGCTGTGGGGCTACATGAAGCAGCGGGGCAATCCCTGCTTCAACCTGGCCCTGCTGAAGGAGATCCGCTCGGTCGGCAACGAGTTGACGGCCAACAGCGGCCACATCGACTTCGAAGGCGCGATGCACAAGGTCAACACCTATGTGGCCGCCTCGCGCGCGCCGCGGGTGTTCAACCTGGGCGGCGACCTGGCGCTGTTCCTGTTGCTGATCCGCTCGCGCGATCGCGACGCACTGGCGCATTACGCGCGCCTGTGCATCGACAACATCCACGGGCAGATCGAGCACTACCAGTGCCCGGCGCTCACCACCGTCTCGCTCGTGCAGGGGGACGCGCTGGGCGGCGGCTTCGAGATGGCGCTCTGCGCCGACGTGCTGGTGGCCGAAGAGTCGGCCATGATCGGCCTGCCGGAGATCCTGTTCAACCTGTTCCCGGGCATGGGCGCCTACAGCCTGCTCGCGCGGCGCGCCAGCGCGCGCATCGCCGAGGAGCTGATCCTCTCAGGCAAGGTGCTGCCGGCCACTCGGCTCTACGAGATGGGCATCGTCGACGTGCTGGCGAAGGACGGCGAAGGCGAGTCCGCGGTGCAGACCTGGATCGCGAAGAACGAGCGCCGGCGCAGCGGCTTCCAGGGCGTGATGCGCGTGCGCCAGCAGGTGAATCCGATCTCGCGTGCGGAGCTGGACGCGGTTGCCGACACCTGGGTGGATTGCGCGCTGCGGCTCGAGGACCGCGACCTGCGGATGATGAGCCGCGTGGTGCGCGCGCAAATGGAGCGCATGGAGGCGGCAGCGGCGCCTGACCCGGTTCCCGCCGCGGGCATTGCCATGGCAGCGGGCTGACCCGGGCCTAGCTCAGGTGCGAGGCGAAGCCGCCCTCGGAAAACAGTTGCCCAAACTGGTGGAAGTTGACGCGCGTCGAATCGATGATCGCGGCCTGGGCGGCGGGATCATCGATGGTCTTCAGCAGCACGTTCAGCTTGGCCATGTGGTCGGCGTCCAGCGTCGCGTGAGAGGACAGGAACCGGAATCCCCCCGCTCCGGTTTCGCGTCCGATCCTGCGGGCGATCGACTCGGCCACCTTGCCGCCGTACACCGAGGCGACCACCTCTAGAACGTAGAGCATCCCCAGCACCGAGCAGGGATGGACGTGCTCGGCCGCGTAGTAATTGAAGCCGATCATCGCCTGCACCGGCGCGCTCGGCGCCTGTGCCCGTACATCGATGTTGCCGCCGACCGCCGCGATGTCCTCCAGCACCCACTTCTCGTGGCCGGTCTCCTCCTCGATCCGCTCGTGCAGCTCGTCGCGGATGCTGCGCTGGCGCTCATCGCAGCGCGCGGCCGCGACGCTCATGATGGGACAGAAATGCAGCACGATGTGGTAGAGGTCGCGTAGGAATGCGCGATATTCCGGCAGCGTCAGTCCCTTGTGGATCATCGCCTGGACCTTGGGCAGGGTTTCGATCGCGCGCCGGCTGACGTCGGAATCCTCCACAAGCGTGATGAAGAACGACATGCGGTCGCTTCTGCTGTTCTTTGAAAGCAGCGATTCTACAAGCGTGCCATTCATCCGCCGAGTGCCTCCGAAATTTTTTTCAACGCGCGTGGACCTTCATTCTTATCGGCCTGTCCGGCCGCAGCGTCACCGACGGACGCGGGCGGATCTGCTGGCCGGGCACCAGTTCAAAGCGCCAGCGCTCGACCAGCGTGGCCAAAATCAGCAGCGCCTCCTGCCAGGCGAAGCCCTCGCCGATACAGTGGCGATCGCCCGCGCTGAACGGAAAAAACGCGCCGCGCGGTAGCGCGCGCTCGAATTCCTCGGTCCAGCGCTCAGGCCGAAACTCGGTCGGTGCGTCGTAGAAGCGCCCGTCGCGCTGCATGATGTACTGGCTCAGCATGACCACGGAGCCCTTCGGCACGTCGTAGCCGCCCAGCCGCACATCCGCGAGCGCCAGCCGGCCGATGAACCACCCCGAGGGATACAGGCGCAGGCCCTCCATGATCACGTTGCGCGAGTACGGCATGCGGTCCGTGTCGGCCGCCGTGAAGCCGGGCCGTCCGCCCAGCACCGCCTTCAGCTCGGCATGCATGAGCGCGTCCTTCTCGGGCGACTGCGCCAGCAGGTACAGCGTCCAGCCGATCAGGTTGGCAGTGGTCTCGTGCCCCGCGATCAGCAGCGTGAGCAACTCATCGCGCAGCTGTTGCTCGGTCATCTGCGCCTGGGTCTCGTCGTCCCTCGCCTGCATCAGGCGGGTCAGCAGGTCGTCTCCCGCGCCCGGGTTGGCGCGCCGCTTCTCGATCATCCGGTAGATCACCGCGTCCAGGTCGCGCACCGCCGCGCGGAAGCGCAGCGTCGAGGGCAGCGGCAGCTTCAGCAGCAGGCTGAAGAATGGCGATACCAGGCGCGTGAAGTATTCCAGCAGAAGCGTCATGTTGTGCGACACCGCGTCTGAATCCTCCTTGATATCGTGGCCGAACAGCGCGCTCGAAGCGACGAACATGGTGAGCTGCATCATCTCCTCGGTTGAATCGATCTCGGCGCCCGGCGCCCAGCGATCGCGCGTGCGCCGCGCGAGCGCCGCCATCGACTCGGCGTAGCCCTCGATGCGCGACTTGCGGAACACCGGCTGCATCAACCGGCGCTGCTGCGCGTGCAGCTGGCCACCCGAGGTGAACAGGCCGTGGCCGACCACCGGACGCAGGCGCTCGCGCAGCGGGCTGAGCGTGAAGCTGGCGCGCTGGGTGATCAGCACTTCCTTCACCAGGTCCGGGTGGCTGACGAAATACACGTTCACGCCGCCCAGCCGGAAGTAGGCGATGTCGCCGTGGGTGCGGGCGGTGTGCTCGAGGAAGGCGATCGGGTCCCGGGCGAAGCCGAGGGACTGCCCGAGCAGGGGAAGGTTGGCCGGGCCGGGCGGCAGGGAAACGCTGGGGGACACGCGCGAAATGCTACCGCAGCCCGGCGATCAGCCCGTCGATTTCTTCCGCTCCTGGAGGTAGCGCTCGAGGGATTCGCGCGTGGTCGCGAGCTCCTCCCGCAGGGTTTTCAGCAGCGCCGGGATCTGGAGTTTTACCTCCGCGTCCGACAAGCGGCCCATTTCCTTGCAATAGACCGTAAGCTGCTCGGCGCCCATGCTTGCGGCCGAGCCCTTCATGGCATGCAGGTGGCTGCGGAACTCGCCCACGTTGCGCGCGGCCAGCGCGGATTCGATCTTCGCCATGAGCGTCACGTTGTCGGCGACGAACACGCCGATCAGCTTGTCCATGAAGGCGGGCGAGGACCCCAGCTCCTCCAGATCGGCAAGCGTATCCGCATTGACGATCGGCGTCGGCCCGATGTGCACGGGGCGAGACGCCGGCCGCAGGCCTTCGACCGAAACGGGCTTGACAGCCTCCTGGGGTTTGCTACTGCACAGCCTTTGCACCTCTTCCAGCAGCCGCGCCGCCTCGATGGGCTTGCCGAGGAAAGCATCGGCCCCCGCCTCCAGGCATTCGCGCTTGCCCTCCGGAGTCACATCGGCTGAAAGCACCATCACCGGGAGCCGCTCGCGCGAGCCTGTGGTGAGGCGAATCGCCTGAACGGTCTCGACGCCGCTCAAGCGCGGCATATTGCGGTCGATGAGGGCGATGTCGAAGCGCGAACTCTCCAGCGCATCCAGCGCGCGCTCCCCGTCGGAGACCAGCGTCACCGTATGCCCGCCGCGCTCCAGGATGCGCGCAAGCACCTCGCGGTTGGTGGGATTGTCGTCGGCGACCAGAACGTTGAGGCCCTTCAGGGCGCCGCCGCGGCGCGCGTAATCCTGCAGCCGCACAACGCCATCGCGCGCTTCCTCGCCCGCCGTGACCGAATGCAGCACATTAAACAGCTGGCGCTTTTCGAACGGCAACTCGAGCACAGCGCCAAAACCGGCGGAGAGCGCGGCGAAGCGAGGCACATCCGTGCCCCGGTGGATCGCCAACACGATCGGCGGGGCGGGGTCGGGCGCGGCGCGGCGAAAACGCTGCGCGAGCTGCAGGTCCTTGCCCTCCGAATAGAGGAGCGCACTGTGGTACGGACTGGCCAGGCTGATCTCGGAAACGAGACGTTTCACACCCTCATCCACGCTGGCCACCGCGACCGGCGTAGCGCCCCAGCCGGTGAGCGACTGCTCGATCGCCTCGCTCTGGACGGGCGGGAAACCGACCAGCATCACGCGCGCACCGGCCAGCTCGCCGGCGACCGCGCCCGCGCGCTCAGGCTGCTTCTCCAGTTCGGTCTCGAACCAGAAAGTGCTGCCCAGACCGACTGCGCTCTCCATGCCGATGCGGCCGCCCATCAGCTCGACCAGCTGCTTGGCGATGGTGGTGCCGAGACCCGTGCCGCCGAAGCGGCGCGTCGTGGTCTGATCGGCCTGCGTGAAACTTTCGAAAATCCGCTGCTGTGCTTCGGGAGCAATGCCGATACCGGTATCGCGCACGGAGAATTTGAGCCGCACGCCGGTTTCGGTTTCCACTTGGCTGCTGACGTGGACGGTCACGCTGCCATGTTCGGTGAACTTGACCGCATTGCCCGCAAGATTGATCAGAACCTGGCGCAGGTGGTGCGCGTCGCCACGCACCGCCGGCGGCACCTCGGGCATGATCGAGACCACGAATTCGACTCCTCTGGAAGCCGCCTGCGAGGAGAGGATCCGGCAGGTGCTGTTGACCAGCGCATGCAAGTCGAAATCGGTGCGCTCGAGCACCAGCTTGCCGGCCTCGATCTTCGAGAAGTCGAGCACCTCCTCGACCAGGCCCATCATCACGCGCGAAGAACTGCGCAGCGTCTGCAGCATGTCGGCCTGTTCGCGCGACATTTGCGTATCACGCAGTAGATCGGACATGCCGACAATGGCATTGAGCGGCGTGCGCAGCTCGTGGCTCACCACCGAGATGAAGCGGCGCTTGGCCTGGTTGGCGGCTTCCGCGCGCGCGACCGCGTCGAACATGCGCTTTACCAGCGTGAGGACATAGAGGCTGAGCGCAATGTGGCCAAGCGCCAACCCGCCCGCAACGACCAGATGCTGCTGCCAGAAGGCGGTCATCGCCGCCATCCCGCCAAAACCGGCCAGGCTGACGCCCAGCGAGATCAGCAGATAGTTCGGGCCATAGCGGAAGCCGTTGGCCAGGGTGACCCAGACGTACACCAGGAATAGCGCCAACGCGTGTTCGCCGTAGTACCACATCGCAATGCTGGTGGTAGCAATGTCGGCCACCAGCGCCAGACACCGGCGCAGACGGGAGATCGTGTTCGAGCCGAAAATCCAGGCGAGCAAGATCGCCGAGAACACCAGATAGCTCGTGAAAACGACGTAATGGAATTCGAGCGACCCCCAGTCGAATACGGCGAGGCCCTCGGGCAGCAGGTAGGCGCCGATCGCGGCGGCAACCACCAACCGCACGATCGCTTGCTCGTGCTCGGTATCCGGCCGTGCCGCCAGGCGCGCGCGCGCGGCAGCGACGAGCTTGCGCAGCCCGGCGATCACTTGGTGGCGCCCTCGGAGGCCGGGTCCTGCAGGTCGCGCTGCACTTCGAGCACGCGCGCGCTCACGCCGAGGAAAGCCTCGACCAGGCGCGGATCGAAGTGCTTGCCGCTTTGCGCCTTCACGTAGTCGAGCGCATCGGCGGGCTTCCAGGCCTTCTTGTAGGGCCGCACCGAGGTCAGCGCGTCGTAGACGTCGGCGACGGCGACGATGCGCGCGCACAGCGGGATATGGTCGCCGTCCAGCCCGCTCGGGTAGCCCTTGCCATCGTAGCGCTCGTGGTGGCCGAGCGCGATCAGGGCGCCCATGCGCACGTACTTGGAAGCGCTGCCCTTGAGGATTTCGTGGCCGATCACCGGGTGGCGCTGCATCGTGCTCCACTCGGTCTCGTCCAGGCGCGCGGGCTTGAGCAGGATGCCGTCCGGGATGCCGATCTTGCCGATGTCGTGCAGCGGCGCGGCGAGCTCGATGGTCTCGGCTTCGTCGCGCTCCAGGCCGATCGCGTTGGCGATGAGGCGCGAATAGCGCGCCATGCGGATCAGGTGGTAGCCGGTTTCCTCGTCACGGAATTCGCCCGCGCGCGCGAGGCGCAGCAGCGTCTCCTTCTCGCGCTCGCGGATCTCGCGCGTCGCTTCGTCGACCATGCCCTCCAGCAGACGCCGCTTGTCTTCCAGCGCGAGCTGCTGGCGGCGCAGGGTAAGCAGGTTGCGGCAGCGCGCCAGGCACTCGCGCGCATCGACTGGCTTGGTGAGGAAATCGGTGATCCCGGCGTCCAGCGCGGCGTAGCGCACCTTCTTATCATCTTGTCCGGTGATCATGACGATCGGCACGTGCTCATAGCCGGGCAGCGAGCGCAGGCGGCCCACCAGCTCGATGCCGTCCATGTCCGGCATCATGAAATCCACCAGCACCAGGTCGGCGACGTGGCGCGCGGCCCACACCACCGCGTCGACGGGACGCGCGAAGCCTTCCACCACGACACGCTCGTCGAGGCTGCGCACCACCTGCTCGAGGATGGCGCGGCCGGTCGACTGGTCGTCGACCACCATGACGGTGTTGCGCGCCGCCGGCAGCAGGTGAATTTGCGCCTTCGCCATCCCATTTCCCCCTTGCGGAAATTGCGTGGGAAGCCTACCCCCGGCAGGGTGCCATGTCCAGACGCAAGCTTGTGATTCCTGACAAAGAATGACGGCTTGGTGCCGGAAGAGAGAATCGAACTCTCATGCCCTTGCGGGCGGCGGATTTTGAGTCCGCTGCGTCTACCAATTCCGCCATTCCGGCTGGGGGTGGGATTCTATAATGCGGAACGATGCGGCTCGCGGATTTCGACTACGAACTTCCCGCGGAACTCATCGCCCAGCACCCGCCAAAAGAGCGCGGCGCGAGCCGGCTGCTGCACCTGGATGGCGCAAGCGGCAAGCTGGTGGACCGCGCCTTCGCCGACCTGCCGCAGCTGGTGGATGCGCGCGACGTGCTCGTGCTGAATGAAACGCGCGTCATCAAGGCGCGCCTCTACGGCGCCAAATCGAGCGGCGGCCGGGTCGAGTTGTTCGTCGAACGCATGCTCGGCGAGCACGAGGCGCTGGCGCTGATGCGCGCCGGTCATTCGCCGAAGCCCGGCGCGCGCCTGAGCGTCGGCGACGGCGTCGCGGTCGAAGTGCTCGGGCGCGAGGAGGATTTTTACCGCGTGCGCTTCGCCGAGCCGGTCGCGAAGGTGCTCGAGCGCTGCGGCAGCGTGCCGCTGCCGCCCTACATCGCACACCAGCCGGACGCCGAAGACGCCGAGCGCTATCAGACCGTCTATGCGCGGCAGCCCGGTGCGGTCGCCGCACCTACGGCAGGACTTCATTTCGATGAATCTCTTTTACAACAAATAAAAAAACGAAATGCAGCCGTCGCAAAACTCACCCTGCACGTGGGCGCCGGCACGTTTCAACCCGTGCGCGGCGAGACGATCGAAGAGCACCGCATGCACAAGGAGCACTACCTCATTCCCGAAGAAACGCTTGAGCTTGTCGCCGGAAAGCGGGTGCTCGCCGTGGGCACGACGTCGCTGCGGGCACTCGAGTCCCACGCTCTGACTGGCAAACAGGGGGGCGAAACGGATCTTTTCATCTATCCCGGCTTCAAATTCCGGGTCGTCGAACGGCTGCTGACGAATTTCCACCTGCCGAAATCCACGCTGCTGATGCTGGTCGCGGCCTTCGCTGGCCTGGACAACGTGAAAAAGGCCTATGCGCACGCCATCGAGCGGCGCTACCGGTTCTTTTCCTACGGCGACGCGATGCTGATCGAGAGAGCCGCCTGAAATTCACGCTCACCCACCGCGACGGCACCGCGCGCCGCGGCGTGCTCGAGCTCGCGCACGGCCGCGTGGACACGCCCGCCTTCATGCCGGTGGGTACCTATGGCACCGTGAAGGCGATGTCGCCCGAGGAGCTCGCGGGCCTGGGCACGCAGATCCTGCTCGGCAATGCCTTCCACCTCTGGCTGCGGCCGGGCACCGAGGTGATCGAGAAGCACCGCGGCCTGCACGGCTTCATGGGCTGGCAAGGGCCGATCCTCACGGACTCGGGCGGCTTCCAGGTCTTCAGCCTACCGACCAAAGTGAGTGAAGAGGGGGTGCGCTTCGCCTCGCCGATCAATGGCGACCGCCTGCTGCTGACGCCGGAAGAATCGATGGCCATCCAGAAAAAGCTGAATTCGGATATCGCCATGGTGTTCGACGAGTGCACGCCCTACCCGGCCACCGAGAAGCAAGCGCTGAAATCCATGGAGCTGAGCATGCGCTGGGCGGAACGCTCGAAGCGCGCCCACGAGGGCAATGCGAACGCCTTGTTCGGCATCGTCCAGGGAAGTGTTTTTGAAGATTTAAGATCTGTTTCTCTAAAAAAACTGCAAAGCATTCGATTCGACGGCTACGCCATCGGCGGCCTGGCCGTCGGAGAACCCGCTGCAGATCGCTCCAGGATCATGAAGCACCTGCTGCCCGCGATGCCGGCGGACAGCCCGCGCTATCTGATGGGCATGGGCACGCCCGAGGACCTCATCGGGGCGGTGCTCGAAGGCGTGGACATGTTCGACTGCGTGCTGCCGACGCGCAACGCGAGGAACGGCTGGCTGTTCACGCGCTCGGGCGACGTGAAGATCCGCAATGCGAAACATCGCGACGACCCGCGCCCGCTCGATGAGGCCTGCGCCTGCTATGCCTGCCGCCATTTCAGCCGCGCCTACCTGCACCACCTGCAGCGCGCCAACGAGATCCTCGGCGCGCGCCTGAACACCATCCACAACCTGCACTACTACCTGCAGCTCATGCAGGAACTGCGTGAAGCCATCGAGGTCGAACGGCTCGCCGACACCGCGGCCCGGCTGCTGGCGCAGCGC
>WNFL01132372.1_pt2 | contig 12264 bp, 14 predicted proteins | sample 5400361 | NCBI WGS metagenome assembly WNFL01 (sample SAMN13153351, study PRJNA577476) | soil metagenome | isolation source: 40 cm soil on Douglas fir-dominated hillslope | place: USA:California | collected 2013-09-17
GCCGTCCACATCGATGAACGGAAATCCATAGGTCACAAAATCGTCGCCCATGTGGACGACGTTCGCCTTGGGAAAATAGATGACGGAGTCGCCGTCCGTGTGCCCGGCGGGAAAGTGCAGCGCGCGAATGTCTTCACCATTCAGGTGCACGGTCACTTCGTGATCGAAAGTGATGATCGGCAACGCGCCTTTAGGCTGTGGCTTGTGCTCAACATGCATCGATGCGCCGTTGCCCGCAGCACTGCCCTCCTCCAGGCGTTTGCGGACGTTGTCGTGAGCGATAATCGGCCCCTGCTTCTGGAAGAATTCGTTTCCGCCGGTGTGGTCAAGATGATAGTGCGTGTTGATGATGAAGCGGACGGGCTTGTCAGTGATCCCTTTGAGCGCGGCCTGAATCTTCTCGGCTAGAGGAGCGTACTGATCGTCCACCACAACGATGCCATCCTCGCCCACGCACGCGCCGATGTTTCCACCAGCGCCTTGCAGCATGTAAACGCTGCCCGCCACCCGCGTAACCTTGATTTCAACTTTGCTGAAATCGTGATCCTGAGCTAGACAGAAGCTCGCTAAAAAAAACACCTGCATAACGACACGAAATATGATGCGCATGAATGCCACTCCCGGAGACCGGGGGGAATTGTAAATCAGGGGGTAGGTGCCACAGGGGCAGGTGGAAGGTCACGCTGGCGGGCAACACCGTTCGAACGGTTTTTCTGCCCGCTGCGACCTGCCACCTGCGACCTGCCCTTACGGCGTTCCTTCGTACAACGGCGAGAGGCGATCGGCTGTAGCGCGGTAAATCGCGTAGCTGCTGCCGGCATCGGATGTGCAGCGGAAAAGCAATTCACCGCCGCCATCGCCGTCAGCGTCCACGGCGTCAATCAACTCCATGTGCGGAGAGACATCCAGATGCCGCGGATCGGTGTGTGCAAAGAACAGACGTCGCAGATCGCCATCGAGGTTGGGTCGTGCCACCAGGGTAATCTCCTCACCTTCAGTCGGCGACGTAGCACCCGCAGCGGAAAGAGGTTTCGTTTTGGCGGAGAGTATCAGGACCGGGTCATTCGAGTTGGACAGATCGAAGATACGCAGATGCACATCCTCGAAGGCCGCCGGCGCCACTTTGCGGGCCGAAGAAGCTTTACGTGATTTTGCCGGCTGAATCTCCGGAGGGGCGGCGTTCGCCTTCGCCAACTCAGCGGAGGCGAGGTCCAACATCTTTTTCCGGTAAGTGGCCTCTTCGCCACCTCTGAGCTCGAAATTATAAGGACGCGGATCGGGGCCAGCCGCGTCCGAAATCGCAGGGATCCACACAATCTGCGGAGAGTTCGTATCGCCCTTCGCGGACTTTCCAGCCATCGCTTCTTCGTCGAAGTTCTTCACTAACTCACGACGGGCTGCTGGATCGGGCTTCCCACGCCGCAGGATCGGCCGGTTAGGATCTTCAAAGGGCTTTTCCGGTTCCGCAACCTTGGCGTTTTCTTGTGGTTTGGAAGCGGATGCAACGGGAGCAGTCTTATCCGCAGAAGCCGCTGGTTCTGCGGCCTTGGCATCTCCACGATGCAGCCGGGGCGGAGCATCTTTGTCTTCAATTTTCGGAGTCTCGTACTTCTTTCCCTTTTCCGGAGCCTTGGTGCCCGCGGGAAGCCATGTGCCCTCGGCGATCCACATATGGCCCGCCTGTCCCGGCTGGGTGATCGTAAAGATGCCCTGCGATACACCGCTGCGTAATCCTTCGTAGACGACACCGAAGTCGAGCGCCATGGGGACCGGAGAGCCCTTATAGGACCCCGCATCAAAAAACTTGCCGTCGACCGTAATCGCGACCGGGATCAGGTGCGCTTTACCGTTCGGAAAAAGTTGGATTAGTCCGAGCGCACGAGGTCCCTTCGAGGCGGGCGATTTGCGCCCATACCGGGCGATATTGCCTTGCGCCCCGAGTGCAAGGCAGCTCAGCAAGGTGACGGCGAGCACGACGGTGCGATATAACCAAGTGCGTCTAGGAGAGAATCCCATGGAAGTCAATGATAAGGCCCCTGACTTTAGTACGACGGATCAAGACGGCAAACAAGTTGCCTTGAAAGATTTTCGCGGCAAGACGGTAGTGCTCTTTTTTTATCCCAAAGCCGACACTCCCGGTTGAACCAAAGAAGCGAGCGGGTTCCGCGACGCATACAGCCAGATCAAGAAGACGGGAGCAGTCGTGCTGGGAATTTCAGCCGACTCTGTCGCCAAGCAGAAAAAATTCCAGGAAAAGTACCATCTTCCTTTCCCCCTGCTAGCCGATGTGGATAAGAAAATCTGCCAAGCTTTTGGCGTGATCAAAGACAAGAGCATGTACGGGAAAATCTTCAAAGGCATTTCGCGCATGACCTTCGTGATCGGTCCCGACGGCAAGATCAAGCACATCTTCGACAAAGTGAAAGCCGCAGGACACGCTGAGGAAGTGTTGGAGTGGCTGAAAAGCCAGTGAGCGGCAAACTTAACTATCCCAAGGCCTGTCATCCTGAGCGAAGCGAAGGACCTGCGTTCCTGGCGAACGAGAAGAAAGCAGACCCTTCGCTTCGCTCAGGATGACAGCTCTCTGAAGTGGAACTGCATGGATTCACTTGGTCGAGTGGACTGGCTAAAGGAAGGATTTTTCGATCGCGATCCACGCCGTGTTGCGCGGTCGCTGTTGGGAAAATTGCTGATCCGCACGACTCCGGGCGCTGTGCTCGCAGGGCGAATCGTCGAAACGGAAGCGTACCTGGGTGAAAGCGACGAAGCCGCCCACTCTTTTATTGGCAAGACCCCACGCAACGCAGTGATGTTTGGTCCTCCCGGACGCGCCTATGTGTACTTCATCTACGGGAATCACTACTGTTTGAACGTCTCCTGTCTGGGCGAGGGAGTGGCCGGCGCGGTGCTGTTTCGAGCGATCGAGCCGGTGGGAGGGATCGACCGGATGGCGGAAGCGCGCGGAATTATTCTCAACGACAAATGCGACCTGCGGAAGATCTCTTCGGGACCGGGGCGAATGGCCCAAGCCTTGGGCGTCACCCGCGAGCGGGATAATGAAAAGAGTTTTGTGAGCCCCAAATCCGATTTGCGAATTGCCGACGATGGCTACCGCGTGCCGCGCATCCTGACGACAACTCGGATTGGAATCGTGAAATCCGCCGCGATGCCGCTGCGGTATGTGATCGCAGGGAACAAATTCGTTTCAGGCCCGAAGTTGACGCTATAGACTCGCCTCCGACTGTCCGCGTATCTTTTCACTTCGGTCCATTCCAGGAGAATTCATGCGAAATTGTATCCGCCCAGTCGTGATCATTTTCATCCTTTCCGCTTTCACCCTTGCCCAGACGAACAATCTCGACGCCCTTAAAAAAGAAGCTCTCGCAAAAGTTGACGCGCGCCAACAACTCGTCCAGCAGATGGTGGACCAGATCTTCAGCTATGGCGAGCTGGGATTCCAGGAAGTTGAAACCTCTAAGTACGTCACCGGCATCCTGGAAAAGAACGGATTCAAGGTACAGCGCGGTGTCGCCGGTATTCCCACAGCGTGGATCGCGACGTACGGATCAGGCAAACCGGTAATCGGTTTCATCACGGACATCGACTGCATTCCGCGCGCCTCGCAAAAGCCGGGAGTGGCCTATCACGATCCGATCATTGACGGAGCGCCGGGGCACGGCGAGGGTCACAACTCCGGCATGGCCGTGAACGTCACGGCAGCACTGGTGCTAAAGGAACTGATGATCGAGCACAAGATTCCCGGCACGTTGAAAGTTTTTCCCGGAGTCGCCGAAGAACTGCTGGGTACCAAAGCATTTTTGATCCGCGCCGGCTTGTTCAAAGATGTCGACGCAGTCCTGGGAGTTCACGTAGCGGACGAGTTCGGTACGGGCTACGGACAGACCTTCGCTCCACAGGGACTCGTTTCCGTCCAGTATTTTTTTCATGGCAAAGCAGCCCATGCGGCGGGCGCTCCGTGGGATGGCCGAAGCGCGCTTGATGCCGTCGAGCTCATGGACACAGGATGGAACTTCCGCCGCGAGCATCTGCGATTGCAGCAGCGGTCACATTACGTGATCATCAACGGCGGCGATCAGCCGAACGTGGTGCCATCCGAGGCCGGCGTCTGGTATTACTTCCGCGAACTGGATTACCCCCACATTCTCGAGTCATACAAACTGGGCGACACCATGGCACAAGCGGCTTCCATGATGACCGGTACGACCTTCACGAAAAAGCTGGTGGGCTCGGCGTGGCCGCCACACTTCAACAAAGTCATTGCCGAAGTTCAGCAAAAGAACATCGAAGCGGTCGGCATGCCCAAGTGGGACGCGGCTGATCAAACTCTCGCCAAGGCCCTCCAGAAAGAGTTGGGGAAGCCGGAAGACGGTTTGAAGGACAAGGTCGAGGAATTGAAGCCGCCTTCACCCGAAAACGAGCCGGGCGGCTCGGACGATGTAGGCGACATCTCCTGGGTGGTGCCGATGGTGTATCTCAGGTATCCCGCAAACATTCCGCACACGCCTGGCCACAGCTGGGCCGACGGCATCGCGATGGCGACTCCGCTTGCGCACAAGGGGTCCACGGCCGGAGCGAAAGTGCAGGCGCTCACCGCGCTCGACTTGATCCTCTTGCCGGAGACATTGCAGAAGGCATGGGCCTACTACAGGGACGTCCAGACCAAAGACCTGACGTACACCCCATTGATCGCGCCCGAAGATCAGCCTGCGATCGAGATGAACCGGGAAAAAATGGAGAAGTTTCGTCCCGAAATGCGGAAGTATTACTACGATTCCTCGAAGTACCACACCTACCTGGAACAGTTAGGAATTGGGTACCCGACAGTGAAGAAGTAGTGCACAGCGGGACAGCCCCACTATTGGTTTCTGCCGACAGCAAACGGCACCCTCCGCCAGTTCCAAATAATGTGGCACCCGACAGTTCTAAGTACCCGATACGCATCTTGACCGCGCCGTCCCTTGCGGATAGCCTTTTTCCAAGCCTTGCATATGTCCCCCTCAGACACTCCCGGCGCTTACCCTGCAAGCTCTTCAGCCGAAAGGATATTCCGCTCTGGCACAGGCTCCGATGGAGCGCAACTTTCCCGTTCGGAGGGGGTTCCTACAAACGTGAGCAGCGTGGCCATTGATCAGGGACTGCTAACCGGCGGGAGAAGCCTGCTGATGGCTGGGTCTGGGCTCTCGGAAATCCCGGAAGCCAGGACCGATGCTGAGGTAATGCTGCGCGTAAAAACAGGCGATGAGTCAGCATTCACCTATTTAGTGCAAAAATACCGGCGCCAGATGGTGGGATTCATGTACCGCATGTGCCACAATCCGGCGGCTGCGGAGGAGTTGGCACAGGAAGTTTTTTTGCGTGTGTATCGCTCCCGCGAAAGCTATGAACCAAGCGCCAAGTTTAATACCTGGCTCTACCGGATCGCTACGAATCTCGCTGTCAATCATGCGCGAGACACGCGCCACGAGCGTCCGGAGAATTTGCTGCGGCTCGACGAGCCCGATCAGGAAACGGGGGCGACTCCCGATTTGCCCGATGGTTCAATGACCGCCGAAGAGCAGATGTTACGCCGCGAGCGGATGAACGAAATCCGTAAGAGAGTGCGAGGGTTGCCGGAGCGGCAGAAAATGGCGGTTATCATGCACAAGTATCAGCAGATGGATTATCGCGAGATCGCCGAAGTGATGAAGCTCAGCGAATCTGCGACCAAGTCACTGCTCTTTCGCGCCTATGAAACTTTGCGCGAGCAACTTCAGGAACTGGTTTCGAGGAAATAGGGGACGCGGTATGAATTGCAATCAAGTTCGCGAATTGTTGCCGGACCTGGCCGCTGGTATGGACAAGGGGACGCAGGGTGTCCAGACACACATCGCCTCCTGCTCCACCTGTGCCGCGAAACTGCAAGGGATCCGGCAGACGATGACTCTGCTCGACGAGTGGCAGGCACCCGAACCCGGGCCATACTTCGACACCCGACTGGGAGCCCGCTTTCGGGAAGAACTGGCGCGTCCGGCAACAGGATGGCTGCACTGGGTGCGGCGGCCTGTCATCGCGCTTTCTCTGGCGGCAGTCATGATCGCAGGTGCAGTGGCGATCGCCAATCGGGATATTCTTTTTCCCGGTAGCACCGAAAAATTGACGATCGTGATTCCGGTTCCCACGCTTCCGGCAGAACCGGGGACGGCAGTGGGCGATTTGCAGGCATTAGAGAGAGATCATGAGCTGTATGCGGACTTCGATGTGCTCGATGAATTGAAGGTTCAGGATCAAGTAACGGCGAATCCGTGACAGGGGACAGTGCGTTGTCGGGCTTGGAGAAAATCGCGATGGCCACGCTGGCAGGTTTGTGCTTGACTGCCGCTCCCGCATTTGCTCAGCGCGCCGTGCCCCGGCCGCACGTGCAACCAGGACGCAATCAACGCCCAGCGCAAAAGCCATCCCAAAAGGAAGAGGACGAGCAAAGACAAGCGCAGAAAGAAAAGAAGGAAGCGGCAGGTAATAACGATCGCGTCGTCCGGAACCATGCCGGTGACTGGCTCCGCCGCTACAAGGATCTTCCCCCTGATCAACAGCGTCAGGCGCTCGAGAAAGATCCTGATTTCCAGAAACTCCCGCCGCAGCGACAGACGCAACTTTTGCAGCGCCTGCAACATTTCTCCGGCCTGCCCGCGGAACAACAGGAACGCATCCTAAGCCGGATGGAAACCTGGGAGCACCTGACTAGCGCCCAGAAACAGCAGGCGCAAATCTTATTTCAGCAAATTCAGCAATTGCCGCCGCCCCGCCGCCGGATGCTCTCGACCGCAGTTCGCGGCATGCGCGACCTGACTCCGCAACAGCGCGAGGACCTGATCAACTCCGATCAGTACAAGAGCACGTTCTCCGACCATGAACGCGAACTGCTGAGCGGCGCCGCCCGGCTTCCACTAGCGCCGGGCGATAGCATGGGGCCGGCTGATAGTCCCGACCGGCAACGCTAGCCCACCCACGGAGATCGCACTGGTCACCCCACGGCACCTATAAAAGAATCCTCCGCACCGTAACCTTTAGCCCGCATCCCACGATTAGTTAGTCAGAACGGCTTCCTGCGGAGAACGTTTTGAAAGTTCTTGAGAATGCGGCGGACGAACAGGTTCTGATCGAAGCGGCACAACGCGATCCATCCCAGTTCGCTGAACTCTATGAGAGCAATTTCGACCGTGTCTATGCCTTCATAGCCCGGCGTGTTCCGAGTCGTCAGGATGCGGAAGACCTAACCTCGGAGGTATTTCACGAAGCACTGCGGAACCTGGTGCGCTTTGAGTGGCGAGGCGTCCCGTTTGCAGCATGGCTTCTGGGGATTGCGGGCAACCAGTTGGCTGATCGGTGGCGGCGGGCTGGGAAGCATCAAGAGGTTCCAGCGAACGACTGGGACGAAACGGGCAGCGACGCGAAGATCGAAGAGAACCTGATTCTCTTTCAGCTGGTGAACGAACTCCCGCCGGACCAGCGCCTCGTAGTATGCCGACGTTTTGTGGACCAGAAGAGTTTGCGGGAAATCGCACAGGAACTTCGACGCAGCGAGGGCGCGATCAAACAGCTGCAGTTCCGTGCCTTGCAGGGTTTACGGAAGCGAATGAGGAACCGCCATGTCTGACATGTCTCCGATGGACCAACTCAATGAAGGGATCGATCTTCTGCTTCTGGAGGGCGGCGAATTGGCGACTTCCGATCCTGAGGTCACAGGGATGCTGGCGGTTGCCGCGGAGCTGTGCACTGTTCCAAGAGCTGACTTTAAAGCGGAACTAAAATCTGAGCTCCTGGCGAAGACGTCAAGCGTTATCACTGCCGGGTCAGCCAGCATCCTGAGGACCGCAATCAATGAACGGAACACAAACGAGCGACGATCATCGGAAACAATTCCGACCCTTGCAGGTTCGGGTTGTGGGCTATATCCCGTCCAACGAAGCAGTTTCATGGCGTCGCTCGGCGCGCATGCCCTGATGGTCGCGCTGCTCGTCACGTCGGGCATATGGGCTGCTCCAAGCTTTCATGAAAGTCCCAGAGTCCATTCCGTGCTCGTGACCGATCTTACGTTTGTTTTGCCGCCGGCACCCGATAGCTTACGTGGTGGCGGAGGCGGAGGCGACTCTGACGCATTGCAAGCCTCCAACGGCAATACTCCGCGCTTCGCGCGCGAGCAGATCGCTCCGCCCGCCATTGTTGTACGAAGCGAACAGCCGAAGTTGCTGGCCGAGCCTACGGTAGTCGGCCCGCCGGCACTGTCATTCCCGCAAACCAAACAAATTGGAGATCCCTTCTCCCACACTTCTGGACCGCCCTCTAATGGCACTGGGACTGATGGTGGCGTGGGCACCGGCAATCGGGGAGGTGTCGGCCCGGGAACCGGTCCCGGAGTCGGCGACGGGTGGGGAGGCGGAATCGGCGGTGGTCCCTACGTGGTTGGCCGCGGAGTGACCGCGCCTCAACTGATCTACGATCCCGAGCCCGAGTACTCGGAGGAAGCACGTAAAGAAAAATATCAGGGAGTCGTATTGCTGCAAGTCATCGTCGGCGAAGATGGCCGCCCACGCGACATCCGCATCGCGCGCTCACTCGGCCTCGGACTCGACGAAAAAGCTCTGGAGGCAGTCCGCCGATGGCGCTTTGAACCGGGCAGGTTGCAGGGGAGAGCGGTGGCCGTAGTGGTTAATGTTCAAGTGAATTTCCGGTTGTATTGAAGGATGAAAGGGGCCGTTGCTATTTTCAGAAAGTCGAATAGAAGGGCAAACGTCAGGGGAGTTCGCTCACGAAATGCTCCCAAAACGTGACTCGCCTGGCGAAAACGACCAGTTCTCCCGCGGCGGCACTCGGAGTGGTCTTCAATTTGAATTGGTCACACTTGAAGTTGACTTCGTCACACCTGCATTGGGCAACCATGCCAGTCTTGAGGATCGTGTCGGTGGGGAAGGCTTGGTCGCAACACCATCGGAGCTCAACGGGAGAGTGATTGATCCCAATCCGTTCAGGAATCACGTCCGGCAAATGGAAGGTGGCGACACCGTGGGCATCGGTGACCGCATTTCCCAAATCGATCGTCCGACCCTGTTTCCAAACCAAGATCCCAAGGGATACGCCTGTCAGCGGTTTCCCATTGCGAGGGTCCAACAGTCGGACGGTTAGGCGATGTTCTTTCTCACTTGCTTCGACCGTGAATAAGCTGCTGACGCATAGACCCAAAATGAGTGCGCAGACGGCGGCCGATAAGCCCAGATTCAATCTGAAGGCTTTATTCCCAGAAGGGCCCTGCTGTTCAGTGGGAGTGATGGCGCGCCGCATAGCAAACTGATTCTATTACTGTCATCCGCCATACAATATCTGGGATGTTGATGCTTTGGACGAGGAGTCTAGAATGCGGTCTCGAAATTAAAGACCCCTGCGCCGTCCTTCCCCGTGACGACGCAGAGGATAATTAGAAACCCGGAGTCTCGAATGCAAAATCTCGCGAACCACGGACCCTTGCCACTCAAACCGGAAACAGCAATTAGCCGAGGGGGCAAGCTGTGAATCCAGGTGAGCTGGTTTCCATCTTCTAGAACGACGCGGGCGGGAAAATTCCTTCCGGTAAAAATAAAAAAGACGGCCCGCCTTGCGCGGACTATTCACGCAGCAGGTTCCGGGCAATAAACAAGACATTCGCCGGACGCTCTGCCAGCCGTCTCATCAGGTAGGGATACCATTCGGTACCGAACGGAATATAGACCCGCATTCGCCAGCCATCTTTTACCAGGCCCTGCTGCAGGTCGCGGCGAATTCCATGTAACATCTGGAATTCAAAGGCGTTGCGGGCGATATTTTCGCTAGTGGCGAAGGCTTTGGCTTCATTGATGATGGCCTCATCGTGCGTCGCGAGGCCGTGATAGATCCCACTTTTCATGAGGATCTTCATCAACTTGACGTAATTCTCGTCGACTTCCGACTTCTTCTGGAAGGCGATCTCCGGGGGCTCTTTGTACGCGCCTTTGCACAGCCGGATGCGGATGCCATCGGCCAGCAACTTCTGGACGTCGGCTTCGGCCCGCCGCATATAGGACTGAATGACCGCTCCGAGACATCCGGCGTTTCCGGACAGCCGGTGAAGTTGGTGCACAAAATCGAGCGTGCGCTGAGTGTAGGCGGAACCTTCCATGTCCACGCGAACAAAATTCTTCGGTGACATGCTGGCGGCCCGCGCCACCAGTCCGCTTACGAGTTCGTGCGCCAGAGCTTCGTCCACGTCGAGTCCCATGTGGGTCAACTTCAGGCTGATATTGGCATTCAGTTGCCGGGCGGCGATCTCGTCGAGCAACTGGTGATACAGCAGAGCGCTCGCCCTGGCTTCGTCGGCATTAGTCACGTTCTCGCCGAGATTGTCGACGGAGACGCCCGCGCCGAAGCGCTGGACAGCTTCGGTAGCGCGCACGGCGTCGTCCACTGTAGTGCCGGCCACAAACCGGCTCGAGGTGCGCTGGCCCAGGCGGGAGTGTTCGGCGATGTGGCGCAGCCAGCGGCTCTCCGAGAGAGCGATGAACGCCGCCCTCAGCACGGCTCACCTGGTTCGGACGGGATGGAACTGCCAGAGACGAGCATTGGCATTGACAGTATTTTTTATCACAGTCCGTGTAGGGACGGGTCTTTGACCCGTCCAGGCGAGTCGAACGCCCGGCTCCATATGAGTCCTGCATCAGCCAGCACTAACGGTCGTGTAGAATAGCCCTTTGTCCATGGACCTCAAAGCCATCCAAAAGGCCTTGCGTGAGCGCAACATCGACGCCTGGCTCTTCTACGACCATCACCATCGCGATCCCATCGCATACCGCGTTCTCGGATTGCCCGCCGGCCTCATGGTGACGCGCCGTTGGTTCTATCTGATCCCTGCTAATGGCGAGCCGTCCAAACTTGTTCACAAGATTGAAGCGGGTCATCTGGACACTCTTCCCGGCACCAAACGCGTCTACGCGGGGTGGCAGGAATTGTTCGACGGCATGAAGGGGTTCCTGGCGTCGCACCGCGATATCGCGATGCAGTATTCGCCGAACAATCTGGTATTTACCATTTCTCTGGTCGACGCAGGAACAGTAGATTTGATCCGCGGCCTGGGAAAAAATGTCGTGAGTTCGCAGGATCTGGTCGCCCAGTTCGAGGCGACGATGAACGATGACCAGATCGCTACTCACTATGCGGCGCGTGACATCATCGACCGGCTGACCGCGGAAGCTTTTCAGGAAATTGGGCGGCGCGTGCGCAAGGGTGGCGCGTACGAACACGAAATCCAGCAATGGTTCATGGACGCCTTCGAGAAGGAAAATCTGATCACCGACGATCCACCGATCGTCGCTGTAAACGCCAACTCCGGTAACCCACATTACGAGCCCAGCGCCAAACACGCGGTGCCGATTCGCGAAGGCGATTTTGTCCTGCTCGACGTTTGGGCGAAGAAAAACACGCCCGGCGCAGTGTTCTACGACATTACCTGGACCGGCACAGTAGGCAAGCCCACCGACCGGCAGCGCGAGATTTTCAAAATCGTCAGCGAGGGCCGCGACATCGGATCGAAAACGGTACTGGATGCGGTGGCTGCCGGGCGTCCGATTGCCGGATGGGAAGTGGACCGCGCGGTGCGGGCTCACATCAAGAAAGCTGGGTACGGAGACTATTTCATTCACCGGACCGGCCATTCGATCGGCACAGAGGTGCACGCGAACGGCGCCAACATGGACGATCTCGAAATCCATGACGAACGTCGCATCCTGCCCAACTCTTGTTTCTCCATCGAGCCCGGTATTTATCTGCCTGAGTTTGGCGTGCGCAGCGAAGTCAATGTTCTGGTCAGGTCCGGTAGCGCCGAGGTCACTGGTAAAATCCAAGAGGAGATCGTGACGATCTGAATGGCAATCATCCTGAATGGCTAAGACCTCAACAGAAAACTCAGCCGCGGCCGCAGCGCCCGAGTACCCGCTCACTCGCATGGCGATCGTCGCCCCGATCGTAGGATGGTTGATTCCAGGCGCGGGACACATCATTCAAAAACGCTACGTCCGCGGATTGCTGCTGATGATCTCGGTGGTTGCGATGTTCCTGATCGGCTTGGGGATGAATGGGCGCGTTTATGGACCGAATGGCGGCGACATTCTTGAGATGCTCGGATTTGTCGGCGATCTGGGCTCCGGCGTCCTCTACTTCCTTGCAATGATCATGGGATGGGGACAGGCGGCCGCCGCGCACGCA
>WNFL01040783.1_pt2 | contig 12263 bp, 11 predicted proteins | sample 5400361 | NCBI WGS metagenome assembly WNFL01 (sample SAMN13153351, study PRJNA577476) | soil metagenome | isolation source: 40 cm soil on Douglas fir-dominated hillslope | place: USA:California | collected 2013-09-17
TTGGCGCCCAGGTTCTGCTCAAGCGCGAGGACCTGAACCACACCGGGGCACACAAGATCAACAACACCCTTGGACAGGTGCTGCTGGCCCAGCGCATGAGCAAGCCGCGCATCATCGCGGAGACGGGCGCGGGCCAACACGGCGTGGCGACCGCCACGGTGTGCGCGCGCTTTGGGTTCGACTGCGTCGTGTACATGGGGGAAGAGGACATGCGCCGGCAGCGCCTCAACGTGTACCGCATGGAGCTGATGGGCGCGAAAGTCGTGCCCGTTACGTCAGGCACGCGCACCCTCAAGGACGCCACGAATGAAGCGCTGCGCGACTGGGTCACCAACGTCACCACGACACACTACATCATCGGTTCCGTGGTCGGACCCGATCCATTTCCCAGGCTGGTGCGCGATTTCCAATCGGTGATCGGGCGCGAAGCCCGCGCCCAAATGTTGGAGCAGGTGGGGCGTCTGCCGGCCACGGTGGTCGCGTGCGTCGGCGGCGGGTCGAACGCGATGGGCATTTTCACGGCGTTTCTGGACGATCAAGCGGTCCAACTGGTAGGCGTCGAGGCCGCCGGTGAGGGCGTGGCAACGCAGAAACATGCGGCCACGCTGGGCGCGGGCCGTCCCGGCGTCTTCCACGGCAGCAAGAGCTACCTGCTCCAGGACGCCGACGGACAAGTCCAACCAGCGCACAGCGTTTCGGCGGGTCTCGACTATCCCGGGGTGGGCCCCGAGCACGCTTACCTGAAGGACACGGGGCGCGTATTGTATGAAGCCGTGACGGACCGGGAGGCTCTGGAAGCATTTGCGGCCCTCTCGCGCTTAGAAGGCATTCTACCGGCTCTCGAGAGCGCCCATGCAATTGCGTGGGTGATGAAAAGCCGCCGAGCCTCTGACGAACTCATCCTGGTCAACCTGAGTGGCCGTGGCGACAAGGACGTCGCCATGGTCGCGGAGCTGACGGGACATGGTCGCGGAGCTGACGGGAGCAGCGATCTGACGAATCCGCAGGCCGAGATCCCCGAGCTAGCCCTCCCGCCGTCGCAGGTCGAGGAGCTGATGCAGGTCGTCAGCAAGGGGATGCGGGCGACGCAGTTGTACCTGCCGAACAATCCCGTCTATCAGCGTGCGGTCGACAACATTCGCAACGCGTTCCGCCAGATCTGGCAAGCCACCGACGATCTAGTGTTCGACATCGGGGAAACGGAGATCCGCTGGGAAGATCACGTCATCTATAACCAGGACCAGCGCAACGAAAGCATCGCGTGGACGCTCTTCAAGGACGGCGTGCGCTCGCTCACGTTCAAGCCGGGCGTCGAGGAATTGGAGATCGTGCGATTCCTCGCGGTGCTGCAGCAGGCGAAGAACCTGCAGGCAGACGCGGCCGACGATCTGCTGACGCTGCTGTGGGCGGAAGACTTCCAGATGGTCACGTACACATTCCGCGAGCTTGCCAGTGAAAACGCGGTACCGATCGAGCGGGCGGAGAAGGGCGCGCCGACGATCAGCGGCGGCGGCGGCACGCCCGGCGGCGACGCCGGCTCGGCGGACCCGACGACGGTGCGGCGCCAGGTGGAGGAGGAGGCGCCCCCCAAGCGCGAAGGGCTCGTGTCGATCGACGACTTCGACACGACGCTCTACTTCCTCGACGACAAGGAGATCGAGTATCTCCACAAAGAGGTCGAGCGCGAATACGCCCAGGATCTGCGCGGCAACGTGCTTGCGATGTTGTTCGATCTGCTCGAGCTGCAGACCTACGGCACCGTCCGCGCCGAGCTGCTCTCCATCGTCGAGAACTTCATCCCCTACCTGCTGGGGGCGGGGGATTTCCGCTCGGTGGCGTTCATCCTGCGGGAATGCAAGGTCATTCTCCAGCGCGCCCGCGAGCTCATTCCCGAGCACAAGCAGATCCTCGAGGGGCTTCCGGGTCGCTTGTCCCAGGCCGACGCGCTGTCGCAGCTGCTGCAGTCGCTCGATGAAGCGACGAGCCACCCGACCGAAGAGGAGTTGAGCGAGCTGTTTGGGGAGCTCGGGGCCGACGCCCTCGGCACACTCATGGGCTGGCTTCCCAAGCTGACCAACGAGCGCGTGAAGGCCCTGGTGCAAAACTCGGCCGAGCGCCTCGCCCAGGCGCACGCGGGGGAAGTGCTGAAGGCGCTCGCCAGTGCCGACCCCGCCGTGCAGCTCGAGATGGTCCGGCTCGCGGGGCGCCTCAAGCTGCCGGGCGCGCCGGAGGGGATGGGGCCGCTGCTCGAGCGGGGCGAGCGCGACCTGAAGCTCGCGGTGGTGGAAGCGCTGACGACGATCGGCACCCCAGGCGCGACGCGTCTGCTCGAGAAGGCCATCGACGATGCGGAGCGGGACGTACGCATCACGGCGGTCAAGTTCCTCGGCCAGCGCGGCCATCGGAACGCATTCTCGCGGATCGAAGCCGCCGTCGTCGGGAATAAGCTGAAGGATGCGGACCTGACCGAGAAAATGACGTTCTTCGAAGCCTACGGCGCGTTGGCCGGGGAAGCGGGGATCGGCACGCTCGAGAAGCTGCTCGTGGGGAAGGGCGGCCTGCTCGCGCGGAAGGAGGATCCCGAGACACGCGCCTGCGCGGCAATGGCGCTCGGGAAAATTCGCACGCCGGCGGCGCGCGATATCCTCCAGAAAGTCGCGCAGGACAAAGAGCCGCTGGTGCGCAACGCCGTCAGCCGGGCGCTGCGCGAAGTAGGGGGAGCCACGACATGACCGCACCCGGCGCCGGCGGCAAGCGGCCCTCGATGATGGAGACCGTCCAGACGACGGACGGTTTCCTGCGGCATGCCGGGCGGGACTTTCTCATCGTCCTCTACACGGCGTTCCGCTCGCTCAAGCTCTATCCGATCGAGAACACGCAGGTCCAGAAGGCGCTCGACGATCTCGCCGCGACGACGAAGCAGCTCCTCGACGTCGAGCGCGAGCTCGAGATCCGGCTGCAGGGTGAATTCATCTTCGTGAACTCGACGCGGCTGCGCCTGGACCTCGACAACTACGCCTCGTTCTCCCACATCCTGAACGTCCTCCAGCAATGCGGCATCGGCGCCGTCCGCCTGGACGAAGGCGTGGACCGCCGGCAGCTCCAGGTGTTCGTCTCGCTGCTGCTTGCCTATGCGGCGAAGGAAGCCAATCCCAACAAGCTGTTCGAGCTGTCGCAGAAGCTGAGCGACGGGGGCGTCTCGCACGTCAGCGTCGAGCCGCCGCTCGAGGCGGAAGAGGACGTCGAAGAGGAAGAGCGGCAGAAGGAAGCGGCCAAGCGCACGTACGCGCGATCGGTCGCCGTCACGAAGGAAGTCATCAACAGTATCCGCATGGGCCGCACCGCCAACGTGAAAAAGGTCAAGCGCGCGGTCCAGGCCATCGTCGACCAGGTGCTCAACAACGAGTCGTCCCTGGTGGGACTGACCACGCTGCGCGACTACGACGAGTACACGTTCACGCACTCCGTGAACGTCTGCATCTTCTCGGTGGCGCTGGGCCGCAAGCTCGGGCTGACGAAGCTGCAGCTCTACGATCTCGGCATGTCAGCGCTGTTCCACGATGTCGGCAAGTCTCGCGTGCCCTTGGAAGTCCTAAATAAGGAAGGGGGCTTGACCGAAGAAGAATGGCGGATCATGCAGGCCCACCCCTGGCTGGGTGTGCTGACGCTATTCGGTTTGCGCGGCTACGGCGAGATCCCCTACCGCGGGATGGTCGCCGCCTACGAACACCATATGAAGATCGACCTGACGGGGTACCCCAAGTCGATCCGCAGCCGCACCCTCTCGATCTACTCGAAGGTCATCGCGGTCGCCGACGGGTTTGACGCGGCGACGAGCCGGCGCGTCTACCAGACCGTGCCGATCCAGCCCGACCAGGTACTCAAGGAGATGTGGGAGAACCCGCGGCGCGGGTACGATTCGGTCGTCGTAAAGGCGTTCATCAACCTGATCGGGATCTACCCCGTGGGCACCTGCGTCATCCTCGACACCTATGAGGTAGCGCTGGTGCACAGCGCCAATCCCGACGTCGCGCATGTCCATCGCCCGGTCGTACGCCTCGTCACGACACCCGATGGGGCGCTGTTGAATCCGGGTACCGTGGTCGATCTTTCCGAGAAGGATGCGAACGGCAACTACCCGCGCACCATCGTCAAGGTCACCGACCCGGTCAAATACGGTATCAACGTCAGCGACTACTTTGTCTGAAAGCGCCCCCATCGCCTCGCGGTGGCGGGCACTCGGGAAATCCCGAGCGCTCATCCCGTACCTGACCGCCGGTTTTCCCACGCCTGCTGTTTCCCATGACGCCCTGCGAGCGGTCGCCGCCGCCGGAGCGGACTTCATCGAGATCGGCGTTCCGTTTTCCGACCCGCTCGCCGACGGCCCGACGGTCCAGCGCACCACGCAGACGGCCCTCGAGCAGGGCATGACCGTCCCGCGCGTGCTCGACCTGATCCGCGCCGGCGCGGTCCATGTGCCGGTCATCATCATGACGTATCTGAATCCCGTGCTCGCCTACGGCGTGGCGCGGTTCGCGACAGACGCACATGCGGCGGGAGCCGCGGGAGTTATCCTCACCGACCTTCCCGCGGGCGCCGATCCTGACGTGGAGCGAGCCGTGACGACGAATGGGCTCGATTTGATTCGTCTGATCGCGCCGACCACCGATGATGGACGACTGAAAACCGCCTTGAGCGGAGCCACGGGATTCATCTACCTGATCTCGCGCCTTGGTGTGACCGGGGCACGGACCGACGCGCCACGCGATCTCGATGTGCAGGTGCAGCGCGTCAGGGCTGCAAGCGCGAGCCGGCTCCCGGTGGCCGTCGGCTTTGGCATCAGCACGCCGGCACAGGCCGCGGCGGCGGCGCGCTCGGCGGATGGTGTCGTGGTCGGGAGCGCCCTGATGGACGCCCTCGCAACAGGCGGCGTCTCGACGCTCGAACGGCTGACCCGCGAGCTGGCCGCGGCGGTCCACGCATGAAGGTCTCACGCTTCGTCACGCTCTACAGTCAGGGCCTGGCGTGGGTGGGCGGTGCCCTGCTGGTCGCGTTGCTCGCCGTCGACCGGCGCTGGCTGGGGCAGATCCCCGAGCTCGCGGTGATGTTCGGCAGCGCGGTCGCGTTGCGCGGCCTGTCCGTTCCCCTCAGTAAGTACTCGTACCTGACCCAGACCGCCCTCGTGGGGCTGGCGGGGAGTCTGCTCGTCGGCGTCCCGGCGACGGCGCTCGCCATCTCCGGCGCGACCGTCGTCACCGATTCGGTGTGGCAACGGAAGCCGCTGCGGGTGGCGTGGATCAATCTGGGTCGCGAAGTCATCACTCTCGTGGGGGCGTTTGGCATCTACGCGGCGGGGCTGCACTGGCTCGACATGCCGAACGGTGCGCCCGTTCTGAATATCGAGCTCCTGCCGGTCCTCGCGGGCTATGCCCTGGCATACTTCGTGTTCGGCCGGCTGCTCTTCTACCTTACCCTCATCATCCGCGCGAAGCTGGAGCCGGCGGAGCGTCTGATGATCGTGCGTTACGAGGTGATCACGTATGCCGCGACGCTCCTCGCGGCCACAATCTTCGTCGGCGCCGTCGTCGCGTGGTCGTTCGGCGCCTGGATCCTCGTCGGGCTCGTCCTCATCTTCCTTGGCCTCCTCCTCAAGCAAATGATCGAAGAAGCGATCTCGGCCGAGGAGTTGAACAAGATCCACGCGATGGAAGCGGTCATCACCGCAAACATCAGTCTCGAGGATTCCTTCCAGCGGATCGAGCGGCTGGCGAATCGCCTCGTCGACTGGGGTGACTTCCGGATCTACCGGCTGCACGACGGTGTGATGTCGCTGGTCCATCGCTCGGAGCGGGGTCGCGACGCGCGGGGGGAGCCGTCCGAGGATACCGCCGCCCTGCGCCAGGCCGTGGCGACCAGCGGCGAAACGGTGGTGATCGACGACCTGACGCGCGACAAGCGGGTCGCGGACGCTCCGCTCGTAGTCCAGAGCCTCGTGATCGTGCCGCTCAAATTCGGTGACCAGGTGATCGGCACCCTGGAGCTCGAGCATCACAAGAAACACTGCTACCGGCGCCAGGACATCCTCACCATAACGACGTTCGCGAGCCAGCTGGCCACGGCCGTCCACATCACCGACCTGCGCCGCCCGCTCGTCGAGACCGTGGAGCGCATGACGCGCCAGCTCGCCTCGATCGCCCAGACGGCGGAGACGCTGAAGGGCGCGGCGGCGGCCGTGGCGCAGTCCACCGGCGTGATCCGCGAAGGCGTACGGCGAGAAGAGGGCGAGGTCTCCGGGGGGCTCGAAGCCACCGAAAGCCTCGCGCAGGTCTCGCGCCGCGTGTCGGACGACGGCGCGGGTGCGGCGCGCGCCTCGACCGCGGCGAGCGACGTCGCCAGCCGCAATCGCACGCAGATCCGGGAAGCGATCGAGCGGCTCGTCGCCCTGAAAATCTTCGTGGGCGAAAGCTCGATCAAGGTCCAGCAGCTCGGGCAGATGAGCCGCCGCATCACCGGGTTCATCGCGTCGATCCGCGAGCTGGCCGACATGACAGCACGGCAAGGGGTTCGCGGTGGTCGCCGACGAGGTGCGGCGCCTCGCCGAGCAGAGCGCGACGGCCGCGGCAGAGGCGGGGGAGCTGGTCCAGGACATCCACACACAGGTGGGCGAAGTCGTCGAGCAGATGCGGCGCGGCCAGGTGAACGTCGGGGACGTGGAGGAGCTGTCCGCCGCGGCGCTCGAGGCGCTCGACGCGATTGTGGCGGCGACGGCGGAGGCGACCGCCCATGCAGGGCGGATCACGGCGGCAGCCGGAGAACAGAATCAAGCGTTCGCGCGGCTGCGCGAGCGCATCAATGCGGTCGCCAGCATCGCGGGACAGAACCGCGTCGAGGCCGACGACGTCGCCACCCGCGCCATCCAGGCGGCCGAGGGACTCACCGATCTCGAGCGCGCGACCCGCGACCTGGAGCAGGTAGCCACGATGCTGCGCGACTTGACCCGCGGGTTCGCCAACGTCAACTGAGCGGGTCTTTGTGGCGCTCGGCTCGAATGTGGGTGATCGCGCGGCGCATCTGGCGCACGCGCGGGCACGCCTGGGGGCATTGCCCGGCACCCGGCTGGTGGCGCAGTCGCGGGTCGAGGAAACCGCGCCCATCGGCCCGGTTGCGCAGCCGCCGTATTTGAACCAAATGGTTCTCCTCGAGACCTCGCTCACGCCGGCGGAGCTCCTGGCGCACTGCCTGGCGATCGAGGCGGAGCGGGGCAGAGCGCGGCGCGAGCGGTGGGGCCCGCGGACGCTCGACCTCGATATCGTGCGCTTCGGCGCCCAGGCGGTGCGGAGTCGGCACCTGACGATTCCGCATCCGGAGCTCCCGAACCGCGATTTCTGGCAGCGGGAAATCGCCGAGCTGGAAGGGGAACATGTCTAGCATCACGACGCGGACCTTGCTCGAGATGAAAGAGAAGGGCGAGCGCATCGTCGCACTCACGTGCTACGATGCCCTGTTCGCGCGCCTGCTCGATGCCAGCGGCGTCGACATCCTGCTGGTCGGTGACTCGCTCAACCAGGTGCTCGCGGGCGCGCCATCCACGCTCTCGGCGACGCTCGATCAGATGATCTATCACACGCGTATCGTGCGCCGCGGGGCCGAGCGCGCCATGGTGGTGTGCGACATGCCCTTCCTGAGTTATCAGGTCTCGCCCGAGGACGCGCTCCGGAACTGCGGCCGCGCCATGAAGGAGACGAACTGCGACGCCGTCAAGATCGAGGGCGGCCAGCCGATGGCCGCGACGGTGCGCCGGCTCGTAGAGATCGGCATTCCGGTGATGGGACACCTCGGCCTCACGCCGCAGTCGGTGCACGCGCTGGGCGGCTACCGCGTGCAGGGCCGCGAGGACGCGGCGGCGGCGCGGCTGAAAGCCGATGCGGCAGCGCTGCAGGACGCGGGCGTCTTCGCGGTCGTGCTCGAGCTCCTGCCCGCGCCGCTCGCGTCGCAAATCACGAAGTCATTGTCGATTCCGACGATCGGCATCGGCGCCGGCCCGGCCTGTGACGGCCAGGTGCTCGTGCTGCACGACATGCTGGGCTTGAACGATCAATTCTCGGCTAAGTTCGTGAAGAAGTACGCCGCATTGGCGGAAGATGTGCGCGAAGCGGCCCGGGTATTCGCGGCCGAGGTGCGCGAGGGCCGCTACCCGGGGCCGGAGCACTCCTTTGGAAAATGAGGCTAAAGAATGATCAATGAACAATGATCAATGACCAATGATCGTTGAACTTCAACCAGTAATCGTTGATAATTGATCATTCATTATTGATCATTCGGACCGGAGGTCCGCAGTGTCCAAGACGGAAGACGAAAAGCTCGCAAAGCTGATCAAGAAGAACATGGCCAAGGCGGCGAAGGCCAAACCCAAAGCGCGCAAGCGCTATGACCCGACGCTCCCGCCCGACAGTTCGGACGATGACATCGAGCGTCGCGACTTCTTTTCGGAGATGNNCGAGCTCTCCAACCTTACCGAGATGCGCTCCTGGTCTCGCGCCGAGCGCTCTCGCCGCCACACCATCGGCTTCGTTCCCACCATGGGCTACTTCCACGAAGGTCATTTGCGCCTCGTGGACCGCGCGCGGGAGCTCGCTGACCGAGTCGTCGTCAGCATCTTCATCAACCCGCTGCAATTCGGCCCCCACGAGGATCTCGCGCGCTACCCGCGGGACTTGCCGCGCGATCGCCAGCTGGCCGAGGCGCGTGGCGTGGATTGTGTATTCGTCCCGGAGACCGCCGCGATGTATCCGGCGGAACCGCTGGTCCGTGTCGTCCCCGGACCAGTGGCGGACACACTCGAAGGCATGGCGCGGCCGGGCCACTTCGCCGGCGTCCTCACCGTGGTCGCGAAGCTGTTTGACATCGTCGAGCCCGACGTGGCGGTGTTCGGCCGCAAGGATTTTCAACAGGCGATGCTCGTCAAACGCATGGTCCAGGACCTCGATTTTGGACTTACCATCGATATCGCGCCGACGGTGCGCGAGCTGGACGGCCTCGCGTTGTCGTCGCGCAACAGCTACCTCACGCCCGACGAACGACGCTCCGCGCTGGTGCTCTCACGGGCGCTCCGGACGCTCGAGCAAACCTGGCGCGGCGGGGAAGCCGATCCGCTGAAGGTGCAACGCGCCGGGCTGGAAGCCATGCATGCCCCCGGCGTGATCCCCGAGTACTGCGCGCTCGTCGACGAAAACCTCCAGCCGGTCTCCCGTGTCACGGCCCATGCGGTCGGCGTGGTCGCCGCGCGCGTGGGGAAGACCCGTCTCCTCGACAACGTCGTGCTGGGCGAAGGCATCGGGGCGGATCCGCGAGTCACGCCGTGAGCCTGCCGGCGTGGGCGCAGGCGTCACCGCAGCGTCGCGCGCATATCGAGCGCGTGGTCGCGCTCCTGAATAGCTGGGCGGACGCGATGCATGTAGCAAGGAACGAGCGGGACCGCTGGCTCCGCGCCGGCTGGCTGCACGACGCGCTGCGAGACGCTCCCCTTGGCGATTGGGCTGCGCATGGGCCGGCCGCCGCTGACCGCGCGGCCGCGACCGGCGAGCGCGACCCCGGCGTGCTCGCCGCGGTTCGCCACCACACCCTCGGCTCGGTGGAATGGGACGACGTGGGACGAATGCTCTATCTCGCCGATTTTCTCGAGCCCGGTCGCGATTTCGCAGCGGCAGAGCGGGCCGACCTGGCGAAGCGTGTCCCAACCGAGCGGGATGCAGTGCTGCGCGAGGTCGCGCGACGGCGGCTCGAATGGGTGCTCCGCTCAGGATGGCCGGTTCCGCAGCAGTCGGTCGATTTCTGGAACCAGCTGGTCGGACGGTCGGACGGTCTGACGGCCGGACGGCCGTGAGGATTCTCGTCCTGGTGCTCATCATGGCGGGCTGCGGTGGCGACTCTACCAAGACGCGCCCGATTCCTGGCGATCGAAACCCGGCCATCACGGTCGAAGTGCTGAACGCGAGTGGTCGCCCGGGCGATGCGCGCGTCGGGACACGGCTGCTCCGTCAGGCGGGGATCGACGTGGTGTACTTCGGCAATGCCGGGGAAGGTGGCCTGGATTCGACGCGGATCATTGTGCGGCGCGGTGCGGCAAAGGTCGGCGAGCGCGTACGGGCGGCGCTGGGGCAGGGGCGCGTCGAAGTCGCGCTCGACAGCGCGAAGTTACTCGATGTGAGCGTGCTCCTCGGTGCGGACTTTGCGTCGCGCTCGCGCCCCCTCGACTTCCACCCGTAGCTGGCCGCACGCCGCGCTGATATCCAGGCCGCGACTGCGCCTGAGCACCGCTTCGACGCCGCGTTGTTTGAGCCGCCGCTCGAAGGCAAGCATCTGGGGGCGCGCACTGGGCGTGAGGTCGGGCGCGCCGCCGGGGTGCAACGGCAGCAGGTTCACGAGCGCCTCGAGCGGCTGCGCCAGCACCGCCAGCTGATCGGCGACTTCGACCGAGTCGTTCTTCCCGCCGATCAGTACGTACTCGAGCGTCACGCGGCGCCGGAACTGTTTGAGCGCCGCGATCAGCTCGGGCAGCGCGTACTTCTTCTCGATCGGCATCAGCTCCTGCCGTAACGCCGGGGTCGGAGCGTGCAAGGAAACCGCGAGACGGAACTGCTCGGGCCGTTTCGCGAACTTCGCGAGATTGGGGAGGATGCCAACAGTCGAGAGAGTGATGTGCCGGGCCCCAATCCCAAACCCCTCGGCCCTATTTAGAATCGTGAGCGTCGTGTCGACCGCCTCCCAGTTGAGCAGCGGCTCACCCATCCCCATGAACACGACGTTTGTCGGCTTGAGTGCCGAGTCGCGCAGCATCAGCTCGCGCACCTGACCGGCGATTTCCCCGGCCGAAAGGTTGCGCCGAAATCCCATCCGGCCGGTCGCACAAAAGACGCATCCCAGCGCGCAGCCGGCCTGCGACGAGATGCACAGTGTCCGGCGCTTGCCTTCCGGAATCAAAACCGATTCGATTGCCTCGCCGTCATCCAGGGTCCAGAGAAATTTCTCGGTGCCATCGCTCGAGACCTGGCGCGTCGCAAGCGTCAAGCGCGGCAGCGGGAACGCCTCGTCCAGCCCCGCGCGCAGGGACGCAGGCAGATCGGTGACGTCGGCCCACCGGCTGACGGGCCGCTGCCACAGACGGGGGAACACCTGGCGCAGGCGATAGGGCGGCTCGCCATGTTGTCCGAGCCATTCGCCCAGCGACGCCTGCGCCGCCTCCGGTGTGAGACTGAGGAGGTCGACGCTCACCGGAATCGCATCTCGACCCCGACCCGATACGACGAGCCGAGGTCGCTCACACCGCCATCACGCGCCAGGGTGACACGGTACTTGCCGATCGCGATGCGCAAAGCCCCGGCGGGCCGCCAATTGACGGCATTGCTGTAGCTTCCCTCGCGCACAACCATGAGATCGAAGCCGAGGGTCTTTGCGAAATCGGCGCCCAGGCCAAACTGATGATCCGCCGCAAAACCGTGCGCGAAGGACATGCCGTAGCGCCCACGCACAACGACACGATTGTTGCCCCGTCCCATCGTGCCGCTCCACACACGTCCCTCGATCCCGGCATAGACGTCCTGGGCGGGGTCGTTCGTTTTGAGCGATGAGAAGAAGTGCGTGGCAGCGGCGAGCCGCAGTCTGTCGCCGCCGAAGGCGCGGCTGGCGCCGACATCGATCGTCCAACGGTCAGCGCGGGCGACGTCGAGGCGGGTCTCATGAAACGCGACCGTTGCGCCCACACTGGTTCCCGCGAGCACGCGCGACCAGGTGGCGCCAAACGCGACGGTGTACACCGGCACCGCGCTGCCCGTGGGATCAGGGCTGTCGATCGTTTGCGTGATGTCGCTCAACCCGACACGCCCAAATAGCAGCCCGAACTGTCCAAGGGAGCCAGCGGGGAAACGCACCGTGGAGATGAGACCGGTGGCATCGACAGCCGCAGGCGTTTGAATCGCTTCCACCGCGAGCAGGAGCCGGGCGCTATCTTCGGTCTGCGCCGGATTCCAGATCGCGGCGGCGGGACCGAGAGCGAGCGCAGGCGGCGTGGCGAGCGTCGTGCCAGCCACCCGCCACAGCGTCGTCCCGGTCGCCTGCTGCCCCCGAGCTCGCGCCGCGCCGATGGTCAGGAGCCCAACGACCAGCGCGCCAATGCGTTGCATGCCGAACGTTTACTCACGACTGTGGCGCCGTCAACTCAAGTCAACTATCTTCAACCGGTTACGGCACTTGGACATACTCCATTG
>WNFL01126356.1_pt1 | contig 12258 bp, 10 predicted proteins | sample 5400361 | NCBI WGS metagenome assembly WNFL01 (sample SAMN13153351, study PRJNA577476) | soil metagenome | isolation source: 40 cm soil on Douglas fir-dominated hillslope | place: USA:California | collected 2013-09-17
CGGGCGCCTCATGCGGGTCGGGCGCGCTCGTCGCGCGCCCCATGACTCTATGACGCCACGGCTCCCGGACAAAGCGGCGCGCGCGGGCGGCGGCCGCCGTTCCGGCGGCGCCCGCGTCGCGCCGGACGCGTCAGCGGAGCACGGTCAGCCGGCGCGAGAACGAGGTGCCGGCGATCCGGCCGAGGGCGTAGTAGACGCCGCCCGAGACCGGCGTTCCGTCGTCAGCCCTCAGGTCCCAGGACTCCGAGCTCCACCCGGGAGTCGCGTCGTGGTCCGCGAGCAGGCGCACGCGCCGCCCGGTCACGTCGAAGATCTCGATCCGGACGTGGCCGCGATCGGGCAGTCCGATCCCGAAGGTGGCGCCGGTGCGGGCGGGATTCGGAGCCGGCGCGGACATCTGAAGCGGCACGACATTGGAATTCTCCGCCAGCAGGGTGGCGATCGAGGTCACCAGGTTCGACATCCGGGACCAGTTCCCGGCGTCATCCCCGGTCTTCAGGGCGAAGTAGTACTTCGTCCCCGAGGCGAGGTGCAGGATCGAGACCGGCTGCTGGGTCCCGGCGCGAGCCGGCAGAGCTGAAATTGGCTTCGGTGATGGGCGAAGGGGACATCCTCAGATCGTACCGGCTGGCGGTCCCGCTGAGGCTGTCGTCTCCGGGGGCGGTCCAGGTCAGGGTGATCGAGGGCGTGGGCGTTTGTGTGGCGGCCAGCGAGGCTCGGGCTCCAAACACTCCGGAGAGCCCGAGAAGAAGGGCAATGAGCCTGAATCGCAATAGATGCCTCCCCTGGCAAAATGCGTAGGGACAGTCAGACCTGGGCAGGTGCTGCCCGGTCACGCGGGAGAAAACGCCGCTCCGCTGAAGGGGGGGCTCCGCCGACATCCCGGTAGACGCTCGGCAGAGAGCGCAACGACGTCGCGGGTTCTTACACCGCCGCTTACAAGCGTGTCCAGAAATTTCTGCACGATCCGAAAAATATTCCGACACCTCGATGTTCATTCGGGGTCGATCGAGCATCATTCGACGAGCACGAGCGATCGCAGCGTCGTTGCGTGCGAGCGAACATCGACACACGGTGCGCAACCCTGCGCTGGGGCGTCGCGCCCGCGCGCGACGCCCAACGCCATTGCGGCCAACGGATCGCGCGCGTCAGCGAGCGACGACGATCGTGCGCGTGACCTCGCTCGATCCGGCGCGCACGCGCACGAAGTAGACGCCGCGCTCCACGCGCGTGCCGTCCTCACGCGACAGGTCCCATGCGAATTCAGCTCGCGGACCGCCGAGGAATCGTCGGAGAACCTGACGGCCCGCGACGTCGTACACGCCTGCGTCGAGGGGATCGGCTCCGCTCGATTCGATCGAGAGCCGGACCAGGTCGTGGGCCGGATTCGGCCTCGGCAGCGAGACCGCGAGTCGGACCCTGTGGCCCGGCGCGACGCCAGCGGCGTCCCCGGTCCCGTGGTCGAGGGTGATCTGGTTCGGCGGCAGCCCGGTGTCGAGCGGCCCCGCGATCAGGGTGTTCGCCACCCACAGCTGGGCGTGGTCGTCGAGCGCCAGGTCGGCCAGGCTGAAGCCGCCCGGCGAGTAGACATCGGCGAGCTTGGTCCCGGTGGTCGGGTTCCACGACACCAGCGCGGTATTGAACGAGGCGTCGCTGATGATCGCGTAGGAATGGGTCGGGCTGTTCCACGCCACCCCGTTCACGTCGCCGCCGAGGGTGGCCTCGCTGATCGCGAAGCCGAGGGACTTGAGCTGATGCGGGTCGATGCGCTCGATCCCGCCGTCGAGCACGCCGAAGCGGCCGACGCAGCCGATCAGGACCTCGTCGCTGCCGGGCTCGGTGATGAAGGGGGTCACCGGGTTCTTTCCGGTGAGCACGATCCCCTGCTTGCCGGGCAGCACGGGATTCACGTCGAACACCGTGTCGGCGCGGGTGTCCACCACCACGATCAGGCTGGTGTCGGTGGGCGCGAAGTTGTGGTTGCGGTTGAGACGCTGGCAGCTCACCAGCAGGAACGCGCCCGAGCGCACCATCCGATCCATCTCGGGGATGCCGTCGGCGTCGGCGAAGGGTGCCAGGTTGATGGTGGTGATGGTGGCGCCGGTCTCGGGGTTCATCACCAGCAGCGAGGACATCTCGTAGCGGGTGATGTAGGCGCGGCCGTTCGCGAACGCCACGTCCGCCGGGTTCGAGCCGTTCCCGGTCGAGAACTGATGGATCGTGCCGAGCGTGACCGGGTCCACGATCTGGACGTTGTCGCACCCGAACCGGTTGATCACCCACACCCGGCCGTTGTACCAGCGGATGCGGGTGTCCGAGCACACCGCGGTCTCTCCGGGCAGCATGGCCGGCGGGCTGACGTTGGCTGCGCGGAGGCCACCGGTCGTGAAATCGGTGGTGGTGACGTAGGCGTGGGTGTCGAGCGCCTCCGCGCGAAGTGAGAACAGGAGCAGGGCGAGCGCTGCGGGAACCAGGATGCGGAGCGATCTCATGGGGTGCCTTTCGAAGGAGAGGTGTCGGCGCGGCGGCCGAGGTCGAGAGCGACCGACAGCATGCGACCGGGAAGTGGGTAGCCGGCGATGTCCGAGACGCGGCGATCGCCGAGGTTTCGGCCGTCGACGACGATGCGGAGCGGGCCGGGCAGCGGTGCCGCGAGCGAGGCGCCGAAGAGCGTGCGCTCGGCGACGAAGGTGCGGTTGGACGGGTCCAGCCAGTCGGCCGCGAGGTACTGCAGCTCGGCGCCGGCCCGGAAGCCCGCGTGCCGCCAGTCGAGGCGCACGTAGGCCTGCCGCCCCGGGCGCAGCGGCAGCAGCTTGCCGTTCCAGAACGGGAACGGCGCGCGGTTGATCGCGGTCTGCCAGGTCACGGCGGCGGAACCCGACAGACCGCGGGGTGCGCTGAGCCGCAGGCTCAGCTCCTCCCCGCGCACCCGCGCGCGCGCCAGGTTGCTGGCGCGCACGTACTGGAAGACGCGCTGGTAGAAGATGAGATCGCGGGTGCGGGACTCGAAGTGGGACCACTCGACCGCCGCCCGCCGTCCGCCCGGCAGGGCGCGCGACCACGCACCGCCAGCGTCCCAGTTCTCGCCGCGCTCGGGCGTGAGGCCGGGATAGCCGAGCACGCTGCCCTGGCGCCCGAACAGCTCCTCGAACCCCGGCGCGCGCGCGGCCCGCGCCCAGTTCCCGCGCGCCTCGAACCCCCACGGGAACACCACCCGCGCCCCCGCCTGGGGCGAGTCCAGCTCGCGCGAGGCGGAGACGTCGCCGGGTCCCCCGATCACCGGTGTCGCATGGAGGCGGTCCTCCATCCAGTCCCAGCGGGTGGCGCCGTGCAGCGTCAACCAGGATCCGAAGGGCTGGACGCGCGCGCCCAGCGATGCGCCGCGCGCCAGCCGGCGACTCTGCGGCGGATCGGCCACGCCGTCGGCGGTGTCGCGCAGGGTCTGCCACTCGCCCCGCATCTCCGCCGACGCCAGCAGGGCGACGCGCGGGATCAGCGTGGCCCACTCGAGGTCGAGCGCCAGCGTCTGCGCGGCGAGATGGTCGTCGGTGACGTGGCGTCCGTAGCCCAGCTCGCCGTGGGGATCGATGTCGCGCGAGCGCTCGAGGTTCATCGCACCCGACAGCCGCGCGCGCGGCGCGAGCCGCCCGCCCCGCAGCGCCAGCTCCAGGTGGCTGAGCGAGCGCAGCATCTCGAGCCGCGCCGTACGGGTCGGCACCGAGCCGCTGCCGGGAAGCCCCTGCGCCTTGCGGAACAGGTCCTCGCGCGCGGTGAGCACCACGCCCGGCCCGACCGTCCAGGCCAGGCTGGCCAGCCCGTCGGTCGCGTCGTAGCGGGCGTTCGCGCGCGCGTGCACGCTGTCGTCCTGGGTGTTGAACGGGGTTCCGTTGTCGTCGAAGTAGTCGAAGTCGCCGCGCGAGCTGCGCACGCCGGCGTGGAGCAGGGTCGCGATCGGGCCGCGGCGGGTTCCGATCGTGCCGAGTCCCTCCCAGGTGCCGAAGCCGGCGCGCGCCACGCGCACCTCCCTCACCTCCGCGCCGGCGCGCGTCACCAGGTTGATCGCGCCGCCGGGGGTCGCGATCCCGAAAGCGAGCGGCGAGAGCCCGCGATACACCTCGACCCGATCGATCGCGGCCACCGGCAGGTCGGAGAGGTTCACCACGCCGTGGGCCGCCGAGCTGAGCGGGACGCCGTCGAGGTAGACCGCGACCTGCCCGGCCGGCGCGCCGCGCACCGAGACCGTGCTGTAGGCGCCGAGCCCGCCGTAGGAGTCCACCTTCACGCCGGCGGCCTCGCTCAGCACGTCGCTCAGGCTCTCGACCGCGCGCGCGTCGCGGCGCGGCACCAGGTCGGTGACGAACGCCGTCGGCAGCCGCGCGCGCGCGTCGGACAGCACGCGCTCGCGATCCACGCGCACCTCCGGGAGCTGCAGCACCACGGAGTCGCTCCGGGTGATCACCGAGACGCGCGGCGTCGCCGCGGGATCGCGCGGGACGACCGTGGTGTCGGAGGCCGCGAGGGAATCCGGTGACGCGGTGACCGCCGTGGCGGCGGGAACCGTGAGGGAGTCCGGCGGCGTGACGAGGGAGTCGGGCGGACTCAGCCCGGCGAAAAGCAGGAAGGCCTGGACGATCATGGCGTCGCTCGCGCCCCAATCGAATGCCCCGGCTCGAACGAAGCCGGGGCCGGGGAAGCAACGCCCGACCGCGGGCTTTCGCCGAAGCCGCGGGTCGTCTGCTTCCGGGCAGGTTTCCTGACTCAGAACGCCGGCGTGAGCCGGAGGATCTCGCCTTCCCAACCGCGAGTGCGGTCAGTGGTGCTCGAGATCCGTGCGTCCTTCACAGTGGCGGGACCGTGGGGGGTTCGCACCCCCTTCCCTTTTCCCCGCTGTGCGCGGGCACCCGGAAGATGTCGCGCGCACCATGCGCCTGCTCCCGGTGGTCGTCAAGCTTCGAGTGGTGCGCGGCCCGGCCGCGGACGCCGGACGCAAGGTTGACCGGGGACGGTTCGCGACGCGACGGAGGTCGGATGCGCGAGGTGACGCTGCGGGTGATCGGCACGGTGCGAAACGGACGCACCTCGGCGGCGGACGCCGACTGGGGTGTGCTCGAGTCCACGATCGAGATGGCCGCCGACTGCGCCGCGGGGCTGGACGGCCTCGGGGAGTTCTCGCACGCCCTGGTCATCTTCCACATGCACGCCGACCCCAACCGCGAGGCACCCACCCTGCGCCGCCGTCCGCGCGGCCGCGCCGACATGCCCGAGCTGGGCGTATTCGCGCAGCGCGGCCGCATGCGCCCGAACCCGGTGGGCGTCACCGCGGTCGAGGTGGTCCGGGTGGAGCCCGGGCGGCTTACGGTGTGCGGGCTCGACGCGATCGACGGAACGCCGGTTCTGGACCTCAAGCCCTACGTCCCGGCGTTCGACCGCCGCGACGCGCGGGTGCCCGAATGGATGGAGCGCCTGATGAAGGGCTACTTCTAGCGCTCGCTCGGCCGGGGAAACTCACCCCCAGCTGCGGATTTTCCCCAAATCGCCCCCGTGCAGTCCGCGAAGGCCCTGGTTGCGAGACGCGAAAACCGGCCCTCCCGGACCCTCAGCGCGCTGCGTCCTGCGAATGGCCTCCGCGCCCGCGTGGGCACAGCTGATGCGCTTCAAGGCGGCAAGGAGTTCGGTTTCCCACCGCCCGAAGGAGGCTCGCGATATGAAGCTTCGTAGAACGGTTGATCTCGTCCTGCTGCTCGGCGTGCTCCTGATTACCGTGGTCACAGGATGCGGCCGGCTGCCGACCAGCCCCGCGCCGACCGCGACCCAGGAGAGCATCGCCTCGGCCCGGTCCGCCGAGAGCGACGGCCTTCTGTCGGGTGTTGGGTCGTTGCTGGGCGGCGTCGTGAACCTGTTGGTTCGCACGTTGCAACTCATCGGCAGCCTCGGCGGCTCCCTCACCAACGGTCGCTGGAAGATCGTGATCCCGGCAGGTGCGGTGCAGGGCAATGGCACGGTCACGCTCGGGGTGCCCAGCCTGACCAGTCCCGACTGCCAGCTCGGAATCTCGCCTTCCGACCTCAACCACTTCGACAAGCCGGTCACGCTGGTCGCGGACTGCAGGTACGTCTCCCTCGATCAGCTGCGCAACTACACCATCTACTGGTTCAACCCGACCACGGCGCAGTGGGTTCCGGTGCCGGGCGCGACGGTGGACCTGACCAGCAAGACGGTCAGCGCTCCGCTGGCGCACTTCTCCCAGTACTGCGTCGGCCCGCAGGGAGGCCGCGCCGGCTGGTAGCCGCGTTTCCCACCTTCACCGAACGGCGCCGGAGCCCATCAGGGCACCGGCGCCGTCGTCGTTTCGGAGAGACCATGCCGGTCAACTGGTTCCGGAACCAGTTGAGCCGCAGCGCCGAGCCAAGGTCGCACGCCGACACTGCCCGATCGCGGTCATCCCTGCCTCTCCACCAGTGCCTTCGCGCGGCGGAAGATCGCGTCCCACATCGGGCGCGTGAGCTTGCCGGTGTTGGTGTTCTGGCGGCTGGGGTGGAACGAGGAGAGCAGGATCGTGCCGTCGGGAAGCGTCGCCTCGGCGCCGTGCCCGAAGGCCGGACGCTGGCCGGGCGGGAGCTTCGCCCACCATCCCGACGCGCGCAGCCAGGCCTCGTGCCCGATGCGCCCGAGCCCCAGCACCACGCGCACCGAGCGCAGGAGCCGGATCTCGGACTCGAGGAACGGACGGCAGCGCGACAGCTCCTCCGGGGTCGGCTTGTTCGCGGGCGGCGCGCAGCGAGCGGCGGCGGTGACGTAGACGCGGGTGAGCCGCTGGCCGTCGTCGCGGCCGGTGGAATCGGGCTGGCTGGCGTATCCAACCTGGTGCAGCGCCGAGTAGAGCCAGCTCCCGCTCGAGTCGCCGGTGAACACGCGTCCGGTGCGGTTGCCGCCGTGGGCGGCGGGCGCGAGCCCGATGATCAGCAACCGCGCACGCGGATCGCCGAAGCCGGGGACCGGCTTGCCCCAGTACTCCTGGTCGCGGAAGGCGCGCTTGCGCTCGCGGGCGATCGCGAGGCAGTGCTCGCGCAGCCGCGGGCACTGCTCGCAGGCGATGATCGAGCGCTCGACCGCAACCAGCGTACGCAGCGAGGACGCCGCGGTATCCCGCTCACGCGACGCGCCGCCGTTCGAGCCGCGCCGTGCGGTGCGCGATGACCGGCCGCGCGTCGCGGTCATCGCCGGCCGAGCCAGTGGAGCCGCGCCACGGCCACGCCGCGGGCGTCCTCGACCCGTACGAAGTAGACGCCCGCGGGGACGGTCCCTCCGGCCTCGCGCTCGCCGGCCCAGTCGAAGGTGGTCACCCCGGCTGCGACCTCGCGCGACCACACGCGGCGGCCGGCGCTGTCCAGGATCTCGATCCGTGCGCGTGCGCCGACCCCGGCCAGCGAGAGCTGCGCCCGCTCGGACGCCGGCTCGGGCGCGATCGCGAGGTGCGGGCCGGGGCCCGAGCCGGAGGTGCCGTCGAGCGTGCCCTCCAGCTTCAGCAGGGCGAAGTCGCCGGCCTCGAGCGGCAGGGTCACGAGCAGGTCGCCGCGCGAAGGCAGCCCGAGCAGCGGGCGCCACGCGCCGTCCGGATCGAGGCGCCATGCGCGTCGCGAATCGGCCAGCTGCAGCCCGATCGTGCGCCCGGCGGACGAGTCGGCGTTGGCGACCAGGAGCCAGCGAGTCCCGCTCGAGTCCGCGAAATGCCCGAGCGCCGCCCGCCCCGAGACCGCGCTCACCCAGCCGTCGGGGGCGAACGGTGTGCCGCCGCGCGGGACGGAACCGGCGTGGGTGGTCGAGAGCCACTGCAGATCGGCGAGCGTCTCCCCGGCCGCGCGGACCCGCGGGTTGAAGCGCGCGAGCACGCCGTACCATCCGGTGCGCAGTCCGTCCTGGCCGATCACCGCCGGCTGCCAGTTCCACGCCGGATCGGGCGGCGGCGTCCAATAGGTGAAGTAGCCGACCCCGCGGGCGGCGTAGGCGAGCAGCATCGAGACCTGCCACTTGAGCTCGCCCTCGGTGGGAACGCGGAAGCGCCCGTGTCCGACCAGCAGCACGATCGCCCAGAAGGGGATCCCGCGCTCGCGTGACAGTCCGTTGAGGCCGGCGGCGTTCTCGACGAACAGGCCGTCGTCGCCGGTGGTCCCGAAGTCGTAGTGGTCCGCGCACAGCACCGCGGGATGGAGCTGGTCCATGTACGAGCGCACGTACTGTTCCCACGCCTCCCGGGTCGGAAACGCACCGCGGCCGAGCAGGTTGTTCCACGGTACGTGCCCCGGGTCGCGGGTACGCAGCGAGTCTGCGAGCAGCGCCAGCGTGTCCCAGATCGCGGGCGCCGGCTCGTCCCCCAGGTACCAGCCGAAGAACCCCGGGCGATCGCGGTAGTCGGCGATGACGCTGTCCATCCGCGCGAGCCCGGACGGGGTGCGCGGATCGGTGCGGTAGAGACGATGGTCGAACAACAGGCAGCGCACCCCGACCGGCTCGGCCACGTCGAGGCGATGGAGGTTGTCGTCGCGGCGCCCGGCGTCGTCGAGCGCCAGCACGGTGAGGTTGAGGCCCGCCCCGGCCAGCTCCGCGTAGCGGCCGGCGCTGGTCGAATCGAGCGGCGGGCTCACCCAGCCGAACAGCGTGAACCGGGGGATCCGCGGGTCGAGCGCGGCCGTCGACGCGGCGGCCGGGGGCGCCATCACGCGCAGAATCGGAGGTGGCCGGTCGCTTCCGCCGCCGAGCACCGCCGCGGCCACCAGGGCCGAAGCCAGCCTCACGGCGTTCAGCGCACCCTTCCCAAGCGACGGAACATCTCTTGGGACAGCGGCTTCCGAGACTTCACACGCGCTTGATTCACCTGCGGCTAGCCCCTAGATTCCCGGCGTGTTCGAACGATTGCGCGGCCTCCTGCTCGGCGCCCCCAAGAACCTGCTGGATCCGCGCATCCACCACAACCTCGCGCTGGTGGCGTTCTTCGCGTGGATCGGGCTGGGCTCGGACGGACTCTCGTCCTCCTCCTACGGCCCCGAGCAGGCCTATCTCCATCTCGCCCAGCATCATCACCTCGCCCTCTACTTGGCGCTCGCGATGGTGCTCACCGTCTTCCTCATCTCTGCATCGTACACCCAGATCATCGAGCTGTTCCCGAGCGGCGGCGGTGGATACGTGGTCGGCACCAAGCTGCTCGGCCCGACCGCCGGCGTGGTGTCGGGGTCCGCGCTGGTGGTGGACTACGTGCTCACCATCGCGGTCTCGATCGCCTCCGGGTGCGACGCGATCTTCTCGCTGCTGCCCCCGCCGTGGCATGTCTTCAAGCTGCCCGCGGAGCTGATCGTCACCCTCGGGCTGATCGGCTTGAACCTGCGCGGCGTGAAGGAGTCGGTGCTGGTGCTGACGCCGATCTTCCTCACCTTCATGGCGACCCACGTGGTGCTGATCCTGATCGGCATCTTCGGCCACACCGGGGATCTGCCCCATCTGGTGGCCGACACCGCGCAGGACACCCACAGCGCCCTCGGCGGCGGCACCTACACCGGCATCGAGGCGGTCTCGAACAGCACCGACATCCTGCGCGAGCCGCGGATCCAGACCGGGCGCCGCACCATGCTCTACATGGCGATCTCCCTGTCCTTCACCGCCGCCGGCATCCTGCTCGGCTACCTGCTGAACGACGTCCATCCCCAGGCCGGCCGCACCTTGAACGCAACGCTGTGGGACACCGTGACCCGTCACTGGGTGGTGGGCGGCATGGATCTGGGCGCCGTGGTGGTGTGGTTCACGCTGCTCTCCGAGGGCGCGCTGCTGTTCGTCGCGGCGCAGACCGGGTTCACCGCCGGGCCGCGCACGCTGGGCGCGATGGCGGTGGATCAGTGGGTCCCGAAGCGCTTCGCCCACCTCTCGGAGCGACTGGTCACCCAGAACGGCGTGATCGGGATGGGCGTGGCCGCGGCTGTGGTGCTGATGTACGCGCGCGGCTCGGTGGACATGCTGGTGGTCATGTACTCGATCAACGTGTTCCTCACCTTCACGCTGTCCCAGCTCGGGATGGTGCGGCACTGGTGGCAGGTGCGCAGCACCGAGGCCCACTGGCGCCGGCGCCTGATCATTTCCTCCACCGGAACGCTGGTCACCGCCGGCATCCTGGTGGTCACCACCGTGCTCAAGTTCCGCGAGGGCGGCTGGGTCACGCTGGTCGCGACCGGCGCGTTCCTGGTGTTCTGCCGCATCGTGCACGAGCACTACCGGCGGGTGCGCGGCATGCTGTCGTCCCTGGACGACGTGCTCACCAACCTTCCGCTGCCGGAGCCCAAGACCCTGGCCGAGCTGGCCCCCGACGGTCCGACCGCGATCGTGCTGGTCGAGTCCTACGCCGGGCTCGGCATCCACACCCTGCTCACCATCCAGCGCATGTTCCCGCGCCACTACAAGAACATGGTGTTCTGCTCGGTCGGGCTGGTGGACTCCGGACAGTTCAAGGGCGCGCAGGACGTGCAGGCGCTGGAGCGGAAGGTGCGCGGCGACCTGGAGAAGTACGTGAACCTCGCGAACCGCATGGGCTACTACGCCGAGTATCGCTACACCCTCGGCACCGACCTGATCGCGGAGCTCGAGGGCATGTGCCTCGACCTGGTGAAGGAGTTCCGGCGCCCGGTGGTGTTCGCCGGGCAGCTGGTGTTCGAGCGCGAGAACCTGTTCACGCGTTCGCTCCACCACGAGACCGCGTTCGCGACCCAGCGCCGGCTCCAGTTCGCCGGCATCCAGGTAATCGTGCTGCCGATCCGCGTGTGGGAACGCAAGCCGCAGATGGGCCGCCCCCCGCGGGCGGCCTGAACCGGAGGACATCATGGTCGCCATCGATCTGACCGGCAGGAACGCGCTGGTGCTGGGCGTCGCCAACCACCGCAGCCTGTCGTGGGCGATCGCCCAGGCGCTGCACCAGGCCGGCGCCCGCGTGTGCCTGACCTACGCCGGCGAGCGCTTGAGGCCTGGCGTCGAGGAGCTAGCCGCCAAGCTCGAGGGCGCGACCACGCTCGAGCTGGACGTCACCCACGACGCCTCGATCGCGGCAGTCCACGACCGGCTCGCACGCGACTGGGGCTCGCTCGAGATCCTGGTGCACGGGGTGGCGTTCGCGAACAAGGAGGACCTCGAGGGCCGCTTCGTCGACACCCCGCGCCAGGGCTTCATGATGGCGCTCGACGTCAGCGCCTACTCGTTCCTCAGCGTCACCCGCCACATGCTGCCGCTGCTCGAGACGAACGGCGCCAGCCTGGTGACCCTCTCCTACCTGGCCGCCGAGCGCGCGGTGCCGAGCTACAACGTCATGGGCAGCGCCAAGGCGGTGCTCGAGCAGAGCGTGCGCCAGCTCGCCTGGGAGCTGGGCCCGAAGAAGATCCGGGTCAACGCGGTCTCGGCCGGCCCGGTGAGCACGCTGGCCGCACGCGGCATCCACGGCTTCGTCGGCATGCAGAAGCACCACGCCGAGAAGGCGCCGCTCCAGCGCAACATCACCAAGGAGGAGGTCGGCTCCGCGGCGCTGTTCCTGCTCTCCGACCTGTCGAGCGGCATCACCGGCGAAGTGCTGTACGTCGACGCCGGCTACAACGTCATGGGGGCGTAGGGACTGAAGCAGCCTCCGCATCCAGCGCCAGGTTCAGCTCCAGCACGTTGACGACCGGCTCGCCGATCACGCCGAGCAGTCTCCCGGTCGTGTGCTGCGAGATCAGCCTCCGCACTACCTCGGGGGCGAGCCCGCGCGCCCGGGCCACGCGCGCGATCTGGTACTCGGCGGCGGCGAGGCTGATGTGGGGATCGAGGCCGCTGCCGGAGGCGGTCACCAGGTCGATCGGCACGGGCAGCTTTGCGTCCGGATCGGCGGCGCGCAGGGCGGCGATACGGGCGCGTGCGGCGGCGAACAACGCGGGATTCGTGGGGCCGAGGTTCGAGCCCGACGAGGCACCGGCGTACGGCGGCGTGGTGGCCGAGAGCCGGCCCCAGAAGTAGCGCGGCTCCGAGAACTCCTGACCGATCCACGACGATCCGACCACCACTCCGTTCCTCACGATCAGGCTGCCGTTCGCCTGGCGGGGAAACGCCAGCTGGGCGATCCCGGTGACGAGCATCGGGTAGAGCACGCCGGTGATCAGCGTGAGCACCAGCAGCAGGACCAGGGCGGGACGGATCTCGGAGCGCATCGCGAACCTCAGGTGAGCCGCAGGGCGACCAGGACCATGTCGATCGCCT
>WNFL01387905.1_pt1 | contig 12258 bp, 6 predicted proteins | sample 5400361 | NCBI WGS metagenome assembly WNFL01 (sample SAMN13153351, study PRJNA577476) | soil metagenome | isolation source: 40 cm soil on Douglas fir-dominated hillslope | place: USA:California | collected 2013-09-17
GCCGGACCTGCGACTTGATGGTGAGCGTATACATCCACCAGAAGATTCCGGCGAACACCGCGATGCCGATTCCCAGCTCCAGGTACTTCGCGATCATCTCTCTCTCCGCGTGATTGGACGGGCGCGACGGTGCCCGGATCGCCCAGTCTTCACCCGCGGCCTGTTGCCTGAAGTAAGCAATTGAAACAATGTGTTGGTGTTGGGCAGCGGCGACAGTCCTGCCCCCGCCTGCGCTTGCGTGCGCGAGCGCACAGAGCCGGCGGACGCGAGGGCGCATAGTCGGCGCGGGTGTCGTGGCTTGCTCCCCCCTGACAAGCCGAATCTCCCCGATGGACACCCGTGAGGCCCGGAGGCGGCTCGTCCGCGCCGGGTCTCTTTTTGTATGTGTGATACTGCACCGAGCCCTGCGGGCTCCCCGCACAGAATGGGCGGAGCGTCGGACAGTCCGAACCAAGAATCCGAGAGGCTGGACGATTGAATAGCAGCGGAAACATCATTTCGCGCGGCCTGGACCAGGCGCTGGCGCTGTTCCGGCGCGGCGGCTGGATGGCTGACTATTACGCCATCGAAGAACCGCCGCTGCGCTCGGAGCTGTTCAGCGCCGACCAGATGGAGCAGCACGGCAAGGCGCTGGCCGCCTCGCACTCGCTGGGCGCCAAGCGGCCGCGCGACCTGCTGCTCACGCGCCTCGTGGCGAACGAAGGGGTGCTGCTCAAGGCCTGCGACCTGCTCACCGCGGCGATCCGCGAGAACCGGCCAGCCACCCCGGCAGGCGAATGGCTGCTCGACAATTTCCACCTCATCGAGGAGCAGATCCGCACCGCGCGCAGGCACCTGCCGCGCGATTACAGCCGGGAGCTGCCGCGCCTGGACAGCGGACCTTCCGCCGGCCTGCCGCGCGTCTACGACATCGCGCTGGAGACGATTTCGCATGGCGACGGCCAGGTCGAGCCGGAGAGTTTCGGGCGCTTCATCGCCGCCTACCAGAGCGTCACCACGCTGACCCTCGGCGAACTGTGGGGCGTGCCGATCATGCTGCGCCTCGCGCTGATCGAGAACCTGCGGCGCGTCGCCACGCGCATCATCGCGCACCGCATGGGCCGCGACCTTGCCGATTTCTGGGCGGGCCAGATGACGGAGACCGCGCAGAACGATCCGAAGAGCCTGATCCTGGTGGTCGCCGACATGGCGCGCTCCAACCCCCCCATGACCAGCTCCTTCGTGGCGGAGCTGGCGCGGCAGCTGCAGGGCCAGAGCGCGGCGCTGTCCATGCCGCTCAACTGGATCGAGCAACGGCTCTCCGAGCTTGGCCTGTCGATCGCCCAGCTGGTGCAGTCGGAAAACCAGCAGCAGGCCGCCGACCAGGTATCGATCAGCAACAGCATCGGCAGCCTGCGCCTGCTCGCGGCGACCAACTGGCACGCCTTCGTCGAGAGCATGAGCGTGGTCGAGCGCACGTTGCGCGAAGACCCGGGCGGCGTGTACGGCCGGATGGACTTTGCCACGCGCGACCACTATCGCCACGTGCTGGAGAAGATCGCCGTGCGCAGCGGCCTCGCCGAGGAGCAGGTAGCGCGGGGCTGCCTGCAGCTGGCGCGCGCCGCGGCGGGACGCGGTGACGTCGACGCGCGCGCCACGCATGTCGGCTTCTATCTCATTGACAAGGGCCTGCCGCAGCTGGAAGCGCTGATCCGCATGCAGGTACCGGCCTTCCCGGCCTCGCGGCGCCTGCGCGGCCCCGCCTACTACCTCTGGCCGGTCGCCCTGCTGACGGCGGTGTTCTCGGCGGGCCTCATCGCGGAGGCGCATGCGGACGGAGCACGCGGCTGGCTGCTGGTGCTGTGCGGCCTGCTCGCGCTGCTTGCAGGCAGCCAGCTCTCGGTCGCGCTGGTGAACTGGCTCGCCACGCTGCTGGTGATGCCCCAGCCGCTGCCGCGCATGGATTTTTCCAAGGGCATCGCGGCCGGCTCGCGCACGCTCGTAGTGGTCCCGACCCTCATCAGCGACGAACCGAATGTCGAAGCGCTGATGGAGACGCTCGAAGTCCATTTTCTCGCCAACCGGGACGAGGAGCTGCATTTCGCCCTGCTCACGGATTTTGCCGACGCGCCGCAGGAAACCCAGCCGCAGGATGCGCCGCTCCTGCAGCTGGCCGCGCAGCGCATCGCCGAGCTCAACGAAAAGCACCGCGGCGCCGGGGGCGCGAGCAACCACGATGCCTTCTTCCTGCTCCACCGCCCGCGGCGCTGGAATTCACGCGAGCGCGTCTGGATGGGCTGGGAGCGCAAGCGCGGCAAGCTGGCCGACCTGAACGCCCTGCTGCGCGGCGGCGCGACGCAGCCGTTCTCGCGCATCGTCGGACGCACGGCCATCCTGGCCGAAGTCAAATACGTCATCACGCTGGACACCGACACGCAGCTGCCGCGCGACGCGGCACGGCAGCTGGTCGGCACGATGGCGCATCCGCTCAACCGGCCGCGCTACGACGCGGCCAGCCGCCGCGTGACCGAGGGCTACGGCATCCTGCAGCCGCGCGTGGCGGTCAGCGTGGCGGACGCGAATCGGTCGCGCTATGCCCAGCTGCAAAGCGAGGAAGCCGGCATCGATCCGTATACGCGCATGGTGTCCGACGTCTACCAGGATCTCGCGGGCGAAGGCTCCTTCATCGGCAAGGGCATCTACGACGTCGACGCTTTCGAGCAGTCGCTGAAGGGCCGCTTTCCCGAGAACGCCATCCTCAGCCACGATCTGCTGGAGGGCTGCCATGCGCGTGCCGGCCTCGCGAGCGACGTGCAGCTCTACGAGGCCTATCCCACGCGCTACAGCGCCGACGTCGCTCGCCGCCACCGCTGGATCCGCGGCGACTGGCAGCTGTTCGCCTGGCTGCGCCGCAGGGTTCCGCTGAACGGTGGCACGGAACCCAATCCGCTTTCGGGCCTGTCGCAGTGGAAGATCTTCGACAATCTGCGCCGCAGCCTGGTCGCGCCGGCCCTGGTGGTGCTGCTGCTGCTCGGCTGGACAATCCTGCAGCAGGCCGGATACTGGACCCTGGCCGTGCTGGCCGTGCTGCTGGTCCCCGCGCTGAGCGCCTCGCTCGTCGAGCTGCTGCGCAAACCGCGGGAAACCGCGATAAGCGTGCATCTGGCTGCGGTGCTGCGCTCCTCCGGGCGGCGCTTGGCGCAGGCCGCGTTCGCTCTCGCCTGCCTGCCCTTTGAGGCCTGGTACAGCCTGGATGCGATCCTGCGCACGCTGGTGCGGATGCTCATCACGCGCCGGCGGCTGCTCGAATGGACGCCGTCGACCCTGCTCGAGGGCGGCAGCGGCGGGCAAGCATCAATGGACGGTCTGCCTGCCGCGCTGCGCGCCATGTGGGTCGCGCCGGCGCTGTCGCTTGCCGCGCTCTTCTATCTGTCGAGCGAGCGGCCAGAAGCGCTCGCGATCGCCTCGCCATTGCTTCTGCTGTGGCTGGTCTCGCCGCTGCTGGTGTGGTGGCTCAGCCAGCCGCTGGTGCGTCCGCAGCCGAAGCTCTCGGCCCAGCAGTTGCAATTCCTGCGCCTGGTTGCGCGCAAGACCTGGGCGTATTTCGAGACCTTCGTCGGGCCGGACGATCACTGGCTGCCGCCGGACAATTTCCAGGAAAGCCCCGCCAGGGCGCTCGCGCGCCGCACCTCGCCGACCAACATGGGACTCGCGCTGCTGTCGAACCTGGCGGCCTACGACTTCGGCTATGTGTCGGCGGGAAAATTCATCGAGCGCACCCACAACGCCCTGACCGCCATGCAGAAGCTGGAGCGGCACCGCGGCCACTTCTACAACTGGTACGACACGCAGACCACCTTGCCGCTGCTGCCGGTTTACGTTTCCACGGTCGACAGCGGCAATCTCGCCAGTAATCTGCTCACGCTGAGGCCGGGACTCCTCGCGCTGGCAGACCAACCGATCCTCGCAGCGCGCTGGCTGGAAGGCCTGGAGGACACGCTCAGGATGGCGCTCGATGCCGCAGCGGCGGCGCCGCCGGAACTGCGGCGGTTCCAGCACGAGCTCGAAGCGGCGCTGGCGAACCGGCCGTCCACCCTTGCGGACGCACGCCGCGTGCTGGGGCAGCTGGCGGCGATCGCCGCCCCGGCAGCCGGCGATCTCGACCGGCAGTGCCGCGAGCTTCTCGCGGAGCTTTCCCTCCTCGCGCCGCCCGACACGACCGATGACAAGCCGGTACCGACGCTGCGCGAACAGGCGGCGCAGGGCAGCGCGCCGGCGCGCGAGCGCGTGGAGGAAATCGCGCTGCTGGCCCTGCAGGCGGGCGAAATGGCGCGCATGGACTTCGACTTCCTCTACGACGAGGCGCGCCATCTGCTGTCGATCGGCTACAACGTGCCCGAGCGCCGGCGCGACACGAGTTTCTACGACCTGCTCGCCTCGGAAGCCCGCGTCGCGGTGTTCGTGGCGATCGCGCAGGGGCAGCTGCCGCAGCAGAGCTGGTTCGCGCTCGGACGCCTGCTCGTCAACGCCGGCAGCGGCCCGACGCTGCTGTCGTGGAGCGGCTCGATGTTCGAGTACCTGATGCCGCTGATCCTGATGCCGAGCTACGAAAACACGCTGATCGACGAAAGCTGCCGTGCCGCGGTGCGGCGGCAGATCGACTACGGCAGCGAGCGCGGCGTGCCCTGGGGCATGTCGGAGTCCGGGTACAACACCGTCGACGCGGCGCTCAACTACCAGTACCGCGCCTTCGGCGTGCCGGGCCTGGGTCTGAAGCGCGGGCTGAGCGAGGATCTGGTGATCGCGCCCTATGCCACGGCACTGGCGCTGATCATCGAGCCCGAGGCGGCCTGCGAAAACCTGCAGCGGCTGGCCACCGAGGGCAACCTCGGCAAGTTCGGCTTCTACGAGGCGATCGATTACACGCCGGCGCGCCTGCGCCGCGCCGAGATCAGTGCCGTCGTGCGCTCGTTCATGGGACACCACCAGGCGATGAGCCTGCTGTCGCTCGAGCACCTGCTGCTCGACCGGCCCATGCAGCGGCGCTTCGCCTCCGACCCGCTGTTCCAGTCGACACTGCTGCTGCTGCAGGAACGCGTTCCGAAGGCCGGCGACCTGTTTGCCAACGACCCGGAGCGCGTGGATGCGCGCTCGCAGGCGGAGACGGCCGAGATGCCGATGCGCGTCTTCAGCACGCCCGACACGCGCATTCCCGGGGTGCAGCTGCTGTCCAACGGGCGCTACAACGTGATGATCACCAACGCGGGCGGCGGCTACAGCCGCTGGAAGGACCTCGCCGTCACGCGCTGGCGCGAGGACACGACCTGCGATCCCTGGGGCACCTTCTGCTACGTGCGCGACCTGAGCAGCGGCAAGTTCTGGTCGGCCGCGCTGCAGCCGGCGCTGCAGCGCACCGAGTCCTACGAAGCGGTCTTCACCGAGCAGCGGGTGGAGTTTCGCCGCAACGATCCGGAATTCGACACGCAGACCGAGATCGTGGTGTCGCCCGAGGATGACATCGAGCTGCGCCGCACGCGCATCACCAACCGTTCGCGCGTGCGCCGGACCGTCGAGGTGACGAGCTACGCCGAAGTGGTGCTCGCCACCCAGGCCGCGGACGCGCTGCATCCGGCGTTCAGCAACCTGTTCGTGCAGACCGAGATCGTGCCGGCGCGCCAGGCGATCCTCTGCACGCGCCGGCCGCGCTCGCGCGGCGAGCAGACGCCCTGGATGCTGCACCTCATGGCGGTGCACGGCGCCGAAACGACGGAAACCTCCTACGAAACCGACCGCGCCCGCTTCATCGGCCGCGGCAACAGCGTCAGCGACCCGCAGGCGCTGCGCGCGGGCGCCGCGCTCTCGGGCAGCCAGGGCTCGGTGCTCGACCCCATCGTCGCGATCCGGCAGCGCATCGTCCTCGATCCGCTGGAGACGGTCACGCTCGACCTGGTCACCGGCATCGGCGAGAACCGCGCCGCCTGCCTGCAGCTGGCCGAGAAATACCAGGACCGGCGCCTGGCGGACCGCGCCTTCGAAATGGCCTGGACGCACAGCCAGGTGGCGCTGCGGCAGATCAACGTTGCCGAGGCCGACGCGCAGCTCTACAGCCGCCTGGCCAGTTCGATCATCTATGCCAACGCCACGCTGCGCGCCGAAGCGAGCGTGATCGCCAAGAACCGGCGCGGTCAGTCGGGCCTCTGGGGCTACGCGATCTCGGGCGACCTGCCGATCGTGCTGGTGCAGCTGAAGGATCCGGGCACCATCGAGCTGGTGCGCCAGCTGGTACAGGCCCACGCCTACTGGCGGCTGAAAGGCCTCGCGGTGGACCTGGTGATCTGGAACGAGGAGCGCGGCGGGTACCGCCAGCTGCTGCACGACCAGATCATGGGCATGATTGCGGCGGGCCAGGAGGCGAATGTCATCGACCGGCCCGGCGGCATCTTCGTGCGCTCGGCGGAGCAGATCTCCAACGAAGACCGCATCCTGTTGCAGTCGGTCGCCCGCGCCGTTTTCACCGACAGCCAGGGCACGCTCGCCGACCAGGTCAAGCGGCGTCCGGCGGGTGAACCGCCCATGCCGCGCTTTGCGCCCAGCCGCCTGCGTGCACCGGAAGCACCGCGCGGCGCCGACGCCCCGACCGGCGCCGAGACGCCGTCGCGCGAGCTGATCCTGTCCAACGGCCTGGGCGGTTTCACGCCCGATGGGCGCGAATACGTGATCACGACGACGCGCGAGCAGCCGACCCCTGCGCCCTGGGTCAATGTGCTCGCCAACCCGAATTTCGGCTGCGTGCTCTCCGACAGCGGCGCGTCCTATACCTGGCACGAAAATGCGCACGAGTTCCGCCTGACGCCCTGGTACAACGATTCGGTCGGCGATGCGAGCGGCGAAGCCTATTACCTGCGCGACGAGGAGACCGGGCGCGTCTGGTCGCCCTCGCCCCTGCCCTGCCGCGGCGCCGGTCCCTACGTCTGCCGGCACGGCTTCGGCTACAGCGTGTTCGAGCACAGCGAGGATGGGATCGATACCGAGCTGACCATGTTCGTGGCGCTCGACCAGCCGGTCAAATTCGCGGTCCTCAAGGTGCGCAACGCCTCCGCGCGGACGCGGCGGCTCTCGGCGACCGGCTACCTGGAGTGGGTGCTGGGCGACCTGCGGCCGAAATCGAGCATGCACGTGGTCACCGAGATCGACGCCAACAGCGGCGCGCTGCTGGCGCGCAACGTCTACAACCCGGAATTCGCCGGGCGGGTCGCCTTCTTCGATGTCGACGACGTGACGCGCACCATCAGCGGCGACCGCGCCGAATTCATCGGCCGCAACGGCACGCTGCGCCAGCCCGCCGCGCTCGGGCGCGTGCGCCTTTCCGGCAAGGTGGGCGCCGCCATGGATCCCTGCGCGGCGATCCAGGTGCCGTTCGAGCTCGCGCCCGGGTCGTCGCGCGAAATCATTTTCCGCATGGGCGTCGGGCGCGGCGCGGACGACGCCAGCAACCTGGTGCAGCGGCTGCGCCGATCCGGAACCGCGCGCGCGGCGCTCGATGCGGTCCGGCAATACTGGAAGAGCGCGCTGGGCGCCGTGCAGATCGATACGCCGGACCGGTCGCTGAACGTGCTGTGCAACGGCTGGCTGCTCTATCAGACGATGGCCTGCCGCCTGTGGGGACGCAGCGGGCATTACCAGTCGGGCGGCGCCTTCGGCTTCCGCGACCAGCTGCAGGACGCCATGGCGCTGGTCCACGCCGAACCGAAGCTGCTGCGGGACCACCTGCTGCTGTGCGCGTCGCGCCAGTTCCTCGAAGGGGACGTGCAGCACTGGTGGCATCCGCCCTCCGGCCGCGGCGTGCGCACGCACTGCTCGGACGACTACTTATGGCTGCCGCTGGCCGCCTGCCGCTATGTGCTGTGCACCGGCGACAAGGCGATCCTCAAGGAGCAGGTCGCCTTCCTCGACGGACGTGCGGTCAATCCGGAGGAGGACTCCTACTATGACCTGCCGCTGCGCTCGCTGGAGGCGGCCACGCTGTACCAGCACTGCGTGCGCGCGATCCTCAGGGGACTGCGCATGGGCGAGCATGGCCTGCCGCTCATGGGCGGCGGCGACTGGAACGACGGCATGAACCTGGTGGGCCTGCACGGCAAGGGTGAAAGCGTCTGGCTGGGCTTCTTCCTGCACCACGTGCTGACGCAGTTCGCGCCGCTCGCGCGCGGCGAAGACGATGCGCCCTTCGCCGAGCGCTGCGAGGCCGAAGCGCTCCGGCTGCGCAAGAACCTCGAAACGCACGGCTGGGACGGCGCCTGGTATCGCCGCGCCTACTTCGACGACGGCACCCCGCTCGGTTCCACCGCCAATACCGAATGCCAGATCGATTCGATCGCGCAGAGCTGGTCGGTGCTGTCGGGCGCGGCGGCGCCCGAGCGCGCGCGGCAGGCGATGAAGTCGCTCGACCAGCGGCTGGTGAACCGCGACCATGCGGTGGTCCAGCTGCTCGATCCGCCGTTCGACGCGACCCCGCTGGATCCCGGCTACATCCGCGGCTACGTGCCCGGCGTGCGGGAGAACGGCGGGCAGTACACCCACGCGGCGATCTGGGCGACGATGGCCTTCGCCGCGCTGGGCGACACCGCGCGCGCCACCGAGCTGCTCGGCATGATCAATCCGCTGCATCACGGCGAGTCGTCCGGACGCGCCGCGGTGTACAAGGTCGAGCCCTATGTCGTGGCCGCCGACGTCTACGCGGTCGCGCCGCACACCGGCCGCGGCGGCTGGACCTGGTACACCGGCTCGGCCGGCTGGATGTACCGGCTCATCACCGAGTCGATCCTCGGCCTGCGCCTGACGGCCGGCCGGCTGCATTTCACGCCCTGCCTGCCGGACAACTGGGACGCCTTCCAATTGCGTTACCGATACGGGTCAACCGTCTACTACATCACGGTTCACCAGATAGCCGGCGCGGAAGCCGGCATGAGCGTGAGCGTGGATGGCGTGCGGCAGCCGGACCCGACGATTCCCCTGCAGGACGACCAGCGGAACCACCAGGTCGAAGTGATCCTGACGAAAAAGGCCAGCGCGCTCCTGGAAGCGGTGGCCGGCTAGGTCAGAACTTGAAGTTGCCCGCGCCGGCGAGACCGATCAGCCCGATGATGATCAGGTACAGGGCGACGATGTAATTCAGCAGCTTCGGCATGATCAGGATGAGGATGCCGGCCACCAGCGACACCAGCGGCGTAAGTCCAAGGTGGATGTTCATGAAGTGCCTCTTTTCTTTCTTTTCCACATGTACTCCCGAAGCGCGGGCGCCTCTGTACGACAACGCACAGAATTGCCGCGCCGCCAACGCGAGAATCAGCGGCGTCAAGTCAGTCTTTCCCGGGAAAATCACATGGAAACCCTCGAAACGGTACGCGCGAAGCACGTGCTCCCGCCGCTGCCCTACCCCCACGCGGCGCTGGAGCCCCACATCGACGCGCACACCATGCAGCTGCACCACGACAAGCATCATGCGGCCTACGTCGACAAGCTGAACGAAGCGCTGGAGAAGCATCCGGCGCTGCGCGAGCACACGGCGGTCTGGCTGCTGCTGAATCCGGCCAAAGTCCCGGAAGCCATCCGTGCGGCCGTGCGCAACAACGCCGGCGGCCACGTCAACCACAGCATGCTGTGGCGCGCCATGTCGCCGTCCGGCGGCGGCAAACCGGCCGGCGCACTCGCCGATGCCATTACGCGGGATTTCGGCGGCTTCGAGAAATTCAAGACCCGCTTCAACGAGGCGGGCGAGAAGCATTTCGCCTCCGGCTGGGTGTGGCTGGTGAAAACGCGCGACGACAAGCTCGAAGTGACGACCACTGCGGGCCATGAAACACCGCTCACGCAGGGCCAGGTGCCGCTGTTGCTCAACGACGTCTGGGAACATGCCTACTACCTGAAGCATGAAAATCGCCGCGGCGACTACCTGAAGGGCTGGTGGGCGGTCGTCGACTGGCAGGAGGCCGCGCGCCAGTTCGAAAGCGCCGGCGCATCCTCCGAAACGCTGCACCTGCCCTCGCATTGAGTGCTGGCGCACAGATGGGGGCGCGCCGGCCGCGTATACCTTCCCCATCATGCGCGAGCCTACGGCGTTTGCCGGGTCCGGCGTTCGCGATGCCGGGATCCTGCTGGAGCAAAAGGTAAGGGAGCGCACTGCCGCGCTGCAGGAAAGCGAGGAGCGCTACCGCCGCCTGGCCGAACTGTGCGCCGAGTTGTACTGGGAGCAGGACGAGCATGGCCAGTTCACCAAGATTTTCGGTCCGGTCCTGGAGATGCTCGGCGCCGGCGGCGACGAGGCCGGCGCGGCCTGCTGGAACGAGGCCGAGCGCAAAGCGCTGCAATCGGCCATCGCCGCACGCCGGCCCTTTCTCGACTTCGCCTTGAGCAGCGTGAATGCGGACGGGTCGCGCCAGGTCTTCCGTATCAGCGGAGAGCCGATCCTCAATTCGGCCTGCCGCTTCGTCGGCTACCGCGGCATCGGCGTGGCGGCCGGCGCATCTGTGCGAAATCCCACATAGGCACAGGCGGCGGGATTCGTGAGCCTATGTGCGCTAGCGCGCAGATTGCCGGCCCGCAGAAGTGCATCATGGCCCTGCAACCTTACCCGAGAGGAAAACATGAAAACCTCATTTACCAAGAAGCAAATCAGCGTCGCAGTGGCCTGCGCGCTCGCCCTGAGCTTCGCCGCCGGGGCCGCACGCGCGCAGAACATGGCGCCCGCGGATGAGCGTGAGCTGTGGATGGAGAATTCGCGCTCGATGATCTGGAAGAACGCCTACGGCGAGTGCTGGCACAGCTTCTTCGGCCCGCCCCCGCCCCCCAACGAGTGCGCCCCCGCGCCGGTCGCGCAGTACATTCCGCCGCCCGCGGTCATCGTGACGCCTCCGCCCCCTGTGGTGCAGCCCGCGCCGGTGATCCAGCCGGCCCCGCCGCCGCCCCGCAAGACGCGCGGCTAAGCAGTACCCGCCCCGGTCCGCTCATTCTCATGACGACAATGCGCGCCGGGGCCTTCTGCTGCCTGTTCGGTTTGGCAGCAGCAGGCTTCTCGCCTCTGCAGGCAGGCGCCGCGGACACCGCCGCGCCTGATCTGCGGCTGGCGAAATTCGAGCATGAGCGCGCCTCGGTCGACGTGCGCAAGGTCGCCAACTGGGTGGTTCTTGAAGGCGACAACCAGGCGGGAACGGATCCCCTGCCGTTCGCCATCCTCGATAAGAAGGACGCCCGGATCTACGTCTTCGATGCCGGCGGGCGACTGCGCGGCGCGGCGCCGGCGCTGCTCGGCATGGGCATCGGCGATACCGCCCTCCCCGGCATCGGCGCAAAGGAGCTCTCCAACATCCCGCCCAAGGATCGCATCACGCAGGCCGGCCGCTTCGTCGCCTGGATCGGCAGCGACACGCACGGCGAGGACGTGCTGTGGCTGGACTACGACGGCGGCCTCGCCATGCACCGGGTCATCACCAGCGACCCGAAGCAGCGGCGCCTGCAACGCCTTGCCACCCCGACGCCCAAGGACAACCGCATTTCCTGGGGCTGCATCAACCTGCCGATCAAGTTCTACGAGCAGGTGGTGCACACGACTTTCAAGGACACCAAGGGCGTCGTCTACATCCTGCCGGAGACCAAGCCGGCGCTGGAATTCTTCGCCTCGCAGGCGCACGACGCGCAGTCGCGCAGCCTGTTCGCGCTCCAGCCGGATCCCGACCGGGGCAGCGGCGGCAACTAGTTCCTGCGCCGGGCGAGGCCGCGGTCGTGGATGCCCCGGATCACCCGGTAGCATTCGCAGGCCGCCGCTTCGAGGCCCCTGCGGTCGGTCACCGTGATGTCGCCGCGGCTGTAGCGGATCAGTCCGTTCGTCTGCAGCGATTGCGCGGCCCGGGTGATACCGACCCGCCGCACCCCCAGCATGTAGCCGAGGAATTCGTGCGTCATGTGGAATTGATCCGCGCTCACGCGATCGTGCGTCATCAGAAGCCAGCGCGCGAGGCGCTTTTCCAGCACGTGGAACCGGTTGCACGCCGCGGTCTGCGAAACCTGCGCCATCAAGGCGTGCGTATATCGGAACAGCGCCCGCTGCAGCGGGCGCGTACGCCGGAAGTCCCTGCGGAAGCGCGCCGTCGGAATGCGCAGCGCGGTGCCGGCCACCTGCACCAGGGCGCGCACCGGCGAGGGCGAATCGCCCAGCACGACCGGCGTTCCAACCATGCCTTCGCGCCCGACCAGGCCCACTTCCAGGGCGAGGCGGCCGTCCAC
>WNFL01065896.1_pt3 | contig 12255 bp, 6 predicted proteins | sample 5400361 | NCBI WGS metagenome assembly WNFL01 (sample SAMN13153351, study PRJNA577476) | soil metagenome | isolation source: 40 cm soil on Douglas fir-dominated hillslope | place: USA:California | collected 2013-09-17
CCCGCCGGTCAGGACGCCGCGGCCGGTCAGCAAAAGTACACCATGGCCGAGTACAACGCGTATCAGGCGTGTGCGGCAGAGAAAAATCCCCAGCAGCAAATAAAGTGCCTCGATGATTTCGTCGCCAAGTACCCGAACTCTGCGCTCCTCGTTTACATTTATCCCCTCTATTACAACGCTTACAGCCAGCTCAAGAACTGGCCCAAGGTCATTGAATACGCTGACAAGCTGCTGGCCCTCCAGGACAAGGTCGAGCCGCCGATCCGCTATCAGGCCTATTACGCGCGCGCCTTCGCCTACAGCAACATGCCGACGAACTTGCCCGATGTGCAGGCTCAAGCACCCAAGGCTTGTGAAGCGGCAAAAGCCGGCCTCAAAACGCTCAACGAATTAAAGAAGCCGGACAACATGTCCGATCAAGATTTCGAGAAGCAGAAGCAGCAGCCCGCCATTCTCTTCAACTACACATTGGCGCAGTGCTCCATGATCCAGAAGGACTACCAGACGGCTATCGACTCCTACAAAGCCGTGCTGGAGAAGAACCCCGACGACGCCATCACCAGCTACAAAATTGGCCAGGCCTACATGGCCATGAATCCGCCCCAGCAGATGGACGCCTTCTGGTATTTCGCTAAAGCCGTCACCGCCAAGAACGCCAATCAAACGCAGGCCAATCAGGTGAAAACCTACCTTCGCAAGCTCATCGCCAACTATCAGGGGGGCAATGTTTGCGACAACCTGATTGACGCGGAGCTTAATGAGCTATTGCAGTTGGCTAGCACCTCAGCGGAGCGCCCGGCCACTTACAAGCTGCCCAGCGCCGCCGATCTCGATGCCGCACGCAAAGACATGACCATCGCCTCCGTCATCGCCGATCTAAAGGCTGGCGGCGACAAAGCCAAGATCACCTGGCTGGCTTCTTGTGGCTTGGAGTTTCCGGACGTCCCCGGCAAGCTGATCGAAGTCACTTCGGCCAGCGACGCCGTCCAGCTCAAGGTCGCCTTTGTCACCAGCGACGCCGAATTCGATGCCAAAAACACTCCGGACATGGACGTTAAGGTGGTCGGTCAGCCGGAAGCTGCCAAGCTCGAAAAGGACAATCCGGTGCGCTTCACTGGCACTCTTGTTGCTTACGATCCCGAACCTAACTTTATGTTGCATTGGGACAAAGCTAAGGTGAATGCCGAGGACATCCCGAAGGAAAAGCAGAAGACTCCGAAGAAGCGTCCGTCAACCAAGAAGCCCGGCCGCGGCTGAGTCGGGTTCTCTCTCATTCTTCGGCCCGACGCCTTTTTGCCGGGCCGAAGCTCAACCTATTTTTTATAGAAATGGAAACGGCTCGCCTACCACGGCGAGCCGTTTTCCCTTACAGCCGACTCCATCCGCGAAAGTCAGTCAGGAATCGCTTACCGTGCGTGGTGATTCCGGTGATCCAGCTTGTAGGCGTCGATCTTTCGGCTAAGCGTGTTGCGGTGAATACCTAAAATCTGCGCCGCACGCGACTGATTCCCGTCCGCCCGGTCCAGAACTCGCTTGATGAACCGCTTTTCAAACTCTCCCACAGCTTCATCAAACAAAATCCCCCGCTCCACCATCTGGCTCACGAGTCCTTCGAGTTGATCCTTCACGTCACGCTCCAAATGGAAACGCGCGATTCCGCCCCAGCGCTAGTCCACCTCGCGCCCGGTCAGGATCCGATACGCTTCCCTGTACTTGCCACGCGTTGCACTCACGACCTCCGGAGGCAGCTCCGGGCCGGGCGGGGTTTTCGACCAGTGAATGCTCTCCAGATAATCGCGCACAAACTGTTTGTCGAACGAGGGTTGGGGCCCGCCGGGTTTGTACTGGCCAGCGGGCCAAAATCGGGAGGAATCCGGCGTCAAGGCCTCATCGATCCAGATAAGCTCGTCATTCAGCAATCCAAATTCAAATTTGGTGTCCGCCAGCAAAATCCCGCGCGGCTCCGCGTATGCGGCCGCGCGCCGGTAGATTTCCAGGCTGACCTCGCGCACCCGCTGCGCGCGCTCGCTTCCGATCAGTGCCGCAGCTCGCTCGAAAGAAATATTCTCGTCGTGCCCTGTCGCGGCTTTCGTCGCCGGCGTGAAAATTGGCTCCGGCAAGCGGTCAGACTCGCGCAAACCCGCCGGTAACGCGATGCCACAAATCCTTCCTGTCGCCTGATAATCCTTCCACCCCGAACCCGAAACATAGCCGCGCACAACGCACTCAATCGGCAACGGCTCCGTCTTCCGCACCAGCATCGACCGCCCGGTAAGTTCCTCGCGGTACGCGTCAAACGACGCCGGAAATTCCGTTGCGCTCACTACGTGATTCGGAATCAGGTCGCGCAGCAGATCAAACCAGAAAAGAGAAAGCTGCGTCAGCACCCGCCCCTTATCGGCGATTGGCGTCGGCAAAATCACGTCGAACGCCGACAGCCGGTCCGTGGCTACGATCAGCAGCTTGTCGCCGGCATCGTAAATGTCGCGCACTTTCCCGCGCGCGGCAGGTGATATGCCGGCGAACTTCGTTTCTCGTACTACGCGCATTGCCGCACCGAAGGACACGGAAGAATTTCCCCTGCAAGAGTGATGAGCATTCTAGCGCAGCGCAAAGCGAAGTCAATCACGCCCGCACGGAAAAAAAATTTCAACAGGCAGAAGAAAAAGAAATACCCGCAATAAGAAGAACAGTGTGTACAAGACCAAAACATTTGCGCTGCTGTCGTTTTCCGTGCGGAATTTCCCGTAACAGTGTGCTTGCAATCAGGCTGCGGAAGCTGCGGCGGCCTCTTTGTGCTTTTTGTTCGGCGCTTCGTCGCCTTCCCACCGCACGCTCACCAACTTTGACACGCCCGGCTCCTGCATCGTCACGCCGTACAACACGCTGCCCGTCTCCATCGTCTTTCGATTGTGCGTAACGATAATAAACTGCGTCTGCCCACTCATCTGGCCGACCAAGCGTGTAAAGCGCCCCACGTTCGCTTCGTCCAGCGGCGCGTCCACCTCGTCCAAAATACAGAACGGGCTTGGCTGATAGCGGAAAATCGCAATCAGCAGCGCCAGGGCCGTCATTGCCTTCTCGCCACCTGATAACAGCAAGATATTCTGCAAACGCTTCCCCGGAGGCGAAGCTACCACATCGATTCCCGCATCCCCAGAGCTATCCAGTTCCGTAAGCCGCATCTCCGCCGTCCCACCGCCAAAGATCGTGTGAAATGCTTCCGAAAAATTATGATTGATGCTGTTGAACGCCTGCTCGAATTTCTCCCGCGAAACCAAATCCAACTCCGTGATCGCCTGCTGCGTATCAGCAATCGACTGCAGCAAATCGTCCCGCTCCCGGGTCAAGAACGTAAACCTCTGGTCGCACTCGTTGTACTCCTCGAGCGCCATCATGTTCACCGCGCCCATCGACTCGATGCGTTCCTTCATCTCCCGATAGTTCGTCTCCGCAATGGCCAGCTCTTCTCCGCTGATGAACGCCGTCTCCGTCGCGATCAAGTCCTCCGGCTGCGCGTTCACTTCCGCCATGCACGTCTCACGCAGGTGCTGCCGGTCCGAATCATTGCGCGCTCGCTCCACTTCCGCGTGACTTCGCTGCTCCCGAACTTCCTGCAGCGTCTGCCGTCCCATCCGCAGGCGATCTTCCATCTGCGTAACCCGCGTCCGCCCGCTCTCCCATTCCTGCTCCAACTCGCGCTGCCGAGTCTCCAGCCGCAGTTTCTCCGCGCGCAAGCCTTCCAGTTGCGTCGCAAGCTCCTCGCTCTGTTTCGCCAGTCCTGCCGCTTCTTCGTTAATCGAGGCTTCTTGTTGACGCAGCGCCGCGTCGCGTCGTTCCAGCTCCGCTCGCTCTTCCATCAGCCGAGACGCGACCGCCTCCGCCGCAGCCAGCCTTTCATTCAACGCCGCCAACTCCGCCCGCCCAGCGGCCAACTCGTTCTGCTCCGCTTGAATCGATCCGCGAAGCTGCACCAACTCCGTCGCAAGTCGCCCGCTCTCGGATTCCGCTTCCGCCCGCGAAGTCGCCGCCGCCGCGAGCTGATGCTGCGCGCGATCCGCACGCAGCCGCGCATTCTCCACATCCTGCCGTATCCGCCCCAACTCACTCTGGCAAAGCGTCAACTCCAGTCCGAGCCGCGCCAGCTCCGCCTGCGTCTGCTCGTGGCGATGCTTCGCGGAATAGACCTCCCGCTCCGCAACCTGCTTCTGCGCATTCACCTCGTCAAGCGACTGTTCGGCACTACGCAAATTCGCGATCAAAATCTCCAGTTCCGCGCGCGCCTCTTCCCCGCGCCTCTCCAATTGCGCAATCTCCCCATCCAACGCCCTCAATTCCCTCTTCATCCCCAGCGGCCCCGCCTCATCCGCCCGCCCGCCGGTCACCATGCGGCCTTGATAGCAAGTTCCATCCGGCGTAACAAACGCATACTGCGGATTCTCTCGCGCCAGCTTTTCCGCCGCCGCCGCATTGTCCGTCAGATATCCCGCCCGCAAACGCGGCAAAAACTGCTTCGCCGCCGCGCCCAACGGATCGCGGAACCCCACCAGCTTATCCAGCCGCGAAATCACCCCGTCTTCCGTCCGGAAATGCACAATGGGCTCGTACTCCGTCAGCTTCAAGTGCCGCAGCGAGTCCACAAAAAAAGTCGCGCGCCCACCCACTTCATCGCGCAGCAACGAAACTCCCGCCCGCGCGTGATCGAAAGTCTCCACCACGACATATTCCAGCTCATCCCGCAAATATTGCTCAACCGCCGCCTCGTGCTGCTCTTCCACTTCCGCATAATCCGCCAGCACTCCCACCGCATGGAAGTCGCGTCCCGCCCCGCTCTCATTCGCGGCAAACAATTTCTGCACCGCATCCGCCGTATACGACCGATCATTCAAAATCTGCGTCAACGTCCCATGTCGAGCCTTCACGCCCACTACCGACTCGCGCAGCGCATCCGCCTGCGCCGCCATCGCTTCGCGTTCCTGCCGCAAAGTGCCAATCGACGCCTGCAGCTCACCCGCCTTCACCCTTAGCGCATTCAAGTGCCCGCTAGCCGCCTCAAACTCCAACGCCGCCCGCTCCGCGTCATCGCGCACCTTGATCGACGACTCCAGCAGCTCCGCCTCGCTAGCCTCCCGCTTCTGCAGCGCCGCATTCTGATGGACCAGCGCCTCCTCCGCCTGCTTCTGCTCGCCGTGCAAACGCAGCAAACTCTCCCCAGCCTCCGAAGCCGAAGCCCGCAGCGCCTCGATGCGCAGCTCCCAGTCCCGAATCTGCGCCCCACGCGTCTCCGCCCGCGCAGCAAGCTCCTCGACGCGCTCGCCCAACACGCCAGACTCATCCCGTAGCGCAATCACAGCCTGCTGCTGCGCCGCATTACGCCCACCCCACTCCGCCGCACGAGTCGCCGCTTCCGCAATCTCCGCCGCAATCTGCCCGTGCCTGCCAGCAAGCTCATCCGTCCGCTGCCGGTTGAACGCAATCCGGTTCTCGCTGCGGTCCACCTCCAGCGCCGTCAAGTTCAAATGGTTCTGGTTTTGCCGCAGCTCCGCATCCAGCGTATAAATCCGCTGATTCAGCGCATCCTGCTCACCTTCCTCGCGCTGAATCTCCTGCGCATGATGCGCTTCCGCCGCCGTCAATTCCGCGAGCTGCTTACCGATGCGCTCCGCCTCACTATCCAGTTCCCGCGCCTTCCCCGCCAGCATCTGCCGCACAATCCCGCGCATCTGGTCGCGAATTTCCGAATACCGCCGCGCCTTGGCCGCCTGCCGCTTCAGCGAACCCAGCTGCTTCTCCACCTCCACCACAATGTCGTTCACCCGCGACAAATTCACCTTCGACGATTCCAGCTTCGCCTCAGCCAGCCGCTTCTTCGTCTTGAATTTCGTCACGCCCGCCGCTTCTTCAATAATCGCCCGCCGCTCCATCGGCTTGGTCGACAATATCAACCCAATGCGTCCCTGCTCGATAATCGCGTAGGAATCCGGCCCCAATCCCACGCCCATAAACATTTCCTGAATATCCCGCAGCCTCGCCGCGCGCCCATTAATCAAGTACTCGCTCTGCCCCGACCGATAAAGCCTCCGGCTAACCACCACCTCGCCGGGCTTCATCGCCAATACCGGCTTGTCCGCCGCCTTCTTCCGCCGCTTCCCCTTAACAAATTCCGGCTCCGCTGGTCCGCCTTGCCCTTGTAGGGCCGCAGCATCCTGCGTCCCAGCTTGCCCAGACTCATCAAGCTGGGCTTCCAAACCAGCCTCGCCGCCCGCTCCATCCATCGCGGTCAGATCCTGTCCGCTCTTCTCTGTGCCCTCCGTGATCTCTGTGTTAGGTCCCTCGTTCTCCCCCGCGCTCTCAAAGACAAACCGCGCCGCCTCCGCCAGCTCCGGATCCTCGAGCGTAATCGTCACTTCCGCCAACCCCATCGGCGGCCGCTTCGTAGTCCCATTGAAAATGCAATCCGCCATCCGCTCCGCGCGCAACGACTTGTGGCTCTGCTCACCAAGCACCCAAGAAATCGCGTCCACCACGTTCGACTTCCCGCATCCATTCGGCCCCACAATGCAAGTCGTCCCCGTGCCGCTGAACGTCACCACCGTCCGCTCGCAAAACGACTTAAAGCCCACGATCTCCACTTTTCGCAGCTTAAGCAAGGTCTCCCCTTTTGTCCCTCATTGCACAGCCAATCTCAGACTGGCACGCTGTCCCAACCCGCGCAACCATTTCATCCCACATTCCCCGTAGGAGCACAGCCCGCCTGCAGCAGGCAGGCACTGCTGTGCCCCAAGCACCACAACTCCATCCGTGCAAGAGAAACCAATCTTTTATTCTTATGGGGAAGAAGGTACGTCGACGTCAATCCGACCGTGACGCGGTCGCCCGTCAAAACGTGTGGCAGGTTCTCGATTAGAGCCCAGCCGCCTGGCGCGTGAATGGCGGTACGGGAAAAAACACTAACACGAACCCAAGTCTCTGTAAAGCACTCCGCAACGCCTTGTGGCCTGCCTGTCCAAAGCCACAAGCAAACTCGTTAACTCTTTCCTGGTAGGTCCTTCTGCGCTTCCTTCTTCAAATACTTGTCATACCAAGCCAAAATCCGATTCAGCCGATCCACCAAATGCTTCTCCTCATGAAATCCATGCGGTTCCCGCGGATAAACCACCAACTCCGTCTCCACTCCATACCGCTTCAGCCCCCGATAAAGCTCCTGACTCTGCCCCAGGGGATCAATCGTATCCGCATCCCCCTGTAGCACCAGCGTCGGCGTCTTCGCATTCTTCAAATGCACAAAGGGCGAGCTGTTCAAGAACCCCTCCGGCTTCTCCCAAGGCACGCCGTAAAACCATTCATCCCCCGCCGGATGATCCTCCGTCCCAAACTCCGAAATTAAATTAGCCATCCCCGCCCCAGAAACCGCCGCCTTGAACACGTTCGTCTGTGTGATCGCCCATTCCGCCATATACCCGCCGTAAGACCATCCACCGATCCCCAGCTTCTCCGGGTCCGCGATCCCGCGCTTCACCAAATCGTCCACGCCAGCCATCACATCCTTGAAATCGCCCCCGCCCCAATCCCCGCGGTTCGCTTCCACAAACTTCTCTCCATAACCCACCGACCCACGAATGTTCGGATAGAACACCGCATAGCCATGCGTAGCCAGCAACTGCCCCCAAGCCTCAATCGAATCACCCCATCGTCCCGTAGGCCCGCCATGAATCAGCGCAATCAGCGGCAGCTTCGATTTCCCGGGAACGCCAATCTCCTGATTGGCGTCTTTAGAAACTCTTGGTCTCAACAATGCCGCCTCAATCTCCACCCCATCAAAAGATTTATACTTGTAGAACTCCGGCTCAATCAGCGAATACGCCTTCCACGAATCATTCAAATACGTAACTTGCCTGGGCGCGCTCTTCTGGTCCCAGAGCCAAACCTCCTGAGGCCGCGTAGCCGCCTGCGAAACAAACGCAATCTCCCCGTCGCTCCCGACCGCCATGCTCCCCGCCGGACCCGTCGCAGGCGAAAGGTCATGCCTCGCTCCATCCGCCGTATACGTCACCAGCAAATTAGAAAATCCATTCGCCGCCAGCAGCACCACCGAGCCATCCTTCTGCCAGTGATAATCCTGGACCAGACGATCGAGGCTCGCTCCCGTAAGATTGCGCGCCGCATGCGCCGTAACCGGCAGCAGCATCAAATCGTGCGGCTCCGGCCCATCTTCCCGCGACCCAACATAACTAATAGTCTTCCCGTCCGGTGCAACGCGCATCTCCCCAGAAGGCCCAAGCGGCTTCACCAGCTCCTTCATCGCCCCGTCCGACACCTGCACGCTGAAAATCCGCTCCGTGTATTGATCCGATTCCGGCCGGTCCGTCCCCTTCACCACCACCCGATCTCCCGCCGGCAACCAAGCAAGCTCATCAAACTTCCAATTCGGCTTCGTCAGCGCTCGGGTTTCTCCCGTAGCCACATCCAGAATCCAAAGCCGCGCGTGTTTATCATCCTTGTCCACCACCTTCTCGTCGTCCTTATCTTTCTCCTTCTTCTCTTCCTCCTCCGTCTTAGCATCCGGCGCCAGAAACGCAATCTCCTTCCCATCAGCCGACCACTCAAACGCCTTCACACTCCGCTTCCCTTTCGTAATCGCTCGCGCCTCCCCGCCGTTCATCGACATCACACAAATCTGCTGCTGGTCCTCCGCGCGATTGGAAAGAAAAGCCAACTGCTTCCCATTGGGCGACCACCGCGGCGCCGATTCCGACTTCGCCGAAAACGTAAACTGCCGCGCCACCCCGCTCCCCCGCTCATAAATCCAAATGTGCGACAGCCTCCCCGTCCCTTTCGCCGGCTCCGTAACCACAAACGCCAAACGCTCTCCACCGGACGAAAACTGCAAATCCGCCACATTCCGCAAATTAAGGGAAGCCTCCGGCGTCAGCGTCTTGCCTGCATCGACAGCCGGAGCACCCTGCGCCCCCGCAGCAACCGAAAATCCCTCTGTAAGAAGTAGCGCTACACCAACCAACCGAAAACATCTCGCTCCCATGAAAAACACTCCCATTCCCTAACCTCGATTAAGCAGCCCAATACTGTACACGCAAATTGTCGCGGCCACCCCCATAACAACCGGAGTAGACTAGGTCTGCGTAACATATCAAAAGCTATCCGCAGCTATGCTTAAGTTGAAGAATCACAAAGTTTGGCTAGCCACCTTGATGGTGGGCCTGACTATTTTCTTGTTTACCGCTCCGTCTTGGTGTCGACTCATGCTGCCGCCGTCCTTGGCGGACGTGCGAGATTTGGCCGAAAAATCACCTTTAGTTTTTCGCGGACACGTAATTGCAGTCACGCCCGCTACGACGAATAGGGAACCAAGAGCAAACAACCAATTCATCGCGAATATTCAGGTTGATCGGTGGTATCGCGGAAGCGGGTCCGCACCCGCCTTACTGCATTTTGCGTATTCAGGAAGGATCGTTGCCGACGGGCATGATTGCATCGATTTCCGTCCTGAGACCTATTGGATTGTATTTGCCAAAAATGAGGGAGAGCTAGAGCCGATCGACGACTGTGAGGGGGCTTTAGCAGTGTCCCCGCTCGTCGGTCCCGATCTTGGCAACGTGGATTGGCGCGCCCAAATGGAGGCGGATTTCCTGGCGGGACTAAATGACCCTGATTCCGAGGCTCGCTTGGCAAGCATCCAGAGACTGGGCGGACTGAAATTGTCTTCATCCCGAGAGGCGCTCCATCGCGTGATAGAAAACGGCGATGATGCTGGTTCAAAGTGGGCAGTGTACGCAACCCTCCGCACAGGTGACTTGACGGTGTTACCGCTCGTGAGGCAGATACTTGCCAAAGGTGATCGTGAATTGCCGGAATGGGCAATCGCGATGGAACTGCAATCTATCACCGATCCCAGCGCGGTGCCCGAACTGATCGCGATCCTCAACTCTGCTCCCGGTGACGTGACCCGCTCCCGGATACTGATTACGCTGGGAGAGAAGTTGAGAGATCCACGAGCAGTACCCAGCCTAGCTGCCCATCTTTCTGACCCCGACCGTTCTGCGCGATACGACGCGCTCGATGGACTCAAGAACATCACTCATGAGCCTGCTTGTACGCTGCCCCCCGAATGGAAAGAACAAGATATCGAGCCACAAATAGCGCACTGCAAGATCTGGTGGGAGCAAGCGGGCAAGTCTCGAAATTGGACGCAACCAGAGAACTTACGTTGAGTCGCACCTGGCAGCACTAACTATTACTGATAGGCTGGCCCACAACTCCCCTCGAATCTTTGTTTTCCCCCCGACCCTCAGATACAATCGTCGTTTCTTTTCCACTAAAAAATGCCGCAAACGACCGAAATTCGCCTCCACAACACGCTCTCCAACGAAACCGAACCCTTCGTCCCGCAAAAACCCGGCGAAGTCACCATGTACACCTGCGGCCCCACGGTCTACGACTACGCCCACATCGGCAACTACCGCACCTTCGTCTTCCAGGACATTCTCCGCCGCTTCCTCAAACTCCGCGGCTACCGCCTCACGCACGTAATGAACCTCACCGACGTCGACGACCGCATCATCGCCAACGCCGCCGCAAAACACCTCCGCATTCGCGACTACACCGAAAAATTCGCCCAAGCTTTCTTCGACGATTGCAAAACGCTAAGCATCGAGTCTCCCGAGCACTGGGTCCGCGCCACGGACAACATCGATTCTATGGTCCAGCTAATCCAGCAACTCCAGAAAAAAACGTATACATACGAGAGCGAAGGCTCGATCTACTACCGCATCGCCAAATTCCCTGACTACGGCAAGCTATCCAAAATCGATGTAACCGGAATCCAGGCCGGCGCCCGCGTAGATAACGATCGCTACGAAAAAGAAAGCGCCCGCGATTTCGCCCTCTGGAAAGCTCCCAAGCCCGGTGAGCATTTCTGGGACACGCCCATAGGCCGCGGCCGCCCCGGCTGGCACATCGAGTGCTCCGCCATGGCCATGAAATATCTCGGCGAAACGATTGACATCCACACAGGCGGCATCGACCTCGCCTTCCCACACCACGAAAACGAAATCGCCCAAAGCGAAGCGGCCACCGGCAAACACTTCGTCCGCTACTGGCTCCACGCCGAGCATCTCCTCGTCGAAGGCGAGAAAATGTCGAAATCCCTCGGCAATTTCTTCACCCTGCGCGATCTCTTCGCCAAAGGCTACAAGCCGTCAGCCCTGCGCTTCGCTCTAGCTAGCGTTCCTTATCGCCGCCAGCTCAATTTCACCTTCGACGGCCTGCAGCAAGCCGCCAGCGCCGTCGAGCGCCTCCGCAACTTCGCGGATCGCCTGAAGCAGGGAAAGTTCGAGCCCGGCCGATACCCGGGCATGGCCGAGCGCGTAGCCAAAGCTGCCGCTGACTTCGACTCCGGTCTTTCCGAAGACCTCAACACCGCCCAGGCCCTCGCCGCCGCCTATGATCTAGTCCGCGAAGCTAACGTAGCGATCGACAAAGGCGAATTCCGCCAGGATGACGCCGCTGCCGCACAGCAATTCCTAGCCACGTTCGACCGCGTGTTCGCCGTTCTCGAAGATAACGATGCCGCGAAGCTCAACGAGCTAGGCTATGGCAAAGAGAGCGCCCTCACCGACGCGGACATCGAAAAACTCGTCGCCGACCGCCAGGCCGCCCGCAAGCACCGCGACTTCGCCTCCTCCGATCGCATCCGCAAAGAACTAGCCGATCATGGTATAATTCTCGAAGATAATAAGGACGGAAGCGTCCGCTGGAAACGCAAATGAAAATCACCAACATCCACGCGCTCCGACGAATTTCTTCCCCGGCCGATCTCAGGCCAAACCTCTTCGGCGTAGATTAAGTCTTCCTAATACGGCAGGGACGCGCGTCAACGCCACACGTGTAAGCGCGCAGCGCACCCTGGGAACGCCATTCTCCGCAATGGTGTTTTGCGGCAGCAAAACAGGATGGTCTTTGCAAAAGTCATCCACCCACATCCACCCGCCAACCATCCTTGAGGAGGAAGAAATGATCTCCACCACCGAAACGAAATCACGTGAAACAAAGCTGCCCCGCCTGCTGACGCAGCTCCCCGGCCCCAACGCCAAGCGCGTTGTTGAGCAAGACGCGAAGTTCATGTCGCCGTCGTTCACCCGCGACTATCCACTGGTCGCCAAGCGCGGCCACGGCGCAGTCGTCGAAGACGTTGACGGCAACACCTTCCTCGACTTCGCCGCCGGCATAGCCGTCTGC
>WNFL01297618.1_pt2 | contig 12252 bp, 9 predicted proteins | sample 5400361 | NCBI WGS metagenome assembly WNFL01 (sample SAMN13153351, study PRJNA577476) | soil metagenome | isolation source: 40 cm soil on Douglas fir-dominated hillslope | place: USA:California | collected 2013-09-17
TTCTCTCTTGTCAGGCCGTAACGAACATGCCGTAACCAATATGTAGAGGCGGGGCTTTCAGCCGTAACCAACATGTAGGGGCGGGGCTTTCAGCCCCGCCCTCAGCGGCCCTGAAAGGGCCGCCCTACATCGAACTCGAAGGTTGGTTAGCCGCAGGACGGCGTCACACGTGACAGCGAGCGCACCTGCATCTCGCGATCGGCGAGCGGCCCGGTCAGGCTGACGCGTTCACCGACATGCTTTTCGAGCTTCAGCCGGTGTGACGCATCAAGCACCGTAATCGACGCGTTGTGCTTCTTGATGAAGCCCGACTTCCAGTTGCGCGACTGGGGAGCGTCGGCGCCCTCGGTGTCCTTGAGCTTGAACACGTCGTTGTCCTGCTCGAGGCATCCCGTGATGGTCACCGGGCCGGCGATCACCGCGTTCGCCGCGCCGTGCTTCGGCGCCGATCCTTTCGCGTCCACATGAGACGGCTGCCCTTTGGTCACCGATGCGTCCGGCGCAGGCGCCACGATCTTCGACGTCATTGCAGGCGAGGTGGCGCCTTCGGGATGTCGCGCAGCGAGCATGATCGCCGCCGCTCCCATCAGCACAACGAGCACGACGCCCACGGTTCGTTCGATGCGAACTCGCGCCGATGCATTCTTCCCGCGGGATGCTTTCCTCGTCGCCATGATCCGCTTCCTGATGCTCTTGAAATCCATCAACGTCCTCCTCGTTACCGCCTTCGCCGAGGCTTCGGCGGGTTTTCGCCAGAGCCGGGCGGTGGCGGACCGTTTTCGGCCGCTGGCTCGATAGGGAGCAAGGCGAGTGCCCCGGTCAAAACTGCGCGAGGAAGCCGGCTAAACGACCTGAGGACAAGGGTTAGTCGTGGGAACGCGTGTCAGCCGACCGGCTGTGTCCAGGACGAGACAACCGATTCCGTGATCGGGGTTACCAGCCGGCGGCCTGGCCGTCTTTTCTGTGATCCGAGCCTGCCCGATAGAAGCCGCCGGTCGGCGACGCGGCGTCCGGCGTGTACATCAGCCACTGGACGCCGCCTAGATCCTTCCCGTTGGCGGAGCGCACGTCATGGCCCATCGCCGTCAACCGCGATCCGACGAGCCGAAACAGCGACGACTCGAGGCGCAACACGTTCGGGATCTGGCTGTGGCGGAACCGCGCCATATCGGACGCGGCCTGGAGGTTCGCGCCGAGGTCGAACACGTCGGCCAGAATCTGCGCGTGCCCCTGTGCCTGCATGTCGCCGCCCATGAGCGTCACCGTCATCAACGGCCGCCCGTCGCGCATGACGAAGCCGGCCGACAGCGTGTTGTACGGCCGCTTGTGCGGCGCGATGGCGTTCGGGCTTCTGGGATCGAGGGTGAACAGCGAGCCTCTATTGTGCAGAATGAAGCCGTAGCCGGGAACGGTGATGCCCGATCCGAACTCGTCGAAGTTGCTGTTCACCCACGACACCATATTTCCGTCGCGGTCGCCCGCCGACAGCACGATCGTGTCGCCGTTGCCGTCGTTGCTGCCTTTCGGACCTCGAACAGACGCGCGATCCGGATTCACTCTGCCGCAGAGCGACTCCGCGTACGGTTTCGACAGCAGCCGGGCAAGAGGGACAGGCGACGTATCCGGATCCGCGTTGTACTTATAGAGGTCCGCGTACGCGAGCTTCTTGGCTTCGACCAGCAGGTGCCAGTACTTCGGATTGGACGGACCGAGGCTCGCGAGCGTCTGCCCGGGCGCCCATTTCGGCACGCACGCCTCGAGGACATTCAGGATCTCGTTCGTCCCCCACGCCTGTGAGGGAGGCGGCAGCTCGAACAGATCGACGCCGTGATACGAGCTCGACGCCGGTTCCACCCATTGCCCCTTGTACGCGGCCAGGTCGTCGAGCGTCATCGTGCCGCCCAGCGCCGTCGACTTCGCGACGATCGCCTTTGCGATTTCACCGCGGTAGAACGCATCGGCGCCCTGCTGCTGCAGCAGCTTGAAGGTCCGCGCGAGATCAGGATTTCGGAATCGCTGCCCAGGCGCCGGCGGCCGGCCGGCGATGTACCAGGTCTTCACTGAATCGGGATCGCGCTCGGAGCAACAGCCTCGGAGCGGCAGCGCCGGTGGAAGAACCCAGTCGTGCGCGATGCGCTCGGACACGGGGAACCCGTTCTCCGCGTAGTCGACTGCGGGCGCAAGCACCTCGTTGAATGTCTTCGTGCCAAACCGCTTGAGGACCGCCTCCCAGCCCCAGACGCTGCCTGGGACCGTGACGGGCAGTATTCCTCCGCCCGGCATTCCGGATCCCGGACCCCAGTTCGCCGGGTCCGCGTGATAGCCAAGCTCGGCAAAGTGCGCGAGCGTGGCGCCACTCGGCGCCATCCCGCTGGCGTTGAGCGCGTAGAGCTTCTTCTCCTTCGCGACGTAGATGATCGTGAACAGATCGCCGGCCACCCCGACCATCATGGGCTCGACGACGTTCAGGACGGCGGCGGCGGCGACTGCGGCATCAATCGCGTTGCCGCCTTGCTGCAGGACGGCGAGGCCGGCCTGCGCGGCCAGCGGCTGGCTGGCGACGACCATGCCGTGCGGCGCCATCACTTCCGATCGGCTCTGCGCCAGCCAGCCTTCCGCGCGATCGCCGCGCACGGCGGTGCAGAACGCGGGCCGCGGAATCGCGTCGCACGACGACTGAGCAGCGGGCGCTTCACCGCTACCGCTCAGCATCCAACATGCGAGGACAACGGCCCCCGCCCTTCCTGCCCTCGTTTTCCGCCCCGTCACCTTCCTGCCTCTCCTGCCCTTCCCGCCTGTCCTGCCTTTCCTGAGTACTCCTCGTCGGTGAACGTGAGGAACGCGAACGAGATGGCAAGCAGCAGTCGTGGCATATCCAGCTCCTCGTACGACCCAGATACTAGCTGAATCGCCCCTCAGCCGAGCGTATGATGCGCCCAGTAACCGCCCATGAATATCCGCTGGCACCTCCGGTGGCTCATCGTCACGGGGCTTGGCGGCCTGCTGATCTTTGCCGCCGTGGCATTCACGGCGCTGCTGCGAACGCAAGTGAACGGCCCCCTCTACCAGCACATTGCCCTCAACACCGACCTCGTGGCCGACTACGTGCCGCCGTCGGGGAGCTTGCTGCCCGCGGCCGCGTGGGGCCTCGCGATGAACGACACGTCGGACCCGCAGGAAGTCCAGCGCTACGACCGTCTTCTTCGCGCCGCCTCCAAAGACTTCGAGAGCGTGCACGACGGCTACATGCAACGACTGCCGCCGGGATCATTGAGAGACGCGTTGCAGGCCGCGTACGAACCCGGCCACAGTTTTTTTCAGGTCGCCCAGCAGGAGTATGCGCCTGTGGTGATCCAGGGCGATCACGAGCGGGCGCGGGCGCTCATCGACTCGACACTGAAGCCCCTGTACCGGCAACAGGCCGCCGCCGTCGATCGCATCGTCGACATGGCCAGGAGCGATGCACGAACCAGCGAGCAGCAATCGGCGCAGATCGTGCGGTTCTACACCGTCCTGATGGCCACGGTCGGCGTGGTGATCTTCGTCGCCGGCGGCGCTTTTTCGTTTCGTATCGCCCGCGGCATCAACACGCAGGCCGAGGAACTGCAGTCGTCGTTTGACCAGCTCCGCGCGCTTGCCGGGCGGCTTCAAACCATCCGCGAAGAGGAACGCACACGGGTCTCGCGTGAGATTCACGATCAGCTCGGTCAGGCGTTGACGGCGATAAAGATCGACGTCAGCGCGCTCGTGCGTCAACCTGCAGGCGACGGGCCGCAGAACGCGCGGCGGGCATCCATTCTCAGCCTGGTCGACGAGACGATTCAGGCCGTGCGCCGCATCGCGACCGAGCTCAGGCCGGGCATTCTGGACGACCTCGGGCTGGTTGCCACGGTCGAATGGGCCGGCGAGGAATTCGAATCGCGAACGGGCACGGCGTGCCGGCTGGATTTGCCGGGCGATGAGCTGGCCGTCGACGCCGAGCGGGCGACCGCGGTGTTCCGGATCCTGCAGGAGACGCTGGCCAACGTCGCGCGGCACGCGGCCGCCAGCCGTGTGGACGTGCGGCTCGCGCAGGATCGCGGCGAGCTGACACTGGAAGTTCGCGACAACGGGCGCGGCATGACGGACGTCACGAGCCTTCGGCGCGGCGCGCTCGGGATTCTCGGAATGCGGGAGCGCGCGACGTTGATCGGCGGCACCCTGACGATCACGGGTGCACCGGGCCAGGGCACCACCGTGCGGGTGACAATCCCGGAGATGCGCGGCATCTAGCCGGGAGGGCGCCATGATCAGAGTGCTCATTTCCGACGACCACGCAATCCTCCGAAGCGGGCTCAAGGAGATCCTGACGCGGGAACTGCCGGGCGTGGTCTGCGGCGAGGCCGAAAACGCGCGCGAGGTGCTCGACCAGGTCGAGCGCGAATCGTGGGATCTCGTCCTGCTCGATGTCAGCATGCCGGGGCCGAGCGGCATCGAGGTGTTGCGCGATCTGCAGCGTCTGCGGCCGAAGCTGCCGGTGCTGGTGCTGAGCATGCACCCGGAAGACCAGTACGGCCGGCGCGTCCTCAAGGCGGGTGCGGCCGGCTATATGAATAAGGATGTAGCGCCCGACGAACTCATCAAGGCCATTCAGAAAGTACTCAGCGGCGGCCGATACGTCAGCCCGGCTCTGGCCGAGAAACTCGCAACCGGGCTCGCCGATAAATCGGAGCGGCCGGCACACGAGACGCTGTCGGATCGCGAATTCGAAGTGCTGCGGATGATCGCGTCCGGCAAGACCGTCAGCGAAATCGCCGAGACCCTTCATTTGAGCGTCACCACAGTCAGCACCTACCGCGCCCGCATTCTCGAGAAGATGGACCTCACCACCACCGCGGAGCTGATGCACTACGGCCTGCGGAACCACCTCGTGGACTAGTGGGATCTTCGGAGGGCTGAGCCCTCCATAGGGTGTCGTTCAAACCACGACAGCCGTAGCGGAAGCCCTTCTACACACGATTCCTACTTGCGACGATGGCGCCCGAGTCGGCCCCGCGGGAAGATGCTCGCGGTGACTGATGAAGGTATTGATAGCAGACGACTCTGACGCGATCGTCAAACGGCTTGTGTCGGCGCTCTGGGCCATCGATGGCCTCGAGATCGTCGGGCGGGCGGCCACTGTCGGCGAGACCGAACGCGCGATCCGATCGCTGCGGCCGGACGCGGTCGTCCTCGACCTGCACATGCCCGGCGGACACAGTATCGAGATCCTCGACGGCCTCCGCCGCGACGGCTTGACGCCGGTCGTCATCGTCCTCACCAACTACGACCAACCACAGGTCCGCAGGAAATGCCTTGAAAAAGGCGCACGGTATTTTCTCGACAAGTCCACCGACTTCGACATGGTCGGCGAAGTGTTGAGCACGCTGATGCGCTACAGCGAATCAGCAAAGGAACAGCAGTGAACAATCTCATCACGACCCGTCCGCCGGGCCTATCCGCACACGACATTCACAACGGCGGGCTGTGGGAGCGGCGGCCGCTCGTGGCCGTCCCTCTGCTCGCCGCGGCCGTCTTTCTGGCGGCGCTGACGCATTTACTGGTGACCCGCCTGACGTCCCAGACGCTTCTTCTCTGGCCGGCCAACGCCATCGCCTTGTACGTCCTCCTCTCCTCGACGCCGCGTCGATGGCTGGGATACATCCTCGCCGCGGTTGCGGGGCTCGGCGCTGCCTACCGTATCGCCGGCGACTCTTCTGCCACCGCCTTCGTATTTGCGGCGGGCCATTCCACCGAGATCTTCGTCGCCGCAATCGCGATCCGCTCGCTGCCGGAGCAGACGCGGCCCGGAGCGGGTCTCACGGCTCGACTGGGGGCCGTTTCCGCCGTCGCGATCGTGGCTTCGGCCTGCTCCGCCACGATCGTGTCCTTGTTCGTCACGCAGACCCAGGGCGCGCCGTTCGGCGGCATGTGGATCCGCCGGTTTACGAGCGACGCGATCAGCCTGCTGATCGTCACACCGGTCCTGCTCAGGCTCACAGCCGAGCGCCGCCACCTGAAGGCCGAGGAGCGAGTCCGGCTGCTGGCGCACGCCCTCCGGACCGCGAGCGACTGCATCAGCATCACCGACGGCGACGACCGCATTCTGTACGTCAACGACGCCTTCGTCAGAACCCACGGATACGACGAGCACGAGCTGATTGGCCGCCACATCGATCTCGTGCGATCGGCGAAGAACGATCCCGACGTGATCGACGACATCCGTCCAGCCACGCGGCGGGAAGGCTGGCGGGGCGTGCTCTGGAATCGATCGAAGGAAGGCCGCACCTTCCCGGTGTTTCTGGCGACGTCAACGGTGCACGACGACGCCGGCCGGTTCATCGCCGCTCTTTCTATCGCGAGAGACGTCACCGACGAGCATGCGGCCGAGGATACCCTGCGCGCGTCGGCTGAAAAGTTCGCAAAGATCTTCAACATCAGTCCGGACTGCATCGTCATCTCCGACGCGGGTCCCGGAGGCGTGCTCGAAGTGAACGAGCGCTTCGAGGCCATCACCGGCCTTCCCCGGAGCGCGATCATCGGACACACGATCACGGATCTGGGCGTCATGGTCGACCCCACCACACGAGGGCGCTGGATCGAGGAACTGCGGCGCTCCGGCTCGATCCGTAACTGGGAGTATCAGGTCCGGCGACCGACCGGCGAGATCTCGACGTTCATCATGTCCGCCGAATCGCTCGAGCTCCGCGGCCGGCAGTGTTTTCTGTCGGTTCACCACGACGTCACCGACACGCTGCGCGCCCGGGACGCGCTCCACCAGACCGAAGCGAAGTATCGCGCTCTCGTCGAAAACGCGAACGACGTGATCTTCATGTGCGACCGCGACGGACAGTGCCTGTGGATGAACCGCGCCGGACGCGACATCGCCGGCGCTGCCAGTGGCACCCACGTGTCAAAGCTCGTCGCGCCTGAACATGCGGAACTGGTCCAGAGCCAGCTTCGCCGTGTGATCGAGGGCGAGGATCTGCCCGCGTTCGAGCTGGACGTCATCAACGCGCAGGGACGGCGCATCACGCTGGAGCTGGCCGTGCGCGCCATTTACGAGGGCGGCGTCGCCGTCGGCGTTCAGGGGATCGCCCGCGACGTGACCGATCGCAAGGAGCTCGAGGCGCAGCTGCGTCACGCGCAGAAGATGCAGGCCGTGGGCGCGCTCGCCGGCGGCGTGGCGCATGAGTTCAACAACCTGCTCGCGGCGCTCCTGGGCTACGCCGATCTTGCCGGCGACCAGGTCGAGCCCGGCAGCCCGGTGATGGAGGATCTCGAGAGCATCAAACGAACGGCGCGCAGCGCGAAGTCGCTGACGCAACAGCTGCTCGTGTTCAGCCGCAAGGACGCCGGAAGGCCGGCCATTCTCGACTTGAACGACATCGTCGGCCAGTCGGAGAAGATGCTGCGGCGCATCGTCGGCAATCAGATCCTGTTCGTCGTCCGCCTGGGCAGCAAGCTCGGGCAGATTCGGGCCGACGCCAGTCAGATCGAACAAGTGATCATGAATCTCGTCGTGAATGCGAGAGACGCGATGCCGGCCGGCGGCACGCTGACAGTCGCCACGGACAGCGTCGATCTTGGAGAGTCTTTTGTCCGCTCGTACCCCGGACTGATGGCCGGCCCGTTCATCCGCCTCACCGTGAGCGACAACGGCATCGGCATGACGCCGGACGTGCAGTCGCAGATCTTCACGCCGTTCTTCACGACGAAGGGCCCGAGCAGCGGCACAGGCCTGGGGCTGGCGACGGTACACGGGATCGTGCATCAGGCCGACGGGTGCATCGTCGTCGAGAGCTCGCCCGGGCAAGGCACCACGTTCACGATGTACTTCCCACAAGTCGCCGGACCGGCGGAAACCGCGATGCCGGAAGAGTCACCGGACGGAGTGACGGCCGGACCTGAAACGATTCTTTTCGTCGAAGACGATGACGGCGTGCGGGCGATCGGCGCGCGTGTGCTGCGCGAGTATGGTTATACGGTGCTGTCGGCGCGCCACGCCGAAGAGGCTATTGCGTTGTCGCACCAGTTTACCGGGGCCATTCACATACTTGTGACCGACATCGTCATGCCGGGCCTGGACGGGCGCGCGCTGTTCAGCCACGTCAGGAGGACGCGCCAGGATCTCAAAGTGCTGTTCACGTCCGGCTACGCGGACGATCGCACGCCCAGGCAGATCGAGGACGCCGGCGCGCCGCTGCTCGAGAAGCCCTACTGGCCGGAGGGACTCGTGACCGCCGTTCGGCAGGTGCTGCACGGCTCGAACTAGTTCTTGACGACCTTCCCGCCTTTCATCACGAATTTCACGCGCTGGAGTTCGGTGATGTCCGACAGGGGGTCGCCGGCGACGGCGACGAGATCCGCGTACTTCCCTTTGTCGATCGATCCGATCTGGTCCTGCCACCCCATCGCTTCGGCGTTGATCATCGTGCTGCTCTGAATGGCCCGCGCCGGCGTCATGCCGGTGTCTTTGACAAGCGACACGAGCTCGAGCGCCTGCGTCCCATGCGGGAACGTCGACCCGTCGACGCCGCTGCCCACCATGATCTTGAGCCCGGGCGTCTTGACGGCCATCGACACCGCCTTCTGGATGATCGGAATCATCCGGAATTTTCCGCCGGTGTTCCTCGCGTCGACGTCGTCCATGTACGGCTCGGTGTAGCGGACGATCGTCGGATCGTAATAGAGCTTCTTCGCCACCATCATGTCGGCCTGTTCCTGGTTGAGGCCCCACGCGTGCTCGATCGTGTCGCAGCCGGCGACGATCGCATTCTTCTGCCCTTCGCCGCCGTACACATGGCAGCCGGCCTTCTTGCCGAGCCGGTGCGTCTCGTCGATGAGCGCCTGCAGGACCGGCAGCGGGTACATGACGACGTACTGTGCCTCGCCTGTCGAGGTAAAGGAGTACGCGCCTGCGGGAAACAACTTGATCCAGTCGGCGCCGCGCGAAATCTGCTCGCGGACCGCGGCGCGCGCCTCATCCGCCGAGCGCACGACCGTGCTGGCGAGCGGATTGGCAGGCGCGGAGGGGTTCGGCGGCGTGGCGCCCCACACGATGCCGAGCGTCGACACCTGGAATCGCGGGCCGTCGATGCGACCCTCGTTGATGGCGTTGCGCACCTCGACGTCGCCGTATCCGTTGCCGTGCGAGCTCATGTCACGCGCGGCCGTGAAACCGGCGTAAAGATCCGCCTGCACGTTCTGAATCGCCATCAGCATCGCGGCTTCCGTCGTGATTTTTGGCCCGCGATTGTTGAACATGTGGGTGTGTGCGTCGACCAGGCCTGGAAGCACCGTCGCGCGACTGAGGTCGATCACCTGCGCCCCGGCCGGCACCTTGATCTGGCCCTCAGGTCCCACGTCCGTGATGCGGTCACCCGACAGCAGCACTACCTGACGCATCAGCATCTGGCCGCTCTTGCTGTCGAAGAGGCGTCCGGCCCTGACGGCAGTTGTCCCCGGCGGCGGCACGCATTTGTAGACGGCGCCATCCGTCCCCGTACACGGCGTCGTGCCCGCTCCCCGCCACGGCGCCGGCGGCGGCTGTACTTGCGCCAGCGTAGTGACAGTCAGCAGAAAACCGCCGCGGCTACTGTACGGCCTGAAAGGGCCGCGGCTACTGTACGGCTGCGGCTGCCTCGTAGCGGCGGCCCTTTCAGGGCCGCCGAGCATCACCGTGCCGGATACTGCTTCGTCCAGCCCGTTCGCCCGTTCGTCATGCTGAACTCGCCGCTCGCCCTGGCACTCAGCTTCAGCCATGAAGCGCCGTCGGCAGCTTCGTAACCGACGTTCGCGATGAAGGTGTCGGGGAAATTCTCGGCGCCGTAGTTGATCGTACGGTGAAGCTGCCACACGTCCACCGGGTTGCGCAACCCGTGCAGCGCCGTCATGGTCGGCGGCGTGGCGCCCTTCCACGGACCGTTGTTCGCAATAGCGACGCGCGGGCGAACGGCCTCGAACACAGCCGGCAGGCTCGTGTCGGAGTTCGCATGGTGCGCAACAAGGTACGCATCCACGCTGCCCACCAGATTATCGGGACACACGAGATCGGTCATCTTGCTTGCCACCAGATCGCCGACGTCCAGAAAACGAAATGCGCCAAAGCGCAGCCGGAACCCGATCGAACGCGGGTTTTCACCACGCGCCTCAGGCGGCCGTTCGAAGCCCGCACACGCCGCGTTCGGCTGAGCCGCGCCATCAAGCGCCGACGACAGCACCATCCCATCGGCGCTGATGATGTGAACATCGACGCCGTCGAGGGGCAGGCGGTCGCCGACTTTCGGCACGAGATGCCGGCCGCGGCCGCGTGCCTGTTCGTATTCGGCGAACGCCGCCACGACTTCTTTCGCGGTTTCGACGGGTGCTCCGTAGTCGATGAACGTGCCGATCGGAATCCGCCGCGAGAGCTCAGCCGCTCCGCCGGCATGATCTTCGTGAAGGTGCGTCACGAGCAGATAGTCGATGCGCGCCAGGTGTGCCTCGCGCACTGCTGCCATGATGCGATCGGGGTCGCGGGCCATCAGGCCCGGATAGCCCGCGTCGACGAGCAGCGACTGTCCGGCCGGCGTGACGATGAGCGTCGACTGGCCGCCTTCGACGTCGATGAAATAAACGTCCAGCGTCTTCTCGCCTGCCAGCAACGCGAGGGCCGCCACTGCCGTGAGGATCGCCTTCATTTGTAGCGGGTCGTCAGACCGGTCCGGCCGTTGGTCACGCTGAATGCGCCGCTGCCCTCGGCGCTGATCTTCAGCCACGCGCCGGCGTCCTTGTCGCCTTCGCCCGGATTCGCGATGAACGTGTCGGGATAGTTGGCCGCGCCCTGGTTGCGCGATCGGTGCAGCTGCCACACGCCATCGATGCCCGTGGCCTCGTGGAGCACCTTGAACGCCGCCGGGTCGCCGCCTTTGGTCGCGCCGTTGTTCATGATGGCGACGCGGGGCGAGACGGCTTCGACTACGGCCGGAATGGCCGTGTCGCGGTTGCCATGATGCGGGACGAGGTACACGTCGGCGTGTCCAAGGAGGTTGTTCGGACACGCCAGCGCCGACAGGTTCGCGCCTGGAAGATCGCCGAGATCGAGGAAGGTGAACGAGCCGAACCTCACGCGGATGCCGATCGACCGCGGATTCTCGCCCTCAATGTCGGGCTGCTTCTCGAGTGTCGCGCACGCGGAGTTGCGCACGCCGGCGGTTCGCTGCGTCGGCCGCGAAAGGAGCGCGCCGCCCGCGCTCAGAACCTCGACCTCGAGGCCTTTCAGCGTCAGCTTCTCGCCGGGTCTGGGATGCCGCGAGAGGCCCTGCGACCGCACCGCCGCGTAGGCGGCGAACGGCGCCTGCGCGAACTCGCTCTTCTCGATCGGCTCTCCGTAATCGACGAACGTGCCGACAGGGAGACGCCTGACAACCTCCACGGCGCCGCCGGCGTGATCGGCATGGAAGTGCGTGATGAGCAGGTAGTCGAGACGCGTGACGCCGGCCATTCGCGCGGCGGCGAGAACGCGATCGGGATCGCGGTTGCCGAGCCCGCCGTATCCGGTGTCGATAAGGAGCGACTGCCCAGCGGGCGTGACGAGGAGCGTGGACTGACCGCCCTCGACGTCGATGAAATAGATGTCGAGCGTGGAGGCAGCGCGGGCGCCCGTCATGAGTGCCGTCGCGACCACGACGGCCGCGGTCACGCGGCACACGTCAAACAAACGCTTCATCGCGCGCCATGATACCTAATCCCGGCTAAACTACGCGCGATGTTACGGCACCGGCGTATCGGCGTTGTCGCGGCCGTCGCCGTCGCCCTCGCGCTCGCGTTCCGCGTCGCCGTCGCAGCCGCCGACCAGATCCCCGGGCGCCTCGCCGACCAGGACTTCTGGTCGCTCATCACGACGTTGTCCGAGCCGAATGGAAGCTTCCGCTCCGACAATCTCCTCTCGAACGAGCTCCGCCATCAGTTCGTGATCCCGGAGCTGAAGGAAACCGCGACGCCCGGCCGCGCGTACATCGGCGTCGGCCCCGAGCAGAACTTCACGTATATCGGCGCACTTCACCCGTCGATCGCCTTCATCGTCGACATCCGGCGCGGCAATCTCCAGCTGCACCTGATGTACAAGGCGCTGTTCGAGCTGTCCACCGATCGCGCTGATTTCATCTCGCGCCTGTTTTCACGGAAACAACCCGATGGACTTCGCACGACGTCGACGGCCGCCGAGATTTTCGAAGCATATGCCGGCGTCGA
>WNFL01420715.1_pt1 | contig 12252 bp, 15 predicted proteins | sample 5400361 | NCBI WGS metagenome assembly WNFL01 (sample SAMN13153351, study PRJNA577476) | soil metagenome | isolation source: 40 cm soil on Douglas fir-dominated hillslope | place: USA:California | collected 2013-09-17
CCGCGATACCAAGCAGGCGGAGGGAACGATGGCAATGGCAGCCACTCGCAAACGCAAAAACGGAAGTTCCAACAATGAGGTGCAGGCGCGATTGAGCGCGCTGCGCGCCGATCTGGATGCGCTGCAACAGGATATGCGCGCTTTGGTGAGCGATGTCGGTGACGTCGCCAGCGAACAGGTTCAAGGGGCCGTGAACGGGGCCATGGAGTCGGCTTCGGAAGCCGTCGAGCGTGTCGAGGAATGGGGCAACGAGAATCTGGAACCGGTCCGGGAAGCCGTGCGCACGCAGCCTCTTGCGGCCTGCATGCTCTCGATGAGCGCCGGCGCGATCATCGGCGCATTGCTGTTGCGCTAAGGCTATCTCGCGAATGCTCGACCATCTCGGGCAGCGACTGAGTGCGCACGCTATCGCGGGCGCTGTTCTGGTCGGGCGCAGTTCTGGTGATGACGGCCTCTGCTCTGATCTGGGGTGGCGTGGGTTTTGCCGGCTATGCGCTTTACCTGGCAGTTCTTCCCAATTCCGGCGCACCGCTGGCCGCCGCCATCGCCGCCGTCATTCTGGTGATCGGCCCGCTTGGCTGGGCGGCGCTCGTCTACGCCCGTGCCCATGCCAAACGGCCGAGATTCCACCCCGCCGAGGTCCAGGTGACGCAAGCCGATCCGGAAGCGGCAACCCTGTCCTTGCTCGCAAGGCTCGCCCAAGAGAAGCCGCTTCTTGCCGTGGTGTTTGCCGGCATTCTGGGTGCCTCGCAAGCCATCCAGCATCGCAAGCCCTGAGATCCTGTGCGTAAGCGAACGCGCTGGGAACTTAGCCTATTCCTAAACGTTTCCAGCAGGGAAAATGCGGGGTTTTCATGTTCGGCTGGGCTGCAACGTTTCTGGTTCTGGCCCTTGTTGCGGCGTATCTCGGATTCTTCGGGTTGGCCGGTCTTGCCGCCGTGTTCGTCAAGCTCCTGTTCGTGGTGTTTCTCATACTGCTGGCCGGAAGCGGATTGCTCGGGCTGATCCGCGACGAGCCGCCGCCGTGAGCGGCGATTGAGGGGCACATGTTTAAAATCCCCATCCAGAATTGGTTCGCCGCGGGACTTCTCCTCACTCTCGCCTTCAACGTCAATGACGGTTCCTCCGCTCCGGGTCGGAGCGATGCGCAAGCGAAACTCCAGCTCGCTTGCGATGATGGCGGTTTTTCCCGCAACGGCGGTGCGACGCAAAGTTCGGAACGGGAGGCCGCGTTCTGCCGCGAGGCCGATTTTCCGCAAAATTAAGAAGTTGCGATTCTCCAGGAACCGGACCGGGGGGACTCGCATTATGATGGGCGAGCGGGCCCTGATCCCAGGCTACGTCAAATTGCCCCCCTCGACAGTCGGCATCGGCGGTCCGCTCGTTCCCTCCCCATCCCAAAGTTCCATGGCCTTTGTTAATGGGTTGATTCTAAAGTGGGCGAAGCTCCGCAATGCGAGTTGGCCTTGAACATCAACCTGTCCCGCAAAGCCCTTGCACCTAATGTTTCGATAGCGCGGCGCATCACTCAGCTGCGGCGGGACATCAAGGTCATCCGCTCCTGCGCCGTGGCGATTTTGGTTATTATCGCGCTGACCGCGAGGGTGGCGGGGGCGGATGTGCTTGCTCCCACTGTTGTGGCCGCCACCCTCGCACTTGTGCTCGCGCCGGTCGCTCGCGCCCTGGAGAGGCTGGGCTTCCCAACGGGCTTGGCGGCAGTCTTCGCGGTGGTCGCGACCGTCACTTGCCTTACGGCGGGGGCCTTCGCGCTCGCGCCCGATATTTCCAAGTGGTTGAACGACGCCCCCAACATTGCGCAATCGATCGAGCGCAAGCTCCGGCCGCTCGCGCGCCAGGTCGCGGCCGTGGAAAACGTCTCAAACCGGTTGGCGCAAGTGGGCGTCAGTGGGCCTGCGCCCGTGCGCAGTGTTCCCGTATCGGACGGTCTGATGGTAACAGCCGCGCGCAACGCCCCCGCTATCATCGGCAAGGGCGTCTACATCATAGTGCTGACGATATTCCTCCTCGCCTGCCGTCGGCGTTACACGATCCAGCTCATCCTGCTGCCGCGGACATTTCAGAACCGGCTGCGGATGGCGCGGATCTGCCGCAATGTCCGCAGCCGCGTCTCCGGCTACCTCTTCACGCTCTCGCTGATCAATATCGGCCTCGCCGCGGTGACCGCATTGTGCTTTTGGTTCGTGGGCATCAGCGATGCGATGCTCTGGGGTATCGCTTTCGGTCTTCTGAATTTCATTCCGGTCATTGGTCCGACGACCGTCATTGTGCTCGCGGCCGTGGTGGGTTTGGCGACCGCAAAGACCGTTCTGTTAGGGCTGATTCCACCGGCTATTTTGCTGGCGCTCAACACCGTGGAAGCCAATCTGGTGCAGCCATGGCTGCTGTCGCGGCGGATTGTGATTTCGCCCGTTGCGATTTTCTTGACCGTCGCCACGCTGGTTTGGATGTGGGGGCCAGCCGCGGCGATCACCGCGGTGCCGCTCCTGATCTCCGTCCACACCATCTCGCTGCATGTGCCGCACCTGCGCGCGCTGGCCATGCTTCTGGCCACCGACGATGGACCGGCGGTGAAACGGAACGTCGGCCTCAGACGAGAACCGCGTAGACTATGGCACCGGAGATCACGGCTAGCGTCAAGCTGACGGCCAGTATCATTCTGACGCGCCCGGAAATGACCCCTTGCCTCGCCTCGACGGGTGTAAGTATCGGCGTGTGATTGCCGGTCTCGCGACTATCCAGTCTCATCGTTGTATCCCAAGGATTTGCCTGCGCCATTTGCCCTTCTCCATTGTCATTTTCCGATCTGGAAACGTCCCGTCATCCAGGAGGTTGCGTTTCATTCTTCCGTGAGCGGGGAACCAAAGGGATTTTGTGGAAGTCACTGCCCAATCAGGGCTCCTCAGCCCCTGCTTCGGTGATGGAACGTTCCTCGGCGAGGTCCCCTTGCCGCTGCAATTCCTCTCGGACGCGGCGGAGCTGCTGCAAGGGGTCGGATTCACTGACACCGGATTCTTCACGCTCCTGCCGCTCCCTTGCATCGCGCTCCCAGGCAGCGAGGATCTCCAGGCGGTCTGCGTTGGTAAGGCGCCTATCTCTGACAACGTCCGATGGATTGCGGTAATATCGGCCTGGATAGAGCTTTGCATCCTGGACAAATTTGGCTTTTTTCATTGCAGATCAGTCTTTAGGGCTACCGGCCAAGGGAACGCACGCGCGGGGGCGGCGTTCCGAATCCCGGGCTCGGACTTGAGGGGAAGACCGCTACATGGCCACTACGAAGAAACGTCGAAAAGCCGAGCCGGAAGCTGAAACGCCCAAAGCTGCGCCGCGGCCGCGCATTCCGGGCCTATCGGCCCGTCCGGTCTGGCAAGGCATGCTGCGCCTGTCGCTCGTGAGCTGCCCGGTGGCGCTCTACAAGGCGACCTCGCGTGCGAACGATATTTCGTTCAACCTTCTCAATCCCAAGACGAACAACCGCATCCGCATGGTGCCGACCGACCCAGAGACTGGCCCGGTCGATCGTGCCGATTTGGTGCGCGGTTACGAGGTCGAGAAGAACCGCTACGTGATCATCGAGGACGAGGAGCTCGACGCGGTGAAGCTCGAGACCACTCACACGCTCGACATCGAACGCTTCGTCGATGCGGATTCCATCGATCGGCTGTTTTTCGATGTGCCCTACATTCTCCTGCCCACGGACGATATCGCGGTGAATGCCTATGCGGTCATTCGCGAAGCGATGAAGGATACGCATCGCATCGCATTGGGGCGCGTGGTGATGCACACGCGCGAAAGACTGATGGCGATCGAGCCGCGCGAGAAAGGGCTTCTCGTCTTTTCGCTGCGGATGCGCGATGAAGTCGTCAATCTGCAGAAGGCGCTGGAATCGATTCCCGATATGAAGCCGGACAGGCAGATGGTCGAGATCGCGGAAAAGATCATCGCGCAGTTAGAAGGTCCGTTCGATCCCGAAGAATTCCGCGACCGTTATGAGGAATCGCTGCGCGACCTCATCCGCCGCAAGGAGAAGGGCGAAAAGCCGACCGTAACGGCGCCGCCGGCCGAACCGAGCAACGTCATCGATCTGATGGCGGCTTTGAAAAAGAGCCTCGGCGCCAAGGGCGCGCCGCCCAAACGCACCCCTCCCAAACAGGCAACGGCCTCGACCAAGACGCCCAAGAAGCGCGCGCGCTGAATCCTATTGGACGATTTACCCCTCCCCCTGGACCCCTCCTGCAAGAGGAGGAGGGATTCTTTTCGTCTCATCAATGGTCTTCTACAATTTCTTCAGCCTCTTCCATGCGGCGTCCAAAGCTGCCGCCGAGCCGGCCAGATCCTTCCATGGATCGGGCCGCTTCAATATCGCGTCGGCGGTGGGAATCGTGAACGCGGCAGGATCAAGGCCTTTGCGCAACTGATTCCAATTTATCGGGACAGAAATCGTGCCGGCTTCGCGCGCCCGCAGCGACCAAGGCGCGACTGCGGTCGCCATACGGCCGTTGCGCAAATAATCGAGAAAGATTTTCCCGCCGCGCTGTTTCTTGGACATGTTGGTGACGTAGCGGTCAGGCGCCACGCGCGCGACTTTTTCTGAAACTTCCAGTGCGAAGGCCTTGGCGTCGTCCCAGGTCACGGGCTTCTTGGGCGCGCCTTTGATCGCCACCACCACATGTATGCCTTTGCCGCCCGTGGTCTTCACGAAAGGCGTCAGCCCGCAAGCGATCAGCACATCGCCCATATCCTTGGCGCCATCCATCACGCGCTCGAAGGACACGTCCGGCGCCGGATCGAGATCGAAGATCAAACGCTCGGGCGTTTCGGGGTCGCGCGCTTTGCAGCCCCAGGGGTGAATCTCCAGCACCGCCGCTTGGGCAAGCGCCACCAGGCCTTGTACGCTGTCGATGGCGTGGAAGGGCTGCTTCTCGCCGGCGACAGGAATGGGCACGACGGCGGCCGCGCCCGCGAGCACATGGCGTTGGAAGAAGCGCTCTCCACCAATCCCTTCCGGCGCCCGCACCATCGAGATGGGGCGCAGCGCGATATGGGGCAGCATCCGCGGGGCGATCTTCTCGTAATAGCGGGCGAGGTCGAGCTTGGTGATCGGGCCGCTCGTCTTCGTCGCGGGCCACAGAATTTTCTCGGGATGGCTGATGGTCACGCCCGCGACGACATTGTCCCTGCGGGCGGCTGGTCTCTTCGACGATTTGGCGTTCGCCACTTCCTGGATTGTTTGCATCGTCTCTTTCTCGCTCTCTGAACGTTCCTCTGCCTCCTGCACCGGCATCGTTTGTTCCAACGTGACGGCGCGCGCCGGTTTGTCGTCGCGCAAGCCCTTGAAGGCGGCCTGTCGCAACAACCCGTCGCGCGTGATGGTGGCATATTCCACTTCAGCGACTTGTTTGGGCGCGACCCAGTGGATTTCCTTCGTACGGGGCGGCTTCACACCGGCAGTGAAGGGTGATTTGGACTGCTCGAGTTTTTTCAGCGCGCGCAATACCGGTCCGGAATTTTCGCTGTTGAAGCCCGTCCCGACGCGGCCGAGATAGGTGAAATCGTTGCCCTGGTAGGCGCCCACCAGGAGCGAGCGGAGCTTGGTCGGACTGCCCCACCAGCCGCCGATCACCACTTCCTGACCGCCGCGGCATTTCTCCTTGGTCCACAGATCGCTGCGGCCTGAGCGGTAGGGCGCGTCCCGGCGCTTGGAGATAATGCCTTCGAGCTGCGCGCGGCAGGCGCTTCGCAAGAGCTCCTGGCCCGATGTCGCGAAATGATCGACATAGCGGTAATGAGCTACGCCCTTCGCATCCGCGAGCAGCCTCGCGAGTATCTCCTTGCGCACCGCAAGCGGCTCGGAGCGCAAATCCACGCCTTCAAGAAAAAGCAGATCGAAAATGAAGAAGATCAGCTCATCGGTCCGCCCATCCGAAAGCGCCTGCTGCAGTCCGGCAAAACTCGGCACACCCCGCCCGTCGAGTGCGCAGATTTCGCCATCGATCATGCAGTCGGGCAGGCGACGGCCCTCGGCGGCGATTTCCGGAAAGCGGTGGCTCCAATCCAGCGCTTTGCGCGTGCGCAAGACGGCGCTGCGCTTCTCGACACGAAGCTGCATGCGATAACCGTCGAACTTGATCTCATGAACCCAGACGGCGCCGACCGGCGGCTCGTCCACCAGCCGGGCGAGCTGAAGCTCCACGAACGCGGGCATCTTCACGCGGTTGATTTTTTTCGTAACGTCCGCTTGCGGGCCGTCGTTGCGCGCGATGGGCGAGTCTTTTTTTTTACCATCACAGGCGAGACGGACGGTTCATAGTCGTTGGAGCCTCCGTCCTTCTTGCGCGACGATTGCCACACTTTGGATTTCTTGCTGGATGCGATTTCCTCCAGCGTGCGGCCGCTCTTGACCGAGGTGTCGGCAGCAAGCAGCGCGTCCGGCTCACCAGGCAGCGCAAACTCGTCCTTCTCTTTGATGAGCAGCCAATTGTGGCGCACCTTCCGCCCGAGTTTGGTTTTGTCGTCGCGCAGGCGGATCAGGGCCCAACGGCCATGCATGCGCTTGCCGTGCATTTCGATTTTGAGCTGACCCCTGGCGAGATCGCCGCGCGGATCATCGCTCTGCGGCGTCCAAGTGCCAAAGTCCCAGAGCTGTACCGTGCCGCCGCCATATTGGCCTTGGGGAATGGTGCCCTCGAACGTGCCATATTCCAGCGGATGGTCTTCCACCTCGACGGCAAGCCGCTTGGTCGCCGGGTCGAGCGAGGGAACCTTCGTCACTGCCCAGGATTTGTAGACGCCATCGAGCTCGAGACGGAAATCGTAGTGAAGGCGCGTCGCGGCGTGGCGTTGGATGACGAAGCCCAACGCCTTCGCTTTCTCGCGCGAGACACGGCCGCGCGGCTCCGCGGTAATGCCAAAATTGCGTTTGGCCCGATAGGTTTCTAACCCGGCCATGTGGCCCTTCTTGCGGGGCCTTTCTGGGCCCTAGACACGTCCGATCAGCACCAGGATCAGAAGCACGACCACCACGGTACCCAGCACGCCGCTCGGACCATAACCCCAGCCGCTGCTATAGGGCCAGCTTGGAAGTGCGCCGACCAGGAGCAGAATCAGCACGATGAGCAGAATTGTTCCTAGCATGAGTTTCACCCCATATTGTTGTTGTCCAAAAAACGGTCGAACGGCGCAAATGTTCCCTTGGCTTGGCCGCTCGGGCGATGTCCCCTATGTCAAGCTTTCCTTGACACCCTGCTCTGTCAGCGAGTAATGGACGCAGCAGGAGACGGAAATGGTGCTCAAACTTACACGCCGCCGCCTGCGCTGCTCGTTCTGCAAGAAGCCCAAGGCCGAGGTCGCGAAATTGCTCGGCGGGCCTGGCGTGACGATCTGTGATTCCTGCGTCGGCATCTGCAACAGGATCCTGGAAGCGGTGCCGGCACCCTTCGCCGGCTGGGATTCGCTGGCCGATGCGCAATTGCTGCAATCGCTCAAACCGTCCGAAGTCGCCGTCGAGGGTATGCGAAACGTGCTGCAGCAGCAGGTCGAAACTCTGCGCAGCCGCGGGATCAGCTGGGCCGATATCGGCGCAGCGCTGGGGGTTTCTCGTCAAGCCGCCTGGGAGCGGTTTTCTTGAAGTTGATCGAGCCCAAGATCGTCGTTGATGAAACGCCGGCCTCTGCCTTGCGCGAGGAAATTCTTCGCCCACTCAGAGATTACAATGCGAGCAAGGTCGGCTCGGTTGTCATCGAGCCATTCGCCGTTTTCCTGCGGCACCCTGAGAGTGACGCCATCATCGGCGGGTTATGGGGAACATCAGCGGCTGGTTGGCTTTATATCGAGTTGCTGTATGTGCCGGACGAGTTCAGGACGCGGGGCATTGGCTCCTCCCTCATCAGGAAGGCCGAAGAGGTCGCGGCGAAACGTGGATGCATCGGTATTCGTCTAGACACCTTCACGTTTCAGGCTCCGGGCTTCTACGAGAAGCTTGGGTATCGGATGTTTGGAAAATTGATGGGACATCCTGAAGGTCATGACCAGATTTATTATTTCAAGCTTTTGACCAAGCTCCGCGCCAAAGAAGACACCCAACGCGCCAAAGCAAAACCGGCAGCGTCGAAGAAGCGCTAGCGTGATTACTCCGCGGCGGCGGCCGAGTGGATGGTAGAGCTCGCACGGCCCGTCAGTTCGGCCGGCGAGAAATCATCCACGTCGATGGCTTCGCGAACGATCGCATTGGCGCGGTTGAGCGCATCGGCCTCCGCTTGCGTGATGACGTTCTCGCGCACCAGACGCGGCAGATCGGCAAGCGCTTTGCGGCCCGCGTGACCGGCGGCGCGAATCTTCTCCTCGATGGCGTCGCGCTCGATCGCCGCGATGAACGCGGTCTCCATGCGCCCCGTGGGATCCGCGGCCGAGCGGCTCACATAGATGCCGTCCGTCAATCTTTCGCGGGTCTCGGTCGCCGCAAGAATCAGCTTCGCGCAAGCATGGGTGAGCCTGTCCGAAGGCGGCCGGCGATGGCGGCCCAGCGGAAACGCCACGATGCGCAACAGCCATGCGGCCGGGCGCATCGGAAGATTGGTCAGCACCTCGTCGAGGCGCGTCTGAATCTCATGCAGGGTGCTGCGATAATTCCATTCCAACAGCGGCAGGTCTTCGGTCTTATAACCCTCGTCTTCAAAGCGCTTCAGCGCGCAACTCATGAGATAAAGCTCGCTCAACACATCGCCAAGCCGCGCGGAAAGACTCTCGCGCCGCTTCATCTCGCCGCCCAGCGTGCCCATCACCAGATCGGCGACGGCGGCGAAGGTGACCGAGGCCACGTGCAGCCCGCGATACATGGACGTGACATGCGGCACCTCGGGTACGCGCGCAAATACGCCGAAGGTGAGATTGTGCAGCAAGGCGCGGATGACGTTCGAGGTCGCGCTGTAGATATGGGCGAACAGCGCCCGATCAAATGCGCTTAAGGATTCTTTCGGATCGGGCAGGTTCGCCGCTTCCATCTCTTTCAAGAGGAAAGGATGGCAACGTATGGCGCCCTGTCCGAAGATCATCAGCGAACGTGTCAGGATGTTCGCGCCTTCCACGGTGATGGCGACGGGCACGCTCATATAGGTGCCGAAGAGATAATTGCGCGGGCCGTCGCAGATGGCGCGGCCGCCATGGATGTCCAGCGCATCGTTGAGCGCCGTGCGCATGCGTTCGGTGGCGTGATATTTGAGGATCGCCGAGAGCACCGAAGGCTGCTGGCCGGAATCGAGCGAGGACGCCGTCAGGCGGCGCGCCGCGTCCAGCACATAGGCGTAGCCGGCAATGCGCGCGAGCGGGGCTTCGATGCCTTCGAAGCGGCCGATGGCCATGCCGAACTGGCGGCGCACGCGCGCATAGGCGCCGGCAAGACGGGCGCAGAACATCGCCGCGCCGGTGCCGAGCGCGGGCAGCGAAATCGCACGGCCCGCAGCCAGGCAATCCATCAGCATGCGCCAGCCTTGGCCGACGCGCTCTTTGCCGCCGATGATGGTGTCCATCGGAACGAAGACGTCCTTTCCGCTGGTGGGCCCGTTCTGGAAAGATTGGTCCGCGGGATAATGACGCCGCCCGATCTGCACGCCCGGCGTGTTGGTGGGCACGAGCGCAAGCGTAATGCCGATGTCGTCCTTGTCGCCGATCAGATGGTCGGGATCGTAGAGGCGGAAGGCGAGGCCGAGGATTGTCGCTACCGGCGCCAGCGTAATGTAGCGCTTGTTCCAGGTGATCTTGACGCCGAGCACGCGGTTGCCCTTGTGCTCGCCATAGCAGACGACGCCGCGGTCCGGGATCGAGGCCGCGTCCGATCCCGCTTCCGGCGCGGTCAGCGCGAAGCAGGGGATTTCCTGACCGGCAGCAAGACGCGGCAAATAATAATTGCGCTGCGCATCCGTGCCGTAGCGCATCAAGAGTTCGGCGGGGCCGAGTGAGTTGGGCACCATCACGGTGACAGCGGCCGCTGCGCTGCGGCTCGCGATCTTCATCACCACATGGCTGTGCATCAGCGCCGAGAAGCCGAGACCGCCATGCTCCTTGGGAATGATCATCCCCATGAAGCCGTTGCTGCGGATGAAGGCCCAGACGTTTTCGGGGAGATCGCCGTCGCGGCGGATCTGCCAATCGTTCAGCATGCCGCATAGCTTTTCGACCGGGCCGTCCAGGAACATCTGCTCTTCGGCGGACAGCGCGGGCTTGGGGAAGCCGCGGAGCTTGTTCCAATCGGGCTTGCCGGAGAACAGATCCGCGTCCCACCACACTGTGCCCGCTGCAATTGCGTCGCGTTCGGTCGGCGAGATGGCGGGCAGAACTTTCCGGTACCAGGAAAGGATGGGCTTGGTGATGGTGCGGGCTCGCCAGCTCAGGGAAGCACTCATGATCGCCCTCCTTTGGCTGCGGTCAGAGGCGGAACGTCGTCCGCCGGATGCCGAAGCACGAGCGAATTTGACACATCATTTACCAATGAACCGTAACCGAAAGCCCGACTGTTAGGCCATATGCCGAAAAACCGCCCGATTGGGAGGCTTCCGCCCCTCCATTTGGTGTCGCACGAGGCGCAATTCATCCCTTCCGCCGCGAATGTCGCAGCCCCTAACTACCTCCCCCAGCCGGGGAGAGGCCCAATGCCGACGTTCCCCAACTCCGCCCGAAATGTCGGCTTACGCCGATGGCCTGAATAGGCTCTTTAGCCGCGCCGCGCGGCCTTGATCGCGGCGACGTCGATCTTCTTCATTTTCATCATCGCATCAAATGCCCGCTTTGCTTCAGCGCCGCCGATCGCCAACGCCTCGATCAGCACGCGCGGCGTGATTTGCCAGGAGATGCCCCACTTGTCCTTGCACCAGCCGCACTCGCTCTCCTGGCCATCATTGCCAACGATGGCGTTCCAGTAGCGGTCGGTCTCCTGCTGATCGTCGGTGGCGATCTGGAACGAGAAGGCTTCGTTATGTTTGAAGGCCGGACCGCCGTTGAGCCCGATACAAGGGATACCGGCAACTATGAATTCGACTGTCAGCACGTCGCCCTTCTTGCCGGATGGGAAGTCACTGGGCGCACGGTGGACGGCGCCCACCGTGCTGTCGGGAAAGGTCTGTGCGTAGAACCGGGCAGCAGCCTCGGCGTCTTTATCGTACCAGAGGCAAATCGTGTTCTTTGCGATCGCATGTCCGTTCGCTTTCATTGCACGTTCCTTCACTTTGCGGATTCAGGTCTCCAACGCGCGGCAAAGGGTGCCGTTCCTCGCGCCGGCAGGGTTCCTTAGTACAGCACGGCGAAGCCGGCCCCCGCGAGGACGAGGGGGGAACAAGTGACTGTTCCACCAATCATTTCGGCAGGCCTTGGGGTCCCTTGGGCGTGGGGCTAGTATGGCGTGCGTTGGGGCGCAACGGAAATGTTCGGTTACACGCGGGGCACCGCGATAAAGTGCATAAAACGCGCCGATGGAAAGCGCTGCGTTGACATCGTGGCCCGCCGCGACGGCCGCTACCAATTCCACGAACATTCCGAAATTACTGAAGACGGAATGACATTCTGGACGCCAGCCGGAGAGTCGGGGATGTTCGAAAGTGCCGAAGCGGCTGAGCGCGACGCCCGCGCTGAGATACCTTGGCTTCGGGATCAAATATCAAAATGACCCCTCTACCCCCTCCCGTTGACTAGCCGGGGCGTTTGGCGAACACTTCGCATAGACCTATTCCACCCGCCTTTTGCGGGCGCTTTGTTGTATTTGGGACCATCCAGGAGGAACCGATGCAGAGAATGAAAGTGTCGCTGCTCTTAAGCGCGGCCGTGCTCATGAGCGCCGGCGCCACCCATGCCCTCGCCGCACCCTTAAGCGGCCAAGTGACCTCCGCCAAGGAAGGCGCCATGGAAGGCGTGCTCGTGACCGCCAAGAAAGATGGCTCCCCCGTGGCGGTAACCGTCATCAGCGACGAGAAGGGCCATTACGCCTTCCCCGCCGACCGTCTGGAGGTCGGCCATTATTCGATCAAGATCCGCGCCCTCGGTTACATCCTGGATGGACCGCGCGCGGTCGACGTCACGGGATCCGGCGCCACGGCCGATGTGAAGCTGAAAGAGGCCCTGAATCTGGCCCCGCAGCTCACCAATGCGGACTGGCTGAACAGTGCTCCGGGTACGGAGCAAGAGAAGCGCGACCTCGTCGCCTGCGCCACTTGCCACACCCTGTCGCGGCCGCTCACCTCGGCCTAT
>WNFL01000321.1_pt4 | contig 12250 bp, 10 predicted proteins | sample 5400361 | NCBI WGS metagenome assembly WNFL01 (sample SAMN13153351, study PRJNA577476) | soil metagenome | isolation source: 40 cm soil on Douglas fir-dominated hillslope | place: USA:California | collected 2013-09-17
TCCATCAATTCCCTCAAGTAGCTTTCGGTGAGAATTGCCAGGTGCTCGTTGCGGCAGAGAATGAAATTATTCAATCGTCCCCCGATGCTCTGCCTTTTTTCCGGCCAATCGCTGAACCATTGAAACTCGCCTTGGTTGAATTTCTTGATCGCGCCGTCGCCATTGGGACCGCCCACGCGATATATGCCGCCGCTTTTGAGGCAACGATAGGCCTCCGCGAAGTGACGGTCCAAGTCAGGCAAATGCTCGATGACATGATGGGAGTAGATCGCGTCGATGCTGTCGGCCCGGAACGGCAGCCGCCGGGTGAAATCGGTCCAAACATCGCACTTTCCGGTGAACATGTTGGCGTCGACGTTGATCCAGCCTTGTAGATAGTTCTTCTGGCCCGGCCCCAAATGCACCTTGTGGAAGCCCGAGCGCGGAGCGCGCATGCCGCGATAGATCGACCCGTTCAGCCACATGAAGGGGCCCACCACTTTGTAGAACGACGCTTTGGCAGAACGGCTCAACATGATTCAGTCGTGATGCTGTGAGAGACAAGCGCGCGCGATCCCTGGCTGCGCCCGGCCAGCGTGGACGCCACGCGCTTCTGCAAAATCGTCTTTTCGACGTCCCAGTTGAAACGCGCTTGGCCGAGGCGAAATGCCTTTTCCCGAGCTTCGGTGAGAGCCGTGGGGTTCTCGAGCAGACTATCAAGCGTAGCGGCGAGACTGCGCGCGTCGTCAGTCTGGTACATACGGGCGGCCCCGTTCAATTCGGCTGCGAGCGCGCGGTGCGCCGGAATGTCGGAAAACACGGCCGGCACGCCGGCTAGAAGATAACTGAACAGCTTGTTAGTGAGCGCGACGCGCCGGCTCTGCGTGTGTCCCGTTTCTCCGACGAATCCGAGATCGTATGACGCTGCAAGACGTTCCATTTCGGAAGGGGCTGCCGGCGCGAGCATGTGCAGCCGATCGCTTGCGCCCGATTCCGCGGCGATTGCGCGTAAGCGTTCGAGAAAACCGGCGGCGGGAGTTCCCCGAACGTAAAGATGCGGGCGCGAACGGGCAATTCCGATCGCCCTCACCGCACATTCAAGGCCGCGGTGCGGCCCTATCGTCTGTGAAAACCAGTAGACGGACGGTCCCGGCGCAGCAGTCCCGGCCGGGGTTGGACCTTTCGGGGCGTGGGCGCGCGGAAAAACGTTCAACAAAACCTTGGGACGCGCAATTCCATAGGCTTCGGCGTAAGCGTCGGCGATACCCGGCGATGCGGCGGTCACATGGGCGCAGCCAGGAAGATAACGCGCTTCAATCGCTCGAAGCATGCGCTGCTCCTCCGCGTGTTCGGGCAATTCGGGAAGATCGCCGAGATGAAAATCCTCGGCGTCATAAGCATAGCGAGTACCATGATCGCGCGCAGCGGCAGCAGCGGCGGGCAGCGCCGCCGGATAATGCGCGATGTAGAGATCGGCAGGAATGCGTTTTGCCGCCGCCAGTAGCGGGTTTGTGAACGGGCTGAAGCCGCGTTCGGCGAAACCTACCCGTCCCGTGGCAGAGAATGCTCTGGCATTGACGGATTGCTTGAGCCGGCGCAGGCGCCACATCGCCCGGCTCCTCCGAAGATCAAGCCGCCACGCTTGCCATTTTGCGCTCGCCAAAACGTCATGGTCGAGTTTATCCACGATCCCGGGCGTGCGCGTGGAAATCACCGCTACGTCATGGCCTGAATCACTAAGCGCCTGGGCTTCCTTGACCACGCGAGGATTGGAACCAAGCGAGCCGGGTGTGACGATGCAGATGCGCGTTCGCGAGGTCACGGTGTGGAGTAGGAGTTCGTGGACGGACTGAACGATGGCGAAAAACCGGCCCTGCGCAGCGCCGCGTCGAGCACTGCAATGAAGGAACGACGATAGTCGGACCACTGCCAACGCTTTGCCGAATCAAGCGCGCCAAAACGCATGGCGTGGAGCTTGTCCCTGTTGTCGAGACACCACTGCAGCGCATCGCGAAGCGCTCTCGGATCGGCCGCCGGGATGATCAGTCCGTTCTCACCGTGGCGAATGAGTTGAGCAGCGCCCGCCCGGTCGGTAGCGATGACCGGCAGCGCCTTGGCAAAGGCTTCCGTCACCACCATGCCGAAGCCGTCCGACAACGTAGGAAATACCAATATGTCGGCGCCTTCTAAAGCGGAAAACAGTTCTGACTGCGGCACGGCGCCATGAAACGAAATATTCGCGGGCAGATTACGAAACGCACTTTCGGGCAAGCTTACTCTGCCATACACGGAAGCGCGGGCGACTCCTGCCGAGCCGAGTTGGCGCCATGCATCGAGAAAATAATGCGCGCCCTTTCCAAGGCTGAAGTTTCCCGCCCACAAGACCTCGAGCGGCCGGCTCCGATCGAACCGCGTTGCAACCTCTGGAATCGCCGGCGGCGCAGCCAAGGGCACGACAATAATTTTCTCTGGATCTGCCCCGCCCTCGACATGCGAAATTTTGGCGAGGTTTGAATTTGTCACGATAACGTCGGCCAAGCGGATTTCGTCGTCTCTGCGCCTCTGACGTTGCTCGAACTTGCTGCCGAAATAGGCATCGGATGCGCTCGTCAGTTCTGGAAATTTTTGCTTCTCGGTGCGCTGCAAAGCCTGAAACGCGCGACTGTTTAAGGATGGCAGATCGAGTATCGCGGCGACGCCCGTAGCTCGCGCCCGCTCAAAGGTCGCCTGGGCAGCGTATTCATAGGCGTAAACGGCCGTTGCCCGCGTCACAAATCGCCTCGCAACGAAGCTGTCGAATTTGTGCGACTGGCGATCCCAAATGCGATCCACGAGGACTGGACCGCCGCCCGCGCGCAACACGACCATGCGTGCAACTTCCCAAAAGGATGACGTTTTGACCAAGTCGGGCGGAATGACGCTGACCATGCGCCGCTCAAGATCCTTTCGTAGTTTTTGCGCCAATGACTGGGGCGCGCAGCGAAGAGCACGGGCAAGAACGCCGTCTTGGCGATAGGCAAAGGTCGTGACGTACGCGTCGAGCGCACCATTCTCCCAAAAGGCGCGTGCAATCTGCTGCGCGAAAACTCCGGTACCGGGCGAAGATACGACCGTGCGCAGGCTATGCCGCCTTCGCGCCGCGTTCCTGGCCCAACATCTCGCGATAGACCGCGAGATAGTTCTCGACGACAGCGGTGTCCGAAAACAGCCGTTCGGCCCGCGCACGGCATGCACTGCGGCTAATGGTGTCGATCCTTTCGACTGCAGCTATGAGGCCTTCGATGCCGTCGGCAACAAAGCCGGTAACCCCATGTTCGACCACTTCGGGTACTGCGCCGCGGGCCAAGCCCAACACCGGCGTTCCACACGCCATGGCCTCCGCCATGACGATGCCAAACGGCTCCTCCCATAAGATAGGCATGAGCAATGCTCGGGCACGGCCGAGAAGCGCATTCTTCGCCGAATCGTCGACCGGGCCAATGTAGGAAACGTTCCTGTCGTCGATGTAAGGCGCGATCTTCGTCTCGAAGAAGGCGCGATGCTTGGGCGCGACGTTGCCGGCGATGATCAGGGGAATCTGTGCGCGGCGCGCAATGTCGATCGCCAAATGCGCGCCTTTGATCTCTTCGATGCGGCCAAGGAAAACCAGCGGCGCGTCGGGCCGGAGCGACGGCTGAAAATCATAAGTCCCAAGCGGCGCGCCGTTGAAGACAAGCCGCCACGTGCCGATGTCGCCAACGCCGCGCATCATCTGGCGGCTGATGGCGGAGAACCACAGCGTGCCGTGCGACAGCCGATGGCCAAGACGAACCGAATGCGCGCTGATCTGGCGCTGATACGTCATTAGCTTTGGCAATCGCGCGGGAAGCAGCGGCGCCAAGTAGGCGATACGCGAGAAGCTGTGCACGAGATCGAAATCGCCGGCCAGGGCATGACGCGCCAAGATCGCGGCGTTGCGGATGGTATCGAATTTAGAACCGCTCACCCGGCCAGGCCACGAGATGAGGCGTCCAGCGGTCTTCGAATCGGGGTGAGCAAACAGCGTCACCTGGTGTCCGCGGGCGACGAGTCCATTGGCAAGCATTTCGATCACGCGTTCGATTCCGCCATAAAGTTTCGGCGGCACGGGCAGCTCTGGATCGGCGGTCAACGCTATGCGGAGCAACGGTCGTCCTAACGGCTCGAAGCGCAGCACACTGAACGGTAAAGTGCCGCCATATCGTCGGCGACGTCGTGCATGGTGCGAATAGGGGCCGGAGCACGCGCGGCAGGTTTCACTTTATGGCCCCTAATCATCATCGTGATTGCTGCTGTCCAAGCCCTGATGTCGCCCGGTGAGACGAGCATTCCGTCGTGCGGCTCGCGAACGAGTTCCGCGATGCCGCCGAGACGTGAACCGATGACCGGAAGCCCGGCGGCCTTGGCCTCGAGAACGACCATCGGTCCGGTTTCCAGCCACAATGACGGCACGGCGAGAGCGTCCGCCTGCGCGAGGACATGTGGCAATTTTTCGTGCGCAATGGAACCTTCGATCCTAATGCGCCCGTCGCCTTGCGCAAGACGGCGTATTGATTCGGCGCAGGCGCGTTCTTCGGGACCGTCGCCGATACCATGAATCGTCAGCCTCAGCGGAACGTCCTGCGGAATTTCACGCACCGCCCGAACCAGTACATCGATTCCCTTCACCTTGTGCCAGCGACCGATATAAAGCAGCTGAAAAGGGCTGGCCGCGCGCGCGGCTTGCGCTGAAATCGTCTGGGCCGCCTCCATGGCGAAAGTAGAATCCACGCCCTGCCGGCTCAAGACCAGCTTTTCTCGAGGCACACCGTTGAGCAGAAGTGAATCGTAAAGCCACTGGCAGACCGCGACGACCCGATCCGCATCTTCAATCAAGCGTAGAAATTCCTCTTTGCGTTTCTTGCCCAGCGCTCGCGCACCGAGCGCAGTCGCCCATCGGCTGTTGGAAACACACGAGGACCGTTCGAATCGCTCGGCGATCCGAGGAGGCATGGCGCCAAGCATGTGAGCCAAGGCCTTCGGCGCACCGCGCCCTTGACTCCAGCATGCTCCACACAGACGAGGCTCGATCCGGCCGTCGCAGGCCTCTTCTCCGAACCGCATCATCGTACCACGCATGCAGATCGTATTGGGAAGGTGAACCGTAACGACCGTCTTCAATCCGAACTCGCGCGCTGCATGAAGATGGGCACCGCCAAGCCCACGCGACCAGCTGTGCTGGTGATAGACATCCGGGCGCTCCTCGGCGAGCATCTCGCAGAAACGGGGAAACCCCGCATCCCGGGCGTCTCCACGCAATTCTCCACGCGACGGCAGCGCATTGACTTCGTATGTCCGCACGGTCGCGCCATCGAATGTGTATCCGTCGGTTTGTTGGGGACAGAGCGGCGCGATGACACGCGATGAGATGTCGTGGGCGCGCAACGCCCGCACGAGGCCGGTGAGGTAGATTTCCGTTCCTCCGACGTAAGCCGGCGGATACCACGCGCTCGCCTGGAGTACGCGAATCATTTCTCAGCGGCCCAGGAGCTTGAATACGCGACGCGCGCGATTCAAACCGAGCGTCCGTGCGAGCGGCGCCGCGATTCCCGGGTGTAGCGTCAAGCGCCTGCCTTGCTTGCGCTGGCATTCCACGGCTTCGAAATAGTCGGGTTGTCCCGATGCAAACAGCACTCGCGCCGTGTGATCGTAAATTTCGGCGAGCGCTGCTCGTTGCGCGACCGACAGCATGCCGCGGGTCCGCCAGAGCGCCTCGATCTGCTTTGCGTTTGTGAAGACATCGCGCCAAAACCGCAACGGGTCGCGCCGGGACAGACTTTCCGGCAGGACGCGATATTGTGCACCGATATGCGGTGAGCGCGCGAACCGTGCCCCATTGAATGCCGCATCGAACAGAAAACGCGCATCCTGAATCACCGGCAGGTCGTTGCGGAAGCCGCCAATTCTCTTGACCAGGGACCCAGCTCCGCATCTGCCGTCAGAGCGGCGATGTCAACGGATTTTGCCTTGCCGGCCACGGCCCGCCCGTCCTGATCGACCACATCCTGCCAATCGCAGATGACAACGTCGGCAGCGGTCGCTTCGGCAGCGTCGAGGCGCATCCTGACTGTACCGGGCAGAAGCACGTCGTCGGCATCCAAAAAAATAATCCACTCGCCGCGCGTTTCCGCGATACCACGATTGCGCGCCGCCGAGACGCCGCGGTTGGGTCCGGAGAACACTCGGATCGTAGGCCCGAAGCTGCGGGCAACGGCCAGTGAATTGTCCGTTGACCCATCGTCGACGGCGACAACGTCAAGATCGACATCGGCCTGCGCTGTCGCGCTAGCGATTGTCGCAGCGAGCGTGCTGGCCGCGTTGTAAAACGGGATGACAACGCTCACCGTGGCTTGACGCGGTTCGGAGATCACGGCCGGACCAGCTGTTCCTTTGCCACACGCCTCATCGGCCCGGGCCAACAGCAAGCTGCGTTTGCGGAGCGGATTCGTTGACCCAGCGGTGTTGGATCACCAGAGGCCCCTCGGGATAGCCGCTCATTTCAATGGTGAGATCGCTTGGTTCGGCGACAAGCATGGTGCCGATATCCATTTTCCAATCGATCAATCTCACGCCGTAATGCGCCAACCCGACGCTGACGAAATATTGTCCCGGCATGAGGGGCAAAGAATCAATGCAGCAGTCCACATAATGATCGCCGGCTTGTTTTAGAGGCTGTATCCGTCGCGGGTTGGTTTCGAATTTTGCAAGCGTCATGCCGCTTGCGGTCCGGATGGAGAGAATGACCGATCCCTGAGGTATGGCCGACCGCGACCTGATCCAAATGCGGAAGATCACGGAGCCGCAACTCGGCAGCACGATCTTAGGCGCCATTTCGTGGTCCAGCATCTCGACGCGGACTACGGAACTGTCCGAAATGCTTTTGACCCCTGTGCTGTCGTAGAGGACATGCGGCGCGGCTGAGTTCTGTGTTGCCACTTGCACGGTATAGGCGGCAATGGCCTCTTCCATGCTCGAGTCGGCGATGGCCTTTCCTTGCGAGAGCACCAGTCCCCTGCTGCAGAGGGCGGAAAGAGTCTGCATGTTATGGCTGACGAACAACACTGTCCTTCCGTGGCCCGCAACTTCATCCATCTTGGCCAGACATTTCTTTTGAAATTCGACGTCGCCGACGGCGAGAACTTCGTCCACCACCAGAATTTCCGGTTCGAGATGGGCTGCCACCGCGAAGGCAAGGCGAACATGCATGCCCGATGAATACCGCTTCACTGGAGTATCCAAGAACCGCTCGACCTCGGCAAAGGCCACGATTTCGTCGAATTTCCTTTTGATCTCGGCGCGCGTCATGCCGAGGATGGCGCCGTTCAGATAGATGTTTTCGCGGCCCGTAAGCTCGGGATGGAAGCCGGTCCCGACTTCGAGAAGACTTGCAACGCGCCCCTTGATTGACACCCGGCCTTCGCTTGGTTCGGTAATCCGCGACAGAATCTTGAGCAGCGTGCTTTTGCCGGCGCCGTTGCGCCCGATGATTCCCAACACCTCGCCGCGCCTGACTTCGAAGCTCACGTCCTTGAGCGCCCAGAATTCCTCGAACGAGTGACCGGAGACGATGACGCGGCCACGGAGTATGTCGGCGGTCTTGCGCCATGCGCCCTGCGCCTTGCGCGTCAGCACGTCGCGCAAGACAAGATAGCGCTCGGTTTCGGCCTGGTGGCCGATGACGTACTTCTTGCCCAGACCCTCGGCGCGGATGACGATATCGCTGTCCATTCAGATCAAGTCCGCGAAGCTGCGTTCCGTGCGACGGAAGTAGGCAACACCGAGCCAGAAGAGCAGCGCGACGACACCTAGGCTGAGCAGGAAACCCGGAAGGTAAAGCGCGCTTTCGCCGCCGAGCAGACACCATCGGAAGCCGTCGATAACGCCAACCACCGGATTGAGGCTATACCAAAAGCGCCATGCCGAAGGCACCACGGCGCTCGAAAACCCGACTGGCGACGCGTAAAGGCCGAACTGCACGATGAAGGGAATGATGAAGCGAAAATCGCGGTACTTGACGTTGAGCGCGGTTATGAAAAGCGCAGGCCCCAAACTCGCCAGCACCGCAAGCACGACGAAAGCCGGCAGCAGCGCCAAGCGCCATGTCGGCGCGAAGCCGTACCACGCCATCAGGACAAACAGCATCGCGAGATTGACCGCGAAATCGACCAGCGCCACGACTGCCGACGAAGAAGGAATAATGATGCGCGGGAAGTAGACCTTGCCGATGAGGTTGGCGTTGCCCACAAGGCTGCCTGAGGCTTCGCTCAATACCGTCGAAAACAGGAACCAGGGCAGCATGCCCGCAAAGACCATGATGGCGTATGGCGCCATGCCATCGCTCGGCAAATTGGCAAGACGGCTGAAGACCACGGTGAAGACCACCGTGGTGAGGAAGGGACGAATGACGGCCCACGCGGCGCCGATAACTGTCTGTTTGTAGCGAACGGCGACGTCGCGCCAGGCGAGAATCGCAAAGAGTTCGCGGTAGGCCCAGATGTCGCGCCAGTAGTGCCGTTCCGCGCGACCGGGCTCCAGAATCAGAACGTGCTGCCGGGCGGAAAGGGTGTTTTCGCTCATGCAGGTTGTACGAGAGTTTCGAAGATCGCGCCGACTCGCGTCCTGAAGCCGTTATAGCCGAAGCGGGCGCGGACGGCCGCCGAGAGAGCTTCAGGATCTTGCCGCGGAGCGTCCAGGCAGCGTGCTATTGCAGCGGCAAGATCGCCATTCGAGCTGACGGCGCCCAACTCGCCCTCGGCCAGCGCATCGCGCGCGCCGGCGTCGGGAAGACCCAGCGCAGGCGTACCCGTCGCCATGGCTTCCAGGAAAGCGATGCCGAATCCTTCGCCCGTGGAAGGCATGACGAACAGATCGGCCATGCGGTAGGCATCGATCAGCGCCTGCGGTCCGACCGCACCCGCGAATCGCACACGGTCCGCGACACCCGTCTGTTGCGCCAAAGACTGGAGCCGTTTCACGTCGTCGCCCTCACCTATGACGACGTAAGCCACTTCGTGGCCTTTCGCGACGAGTTGCGGGATAGCGGCGATGATGCGATCTTGACCCTTATAGCGTTCGCGCTTGTCCATTCGCCCGACGGTCAGAAGCACACGCTTGCCTTCGAGATTCCACTCCGCCTGCAGACCCGATCGTCCCGGAGCAAAATCCTCCCCAACCGTATTGGGCAAAACGACGACGCGCTCAGGCGCGATCGTAGCCCAGCCAAGAACCGAGGAACGCGTGTAACGCGATACGGATAGGACCAGGTTCGCAGCCGCTAAAGCGTATTGCCGCAGCCCGGACGGTCTTGGCCAAGCCTCGATGCCGTGCGTCTGGATCACAAGCTTTGCACCCTTGAACCACGCGACAAAGGCCGCGAGCGGCGCCATGTAGAGATGGCCGCAGAAGACGATGTCGATCGGTTTCGACAACCCTACTCGCAAAGCCGCCATGGTGTACGCAACCCGCCCTGTGCGCGCCTGTCTCTGTTCGATTCTACCCGACGGAATGACGACCGGATCGGGTGCAGTGCGCGGCAGAATCACGATGGTCCAACCCGGCTTGGACGACGCAAGCGCGCTCATAAGATCACGATTGTATTGTGCGATGCCGCCGCGACCGCCGAAAGCCTCGGTAACAAGGGCGAATATCCTGGGTTGGGAATTCACGCTGCTTGCATTTTGTGCGCGGGGCTCGCCGCGGACGCGCTTTTCAGAACAGCACGCGACCAGCGACGCGAAGCAAGACCTTTGGTTTCGGGCGCCCTGCCCACCGCGTCGGACGTCCCGGCAACGGCTGCATTCATCCATGCCCCGGTTGGTACGCCGAAGCCGGTCTTGGCTCGCGCCACGATTTCGTCAGGCAACGGCAGAGATGGCGCACGCGCCAGCGCAACTTTGCCCGCACCCGGCGTGAGATTGACGATGGAGGGAGCGAGCACGCGGAGAAGCTCCGCGTCGACAAGGGGCACGCGGATTTCGATACCATGGGCCATGCCGGCCCAGTCGGCGTCGCGCAGCAGCTGGTTGCGCAAATAGTTCGCCGACTCAAGCGCGCATATACGCCCTGTGTCGGAACCGGGATCGGGATTGAGATGGCCGTCGATCGCGCGCAACGGCTTTAAGCGGCGCAAACCCTCGCAAGCGAGCTCCGGGTCCATGATCTGCGGCAGCTCCCACGGCAAGTAAAGTCCGCGCCGTAAAAGATAGGCGCCCGCCCAACTTCCGGCATATTCGAGCACGCCCAGTGCTTTCGGTCGGCGACGCGCGAAACCCGGCGCGAGCGCGCGAAGGAGTGCGCGTGTCAAAGGCCCCGATCCAGGGACGCTTGCGAGCGGGCCGAAGCGCCGCCGCCAACGCGGCAGCTCGAAGAAGCTTGGATACCCCGCCAGAAGTTCGTCGCCGCCAAGGCCGGACAACGCAACCTTCAGCCCCGCTTCCTTTGCCGCTTTGGCGACGAACCAGGTGTTCACGCCGTCGATGGATGGCTGGTCCATTGCCTCGAGGATGGCGTTTAGATCCTCGCGAAACTCCTGCTCACCGACCTGCCGGACCACATGTCGCGCTTGATAGCGATGGGCGAGCCGCGCGGCGAGCGGCGATTCATCCTCCGCTGTGCCGCTAAATTCCTCAAATGCGAGCGTAAGCGCGCGAATCTCCTGTACGCCGGCATCCCGCATAAGGCCGAGCAGCGCGCCCGAATCGACCCCTGCGGAAAGAAAAACGCCAACTTCGACGTCAGCCAGCAGATGTATTCGCACGCTGTCAGCCACGCCTTTGCGCACGCGCTCCGACAGTTCAGCCGCCGGCGCCGGGGCGAACGCACCTTGCGCAAGAAGAGCGGCGAGATTTGCGAACGATTTGGGTTCGCGGGGGCCAACAACGTCGATCCATTGCGTGTGACCCGCGGGAAGACTGCGGATTTCCCGATAGAGCGTGAAAGGCTCCGGCACGCTGCCAAAGAGGTGAAACCCGACGATGCCGGCCGGCTCAGGATCGCGCGAGACGCGCTCGCCGGCGAGCAGTGCCTTGACCTGTGAAGCGAAGCGAAACATCCACCCGTCATTCGCCGTATAGAGCGGTTTGATGCCATAGGGGTCGCGCGCGAGGAAAAGTCCCTGCCGCATGCCGTCCCATATCGCGAAAGCGAACATTCCGCGCAAACGGTAGACCATCGCCTCGCCAAGCCGCGCGTACAAATGCAACAACATCTCGGTATCGGAGGTGGTACGGAAGCGCACTCCAGAGCTGGCGAGTTCCGCGCGCAAGGCGGGGTAGTTGTAGATCTCGCCATTGAAGGTGACGGCAAGGCGGCCGTCTTCACTCACCATGGGCTGCGAGGCGCGATCCGAGAGGTCCAGGATCGAAAGGCGCCGATGCGCGAGGGCGCAGCGCCGATCCGTGCTCCACCACGAGCCAAATCCGTCGGGACCGCGCGCACGCATCGCATCGCGCGTTTTGAGAAGCTCCGCCTCACGCGGCATGGAAGACGCCGAATGAAACGAAAAAATACCGTTTATGCCGCACATGACCCGCTCGAACGTGAACCGTGCGTTGTCACTTTTTCGCGGCGCAATATTCGCCGCCGTTGCGGAGCCGTAGATTCCAGTTCCACGCGGTCTCGATAATCGGATTTATCGTCGGATAACGCGGCGTCCATCCGAGGCCTTGCCTTACCCGGCGGGGATCGGCGACGAGAACAGCGGGATCGCCGGCGCGGCGCGGCCCTTTGACGACGCGAATATCGCGCTTGGTGATCTTGCGTGCCGCTTCGATGATTTGGGCGACCGATACACCGGTGCCCGTTCCCAAATTATACGCCGTGTCCAATGAGGCGGTTTTCAATCGGCTCAGGGCGAGCACATGCGCGTCGGCGATGTCGCTGACGTGGATGTAATCGCGAATGCACGTGCCGTCAGGCGTTCCATAGTCATTCCCGAACATTGTGATTTCCGGCCGCACACCCAGGGCGGCATCCAAGACCAACGGTATGAGATGCGTTTCGGGGTCATGGTCCTCGCCTATCTCGCCGTCGGGATCGGCACCAGCAGCGTTGAAGTAGCGCAAGGCAACGCTCTTCAGCCCATAGGCGGCGCCATAGTCGTTCAGCACCCGCTCGACCATGAGTTTGGATGAGCCATACGCGTTGATCGGACGCTGAGGCGCGTCCTCGGTTATGGGAATGGTTTCGGGAATACCGTAGGTGGCGCAGGTGCTGG
>WNFL01240061.1_pt1 | contig 12250 bp, 20 predicted proteins | sample 5400361 | NCBI WGS metagenome assembly WNFL01 (sample SAMN13153351, study PRJNA577476) | soil metagenome | isolation source: 40 cm soil on Douglas fir-dominated hillslope | place: USA:California | collected 2013-09-17
GGATAAGCTAAATTATCCGAAAAACGCAAAGATAAGGGAACAATTTGGAACACAAGCGTATACGGAAGCTGAAAAAATTAGGGTAATGAGGTTACCAGCACCAAAGACTGAGTTTACTGGATACGATCCCAAACCACCGTCTAAAAGTGTGCGAGAAATTATTGTTGCAGCGATTGCTGAACACAATACAAAAGCAGATGTGAAAGGCTAGTGAAATGGAACTAAATCAAGATACCTCAACTGAACGCACTGTACCACCGCCAACTGAGACGACACGTGAGCGTGAGCGTCCTTCAGTAAGGGATGAACTTAGAAGAAGCTTCGCTGAGGCAAGGCGCGATGATGAAACACGTGAAACACGTGAGCCTGAAGTTGAGGAAGAGCCTGTTGTTGAAGAGGCAGCAGAAACTGAAACCCCTGCCGAAGCTGAGCCTACTGAAAGGACGACCGAAGCAAGGGGCGCGGGTGAGAGTGAAGACACTGAGGTTGAGCCTAGTACAAAGCGTGAGACACAAGCTGCTCCCGCAGCATGGTCAAAAGAAGCTAAAGCCGCTTTCACGCATTTGCCGGAACACGTTAAGAGAGCCGTTGTAAAACGTGAGGCTGATGTTGAGAAAGGAATTAAGAATTTAAAGGATTCTTACAAAGAAATTGATGAGGCGCTTGCCCCTTATGTGCCTATGATCAGGCAATTTCAGAAGACACCTGGGCAGGCTGTGGCTCAACTCTTTTCTTGGTTTGATGCATTAGCGAAGAACCCAGATGAAGCATTCCCTGCTTTAATCAAGTCTTACAATAATCAAGTCTTACAAATATAACCCCGATGCGATGTTAGCCAAGTACGGATATGTAAGGAAACAACAACCGCAACAACAACAGCCTAATGGGCAAGTCCAAAATGGACAGGCGCAGCCAAATGGTCAGACCCAGCCTGGGCAACAACCAGATGTTCCTATTCCACCATCGGTTCAACAGTATATCACTAGACTTGAACAAAGACAGAATCAATTAGAGCAACAGGTAGGGCAACAGTTCAATAATCTAGGGCAATACTACCAAGAACAGAATGCTGCTAAGACTCAAGAAATGTTGGAGCAGTGGGCCAAGGATAAGCCGTTTTTTCATGAAGCAAGGGTAATGATGGGGCATCTACTGACTCCTGACCCGACGACTGGAGTAGCAGCAATCCCATTGAAAGACGGCCGTGTCGATCTTGATTCTGCCTACGAAGCAGCAGTTTATGCCCTTCCAGAAGTAAGATCCAGAGTGCTAGCGGATCAACAGGCTCAGGCTGAGGCGGCTAGAAAAGCCAAACAGGAAGCAAATCAAAAAGCAGCCCAGGACAAAGCAGACAAGGCGAGAAGGACAGCGACTAGCTTGACATCAAGTGCCCCTGGTGCTGAAGTGAGCCGTAAACAGACTCAAGGAAAGGGGGCTAGCGTTAGGGAAAGTTTGTACGCAGCCGTGAAGGAACTTTCTGATAGATAAAAATTTGTAAGGTGTTTAAGCGCGATGAAGGGTTGAGTGAACCGAATGAAGAGAGTGTTCCGAAGTAAAAGAGTGAACCGAGCGCCACGAGTGTACCGGACCCGGAGAGTGAACCGTAGAACCCTTCAGAGCGTTTAATATGTTCAAATATTATTTTAACCGAGGCTTAGATGCTGTTGATATTCTAGCACAAAACTTTAAAAATCGGACATGGTTCGTGCCCGATTTAATTTGCGATGAAGTTTTAGATACACTTGAAAAGCATAGCATAAAGGTTGAATTCTATCATATAAATGAAGATTTCACTTGGGCTACTAAAGTTAATGGGCGAGACCCAAAGATTTTCTATTCTATCGATTATTTTGGGAAAGAGACTAATCTTGGAAAAGAAGCACCACCTAATACAGTTGTTATCCGTGATAGTGTATGGTTTCCATATCCATTCACCACCGTAGAACCCAATCAAATCTGGTTTAACAGCCTCAGGAAAATAATAAGAAACGCTAAAGGTTCAAGTCTGATTTCGCCTTACCGTATTTCAGGCATAAATGAAGTTCCAAATATATCATATCATCCATCACTGACTTGGCTAGAAATGAATAGACGGTTTGAGAATTATTATCTTTGCAAAGAAATTTTTAGTAAGTATGCCATACCAGAACACGATCAACAGTTTCCATCAGTATTTCCAATCAGACTAAAAAATCGTGATAAAGTTTTAGAAAATTTAGGTACGCCATTGCCGGGCATGTGGAAAAACAAGTATAACTTAACAAATGTTCTCTATAAAGAACTTATTTTTATTCCAATTGATTCTAGGTTTAATGAGGAAAGCCTAACTGGGTTGGCTGACAAGATAAAGGAACTTAGTAGTGTTGTACCTTGACACCGAGTTCAATGGTTTTGGTGGTCAGTTGATTTCGTTAGCATTATGTCCCGATGATGGAACTGAACCTTGGTATGAGGTAACTGAATTCCTAAAACCTGTAGATCCATGGGTTAGGACGCATGTAATACCAAAATTGGGTCAGGAACCGTTAAGGCCATTGCTCTTTAAACAATCCTTTCATTCATATATTCAACGATTTAAGAATCCTATTGTTATTTGCGATTGGCATGCCGATGCGGTTCACTTTTGTCAACTCCTGTCTGGCTTTGATTACGGTTCATCTTTAGACTTTGAATTTAGGTTGCATGTGTTAAAGACACCTAAAGGTGAACCTGCATCCGTACACAATGCTTTGGATGATGCACGTATATTAATGGAGTGGCATAAGGCAAATGGAGGATGAAGATGGCTAAAAAATGGATAGCTGGAGCTATTAAGAAGCCAGGTTCTTTTACTGCATCAGCTAAAAAGGCTGGTATGTCTACACATGCTTATGCTGAAAAAGAAAAGCATGCTTCAGGGAAGGCAGGACAAAGGGCTAGGTTAGCCCTTACTTTGGGCAAACTTCGTAAGAAAAAATGAGGGTAGTCAAATGGCTAAAAGAGCAATCCACCATTTGCATCATCATGCAAAGAAAGCTTTACATCATGCAAAGAAAGCAGTTTCTCATCATGAGGGATCGGCTGACGATAACCGTGACGATATCATACAGGCTAGAAGGCATGGAATGACCCTCAGGCAATGGGAAGGGTCGCCTATGGACAGACGCCGTGATGTCAGGGCTGCTGTTGTTAAAGCCGTAGCGCACGCTAAGACAAAAGGTAGATAAATATGCCCCCCAACCTAACTGAGATAGCTACTACTACTGCCCGTCATAGGGATAAAAAGATGACTAAGAAAGCAGCTAAAAAGCCAGAACCTAAGCTTGTCAACCATCAAGCTGAGCAACGGGCTGGGATCAGGAATACTATTGCTGATGTGATCAAATCTTCGAAAAAGCCGCTTAAATCGGTAAAAGTCAAGTTTAAATAAAATGCGCGACGGGGCACTAGAAACTGCGTATGATGCAGAAATGGCTAATTTATTTCGTATGCTTTGCACAGCATTTGCTTCAGCTGAGACTGAAGAGCAAACGAAGGAGGCAGAACTCAGATTTCACAAAGGTGTACTTATAGCCGATAAGGCATATCAAACTGCGAAAAATTCTAGGTCCGCAGCATAAAATCTAGGTAGTAGAGGGCACGGTGAGATTTGAACTCACGATCTTCCGATTAAAAGTCGGAGGCATTAGGCCAGACTATGCTACGTGCCCGTGGTGACCCCGGTAGGAATCGAACCTACAACTTTCTCATTAGAAGAGAGATGTTCTATCCATTGAACTACGGGGCCTTGGTAGCAGGATTTGAACCACCCACACCAGCATTTTCAGTGCCCTACCGTCCGAGCCACTTGGGCGTTAGTGACTTTAATACGCTTTTTTCGAAGATGATCCCTCCAATCGGTTATTCCTCCATATTTCCTTTCAATAATATCTTCTACGATACGTTTTGCCTGTATTATTCCATAACCGTATTGTTTCATTATCATTCTCATGGCGGTGATGGATTCACCTTTTTCTAATAGATTTATTATCTCATCCATTATTCAACACTCCCATTGTGCTACGCGGTCTTGGTGCTAGCGGCAGGACTCGAACCTGCAACCTATCGGTTATGAGCCGAGAGAACTGACCAATTGTTCTACGCTAGCATTTAGATATCACTGGCTTCACGGGTCTTTTTATAGTCCTGGCTGCGTTCCAAAACATAATCCGAAGGTAGTGTGTTAAAGACCTTGTCAACCACCCAACCTTCATCCCAGTAAGCACCACCTTGTATTGTCTTTTCCCGTAAGCCAATACGCCGTCCTTCAGTGGCAAATTTAGTGGGTATCCACAGCATTTGTTGCTGATTGTCACGTCTTAATTGACATTGGGTCATAGTTTCAGCAGACATATTACTCACCATGTAAAGTTGGCTGCCTAGGTAGGACTCGAACCTACAACCTTCTGGTTAACGGCTAGACGCTACTGCCAGTTGAGCTACTAGGCAATACTACTGTGACTGGAAGGGCCGGTGGGGTATCTTCAGCGCCCTGATCCCATCCTCCGTTTACAGCTTATGCGTCCTAAGCTGCGCTTGATGCATCAAGCCTTTCCTTACCCCTCCAGTCACATTCATGATGCCCTTACTGGACAATATTAAGTCCTTCTATTCCAAGCTAGAAGTGCACTTTCGTGATCACGCCCCCTAAATTCTAGATGATTATGCACCACCCCTGGTTGTCTACCACACCAATGAAGTATTGAAACCGAAATTATTTGCATTGGTTTGTTGATAGGCCCCCAATGCCTTGATTCTTTTACATGTGTTACTCCCGCTCCGCAGAAGGGACACGGTTTTAGTAAAGCTTTTAATTCATCTTCAGTCATTTGGTGCCGGCTGTAGGGTTCGAACCCACGACCCCCTGATTACATTGGTGCCCCGTGCACGGATTTGAACCTGCAACCTACTCCTTACAGGGGAGTTGCTCTACCTGATTGAGCTAACAGGGCTTATATTTCATAGTCTTTTGCTAATTTTATGGTTTTATTCATGGTCTGTTTACCTTTGGGGGGCTCTACTCTAAGTGAGGCTTCTGCATTACCTACTTCATTCACGTTTACTAGATAACATTTATCTAATTCATGGCAGTATACTGCGAACCATTCTATCTGACCCTTATAATTTTTTCGTGTACCATTTTTATTGTGTAATGTTGAAGAACAAGTGGCAAATACTACAGACCCATTTCTTAACCTTCCGGTCTTACATTGCACCCTTTCAAAACCAGCACTACGATCTATTACCAAATCATATCTTGATTTCTCGCTCAATGGTTTTAGTACTACATATTGTTTCCGTAGAAAGCATGCTGTTATCATGGCTACTGATAAATCGCCTTTTTCAATCGTATGCATAAAGTCCTGTAACATGCACAGGACTTTATGTCAAGTCGGGGCCTCTACCATTGGTAATAGGCGGACAAATCAGATGCTCTTCCGGCTGAGCTAAACCGGCATCTATTCAAGTTCCTTTAGTTGCTTTGCCAAAGATCTACACTCACCTTCCATATAGTCTATATTTTTATAGACAATGTCTAGTGCATATGTTCTACCATAATTTAAACCAAGTGAGGATGATAATGCTTCTATTTTTGGGCATCTATCCCTTGAGTGCGCAGCGTCAAATCCAAACCACCAAGTTTCATCAGGTTCTTCAGAATGAAGGCATACGCTTGTTGCCCTTAACCTATCAGACCAAGCTTTGTAGTCATTGATAATAGGCATCCATTCTTTTAACCATTCAGCCGAGTCACCATGAGGGTAGCTTACGGCCTGCTTTTGATTCCAGTCTATAGATTTTTTGGCATGTCCCCACATTTCTTTAGTTGGGATTGAGGATGGGCCTGCAAAGGTTAAGCCACCATGAATCCTTATGTTTCGTAGTTTATCACCTATGTTAGGAACGACTGGTTTGGGTGGTAAACTGTTAAAGTCAACTGCTTCAAGGATAGATTTACTTCTATCACGCTTCCTAACTTGTTCCCAAAAAGCCTTATGGTATTCATCATGATCATGTTTGGTCTCACCATCATAACTTATGCCATAAGCAGGATGATAGGGCATCACCCCGACATAGCCATTTAAAGCTCCTACTGGGCCACGAAGGATGAGGCAGGGGAACTTTGTTTCATCATACCAAATAACTTTGTCTGGCTCTGAATCCCATTCACCACGGGGCCATGACGTTTTGTCGATAATGCCCCTTAATTCTAGACCTTCAGCTATCAACATGTGACATCTTTACTGTTTAGGTGGTGATAGACACTTTAATGGTGAAGGCCAACACCAATGCATCCCATGATTTAATGGCAGCGCTGAGAAATCATGATCAGTCCCGATTATGGTTTTATGGTCAAGGCCACGCGTATAAGCCACCTTCTGCCAAAATTCAAACGCATGTCCATAATCAAGGGGCAAACGTTTGAATTCTTTCACTTCATCAGGTGTCAGTGTGTAGGTTTCCCTTTTCATTTTAACCCTCGATAGACCGTAACTTTACTCTTTTCCTTAAAGTGTCAGGTTCACATTTAACGATTATATCACCTTGTTTTTGTAGTTGTGCAAAATCGTCATTGGTCAATCCTAGTTCGGTTTTTGCACTATATAGAGCCCCTTCCATAGTAGTAGCCATAGCTGCCATAACATATATTTTGTACATATTCGTTTACCCTTCAATTAGATCAGTGACAGCATTGACTTGACCTTTTAATACCTTGCACAATGCGAATTGACAAACACTTTTTAAGAATTTATTTTATATTAATGGTTAGTTTCTGGCCCTTAGGTTTCTGATTGGGGTTTCTAATGTCAAGTGGTCCTGGGCCTTGGTCATCTGGGTTTTCATTAGGGTTTGGCCCTTTATCTGTCGTTAACACGAGCGGATTGGCTACAGATTCAATGCAGCTCTTAGGTTATTCTTCGACTCAAAAATTATTTTATGATGAGTCTAATACCCAAGCATTCTATTTATCTACTACACCTTTAATTTTCCTTTCTGATTTTAGTTTAGATTTTAACAATGATTTTGGACCTACAGGTTCTATTAATGGGTCAACTACTGTATATCGGGTATCTCCCTTATTTGCCAGGAATTGGTTAGTATTTTCAGGTGAAGCGAGCACTTGGGTTTATAACCCATTTGGTTCTAGCCCCTATAGAAACTTCTCAAATGTAGTGTAAGAAATGACAATAACTCAGGCGCAGCTTAATACTGAAATTAATACTAATCTTCCAACTACTGGAAGTGGTGCTATTAATGCTGCGATCATGCGTCAAACACTGACTGATGTGACGACAGCCATATTTCAGTCAGCAAATGTATTGAATGTTAAGTCTTTCGGTGCTGTAGGTAATGGCGTAGTAGATGATTATCCGGCAATCAAAGCAGCCGATGCCGCCGTGGCTTCTGCCAGCGGCGGCATGTTATATTTTCCAGCTGGAACATATTTCGTGTCCTTGGCATTGCAGCCGAGTTCCGGCGTTAACTATCAAGGCGCTGGTAAAGATGTAACGATCATCAAAGGTGCTGGACTTGGTCCCGCTCCTTTCAACATGTCGTTAGTGATCTCCGCTACGTTTACGGGGGGCAATCATCTAGACAATCTTGTTGGAACCGCAGTCACCTATCCGATCAACGCGCCGACTGAAGGCGCGAACACGATCACGACGACGACGGCCGCGAACGCCGGAAACTTTTCGGCGGGGCAAACTGTCCTCATTTCAGGCGATGATCATGGTACGAATTTCTGGTATCCCGACTGGACTACGACCGTCGTATCGGCCAGTGCGGGCACGGGCGTCATTACGCTGAGTGAGAACCTGCCTTTCGGCGGCGCAAATGTGACGAGGGTTCAGCGTATTACTAATCAGCCGCAAAATATCAAAATTTCAGATATGACCATTTTGGGGACCAATGACCAGTGTATACAGGTTTTTTGTGGTCAAAATATAATCTTTGATAACATCATCATAAGGGCCGGTTTCGGAGGAACGACGGGCGCTTCTTTCGGGGCCAGCGCTTGTAGAAATTGCGTGTTGCAAAACTCGGTAAGTTATGGTGTCATCTTGGATATGTTAGGTTGTTTTGATAGCTGTTTTGTTAACAATATGTTAAACAGCGGCGCTATCCAGTTCGATGGCGGCACCCAGAACAGTCTTATCGGTTGGAACACTATTAATGATCCAACATCTGGGAACGGCCCCGGATTTAATGGCATCAATCTTGCCATCTATACGAGGCGCAATCGAGTACTCGGCAATGCGATTGTCAATGTTCCTGCGACCTTTGTTGGGATCAACTCAGTTGGATCCGTTGCGGGGGACGGTAATCATATCATCGAAGGCAATACAATCACTAGTGTTGACACAACAACAACTGTTGGTATAGACAACAATAATGTTGTTAACAATACAATTATTGGTAATTGGATCAATAATGTCAATACTGGGGTTAGGCTTCTGAGTGGCTCCATTGGTCATACTGTAGAAGCTAATACGACTGTTGGCGCACCAGTACCTTACTTAGTTGACAGCACGTCGGCCATCCGCGAGCCGTTCACGGCTGGCCTGTGGTCTACCCTGACCGCCGCGAGTGCGACACCATCTGTGAAAAACGGGCATACGTTCCGGCTTCTCAATGGTGTCGCGCAAAATGTGACTGGCTTTAACGACGGCATTACAGGACAGCAAATCTTGATCTTTTTCGGAGACAGCAATACGACACTGATCGCCGGTGGGCCATTGCGTTTGAGTGCTAGCACCAATTATAATCCGCCAGTTAATACGACGATGCAATTTGTGAATAATCAAGGTACGTGGTACGAGATTTCTAGGGTCACCACTAATTGAAATGTAGAACATGACAATAACTCAAGCCTTTCTCACATCTGAAATATCAAGCCTATGGCCTGATAATACAACAGGGGCAATTACCCCTGCAAATGCTAGAACAACCCTTAATGATATAGTTACAGCTATATTTCAAGGGATAGCACCGACCGGATTGTCAACCCCAAATACTTGGACAGCATTGCAGACATTTAGTAGTGGTGTAACGGTTGATGGCATAACCATTAGTGGTAGCGTTTCTGGAATCCCTAGCACAGTTTCTAATTCTGATAGTACCCTTACCATTTCTCCCATAATTGGAAATGTTGTAGCTTCACTTAATTTAGGTCATGCAAATACATGGACAGCAACACAAACGTTTAACGCAACTACAACTTTTAATTTTATTCCTACCATCAATACATCAATAATTTTTAACCAGGGTGGTATACTAGGAACTTATACAAATCCCATTGCTTTTACTACAATTGGTACCAATTCTTACTTTAATAGTCTGACGATAAGTGGGGATAATTTGGCTGCTGCAACCCCATTTGTTGATGGATGGTTCTTTTTTCATTCATACGGAGGATCGGCTACTACAGGGGGAAGGCAAAGCCTTGAAGTTTTTTCAAGATTGGCAAGTCCTACTTCTGTTTCAAACCCAACAGTAGATAGGTTTTATGTAGCAGGAATTTTTACAGCACAAGCTGCATCTGGGGATGGGGGCGGATCAGGTACAGAACAGGGGTCGATTTTTGCCCTAAACCCGGTTGCCACTTTAGGTGCTGCTGCAACTCATATGGTAGAATGCTCTGGTATAGAAACAGATATAGCATGTAATTCAGCGTCTTCTGTTCTTTATAAATTTGGAAACAAAATTGTTCAGTCTGCTACGGATGCTGCCGCAGGTTCTGTTTTAGATTCAGCTTTGTTTTTTGGTAATCAAAGTGGTGCACAGGGATGGAATAATTTAATTCAGATAGGTGCTAGTGTCGTTTATACAGCCCCTTTAAAAAGTACGGGGGCTATAATGATTACTCAAGGTTCTCAAACTATAGGAACTGGCATTGATATTTCTTCGGCAACTATTACAGGTAATGCTTTTAAGAGTCCTGGGTTTATTCTTGATGGTAAAGGTGGCCTTTCAGTTACAAAGAGCTTTACAAGTGGGAGTGGTGGGTTAGTCATACGTGCTACACAGACTCAACCTAATAGTTCTGATACTACAGATACCGCCCTTGAATTAGACTATACACTTTCAGCCAATTCTGCGACTAATGAATTGGTTGTTAGGGGTTTCAGTTCTAATTTTACTAATTCATTGACAGGTGGTGGGGCAATTACTAGCGCAAGATTGATGGACCTTGCTACTTTTACCAGTGCTAGTACAACAACTACGAATTTAGAATGTATTTTTATTGAAGCAGGAACTTCGGCTGGCACGGTTACAACTGGGTATGGTTTGCACATATCATCAATACAAGGAACTACTAAGTGGGGTATTGCTGATGATAGTGGAAGTAATTGGTATAATGCAACAGGGGGACTTTCATTGGGAACTTCTACGGGTGCGACAGCAACATTTCTTAAATTGGCTGCTGGTACCACAGCAAAATCTCAGATTAATTTCGCTGCATCAACTGCGCCTTCATCGCCCGTTGATGGTGATTGGTGGTTCGATGGGACTAATCTGAACATTCGGATATCAGGATCAACAAAGACAATCACCCATTCATAAGGTTTTATAATGGAACAGAAAGTTAAATTACTCCTAGGTGAACTAATGTTCCAGATTGCATCGTTGCAATATAACATAGAATTACTACAGAAAGAAAATGAAGAATTAAAGAATAAAATACAAGACTTGACAAAAGACGAATAATTTAAGAAGATAAAATTACAAAACTCATTGGCGGCCAATGAGTTAAAAAAATTTAAATAAAGATCACTCATTGCCAATATGCTAATCCTTCAAATGCAGCGTGGGTTGTGGTGTCTTACCGTCCCCAGGTATGCTAGGCCCTCAATCTGAGGCTAGATTTGAAGGATCATTTCTAATCCTACGCTTGTTCTACTGAACTGCGTTAATGGTCTTCTAGAATTTGTTCTAATTTTTCATATTGATTCTTTTTCACTGATAATTTGTACTTGTAAGTTAAGGTCATTTGCTTTCTATTTGTCATATTTACTATATACTTTTTGGAGTTGACATATGCAGATAATTAGGTAAAAATCTTTTTACAATCTCCATTGGCGGAAATGGAGGAATCTTACACGATTCAGTTGCTCCGCAACCCTGACTGAAGCTATTGCCCGAATGACGCTCAGGGAACACAAGCCCTTGGCAGCGCCAGTGCGGTAGGCTTAGACAGATTGAACCCAAGAAAGGAGTTAAGTTTTTAGAAAGGAGCGGAGCCATTTAGATGGCATTTCCGAACTTGTCGGAAATTGTCACAACTACGTTGCGCAACAGGACCGGCGAACTTGCCGATAATATGAGTCGCAATAATGCGACACTTCTGCGTTTAACGAGACGTGGCAATCTGAAAACCTTCAGCGGCGGACGAACGATCGTCCAAGAGCTGAATTATGCGGATTAAGAGTTAGTCCGCTTTAAACTGGGTGAATTCGGTGAAGGCTGAGATGCTAATACCGAGCCAAGCATCAGATGTAAGGCAAAGGATCAGTTTGCCCTAGGGCTGATGAAGGTGTAACGACTAGGTGGTGATGAAAAAATAATCCACCCACGAGCGCCCAGTATGAGTGAAGAAACTGCTGATATATACGTAGCTTTATGCACTATAAATAGTAAAGTCTACGTTGGTTCTGCTAAACGAAGTAAAGTCAGATTTAGGGATCATAAACGGGAACTCAAGGAACAACGACATAACAATTCTTACTTTCAGCGAGCGTGGAATAAGTATGGGGCTGAAAGTTTTACTTGGATGGTTGTTGAGACTTGTCCGTTAGATCAACGTTGGCAGATAGAACAGCAGTGGATTGATCGTTTAGGTGCATGCGATCCTAAGTTTGGGTTTAACGTAATGCACTCAGCGACCCAATTGCTACCAAGTCCAGTCATGTCAAAGTTGCTTAAGGACTATTGGGCTGACAGGTGGTCAGATCCAGAATATAGCAAAAGGCGAGCTGAGCAGCTTCAGGAAATAGTCAATAGACCTGAAGTCAAGGCGAAGATGAGTGCTAGTAAATCAGCTAATTGGGCTGATCCTACGTACCGAAAGCGACAACTTGAGGCACAAAGGGCTGCTGCTCGTACAGATGAAAGACGGGCGGTTTGCAAAACTAGGACTACTGAACTTTGGCTGAATCCTGAATGGCGGGAAAAACAAACCGCAGAACGAAGGAAAAGGTTTAGTGATCCTGAATTTAGAAAGAAGTTA
>WNFL01367399.1_pt1 | contig 12247 bp, 8 predicted proteins | sample 5400361 | NCBI WGS metagenome assembly WNFL01 (sample SAMN13153351, study PRJNA577476) | soil metagenome | isolation source: 40 cm soil on Douglas fir-dominated hillslope | place: USA:California | collected 2013-09-17
AGGCTGGCCAGGACCAAACCGGCCGGGCCCGAGCGCCGGCTGGACCTGACCGTACTCACCCGGGGCTAGCGGGGCTTCCGCAGGCTGGCCGAGATAGCCGGGCACTGGGAAGCCCTGACCAGGCTGGCCAAGGTAACCCTGAACAGGCAGACCGTGGCCGTGCGGCTGCGACGGGTAGATCTGAGCCGGGTACCGCACATCCAGATCTGTTCCGCTGGCCGCTGCCGCACGAGCGGCGCCTGCCGCGCCAAGCGAGCCCAGGCGGCCAGGGGGGACAGGCTGAGCCGCCGACCATGCACGCCGGGCGGCTTTCCTCTTGCGTCTGCCCCTGACGAGCAGCCAGAGCGCGAGGACCACGAAGAGCAGCCCGCCGGCGCCGATCCCACCGAACACCAGTAGCTTCTGCCGTCCTCTGGGCGGCACGGGGAAGGCTTGAACGCCGGCCAGGCCGTTACCGAAGTTGCCCGAAGCAGCTGCCCTTCCCGAGCGTGTCTGGCCGCCAGGCACCTGGCTGGCCAGCTTGCCGGCCATCCGCAAGGCCGCAGCGGCGTCCACCGCGCCGAATCCGACCTGATCGTTGTAGCCACCATGCGGCCGGTTCGAAGTGGACTGGGTAATGGCGCTCCGCACCTGCGCCGCCGTGAGCTTTGGGTACTTGGATTTCACCAGCGCCGCGACTCCAGCGGTAAGCGCGCATGCGGGACTAGTCCCGCTCACGACCCAGTATTTGCTGCCCCTGCCCTGGGCCGGCACGTTGACTCCTGGCGCCGCGACCTGAACCGACAGGTTCTCGCTAGAGAAGTACGCGGGCTGGCCCGCCTGCGTGACCGCTGCCACGCCGATCACGCCCGGGTAGTCGGCTGGAAACGAGTACGGATTATTCTTGGTTCCCTCGTTGCCTGACGATGCCACCACGACGACCCCGTGGCTCAGCGCGAGCTGCAGAGCGGCCCGAACTCCCACGCTCCACGCGGTGTAGCCCAGCGACATGCTGATCACCTGGGCGCCGCGGCGGACCGCGAACCTGATCGACTTGGCCAGCTCTCGCTGAACACGCCACTCTGGCTGGTGGTGATAGGCGCCCCAACTGGGATCTGTCCGGTCGGTTATAACCCTGATCGAGAGGATCTTGGCTTGCGGCGCGACTCCGAGTATGCCGTTCCTGGCGCCGCGGCCATGCCCGTGACCAGCAATCAGCGATGCCATCCAGGTACCGTGCGCGCCCCAGTTGGGGTTGCTGGCCGGCGTTCGGACACCTGTGTAGTCAGGGCCGGTTCGTACCGACCCCGTTAGATCCGAGACGGAGGGATCGACTCCGCTGTCGATCACCGCGACGACCACGCCGCGGCCGTGCGTCAGCCGCCAGGCAGCCGGGACGTCGAGCGCCGAAAGCACCCAGCGCTGAGTGTCTCTGGCCTGATCAGCGCTAGCCGGACCGGCCGTGGAAAGCGGTAGCGCAATCATGGTCGCAATTGCAGCCAAAGTTGATACCGCACGCAATCCCCACCGCGCGCTCAATGCTGGCAGGCCTGTGTCGCGGGGGCTGGTCGCTGCGCGACGGGTGGCGGGCCTTAGGCCAGGGGTCAGCATGAGGGTGCTCCTGGACAACGCGGGACGGGCGGGGTTACTCCAAGCGGAGCAGCGATCCGGACGGCGACCCCCCTGGCTAGGCTCGTCATTTCTTGGTAAGCGTAGGCGTCACTAGGTACGCGCACCCCTGGCCTGCCGTCCGCGTAGCCGACTGTCGCCATGACCAGGTAAGGCCCGGCCGCCACGACCCACGAGAGCTGGCGCTGCGGGTAACCGTAGAGCGCCGCTGGCGTACCGCTGACCCGCAGGGGGCTCAGTACCAGCTGGCGAGCGACTCCGCCCTGGCCCACGGCGGCGCCGCCGGTCAGGAACCTGGCTGCTGCCATCGAGCTGGCCTGGTCTTTCAAGACCGCTACTCCGGCTGTCAGCACCAGGCTGCTGCTGGCATCGGCATACGTCGAGCGCAGCAGCGCCGCACAGCCATCACCGCCCAGCACCGACATGAACTGTTGGCTGCCGCCAGCAGCCTTCACGCAGCTGGCCTGCCGCGCGATCTCGAGCCGCTTGGCGCTCAGCTTGAGGCCGCCGCCCTTCGACTCTGCTGGGCTCGGCAGGGTGTACCTGATCACGAGCGGAAAGATCTGTGACTTGGGGGTCGTGCGCCAGCGCTTGGCCAGCTCCCAGGCCGCGATCCGCTTCTGCTGCGCTGGGGTGAAGGTTCTCGGCTTGAGCTGGCCGCGGATACCGACTGCGGCTACCGCGAGCCCGCACAAGCCGATCATTGCGAGAATGATGACGACCAGCGACCTGCGTCCGCGGCGCGCAGGGCGCAGCCTCAGTTCAGCGGTATCGCGCGCGCCTGATGCGCGCTGCATGTTCGGGGGGCCCGGCCGACTAGCCACCTGATGATGTTAAGGCCATGAAAAGCGCGTGCCTACCACAACGCCGCGTTCGGCTTGATCGCGAACCGTGCACCAGGTCAGTAAACAGGCAGAGACGGATCTACTGTGTTCACCCAAGAGAGGACACCGCCGCCGAGATGCACGGCGTCGGAGAAACCCGCGTTCTTCACCACGGCCAGGCACTCAGCGCTCCGGGCGCCGGACTTGCAGTGCAGGATGATCCGGCGGTCCTGCGGCAATCGCTCAAGCGCCGATCCATTGAGGAACTGCTCCTTAGGGATCAGCACGGAACCGGGGATGGAGACGATCTCGTACTCGTTCGGCTCCCTGACGTCGATCAGGAAGATGTCATCTTTCCGGTCGAGCATTTCCTTCAACTCGGCGGCGGTGATCGTGGAACCCGCTGCCGCCTCCTGCGCATCGGCGGATACCACGCCGCAGAAGGCGTCGTAGTCGATGAGCTCGGTGATGGTCGGATTCTTGCCGCAGATCGGGCAGTCAGGATCCTTCTTGACGTTCAAGCTCCGGTAGCTCATCTCCAGGGCGTCGTAGACCATCAGCCGGCCGACCAGCGGCTCGCCAATGCCGATAAGAAGCTTGATCGCCTCATTGACCTGGATGGACCCGATCGAGGCGCACAGCACGCCGAGCACCCCACCCTCAGCGCATGACGGAACCATGCCAGGCGGCGGTGGCTCCGGATACAGGCAGCGGTAGCACGGGCCGTACTCGGCCCAGAAGACGCTCGCCTGGCCGTCGAAGCGGTAAATCGACCCCCAGACGTACGGCTTGCCGAGCAGGACGCACGCGTCGTTGACCATGTACCTGGTCGCGAAGTTGTCGGTTCCGTCGACGATCAGGTCGTATCCGGAGAAGATCTCCATGACGTTGTCGTTGGTCAGGGCTTCCTGATGGACCACGACGTCGACGTACGGGTTCACTTCCTTGATGCTGTCCCGCGCGGACAAGGCCTTCGGCCTGCCCACGTCCGACTGGCCATGGATGATCTGCCGCTGCAGGTTGGATTCGTCCACAACGTCGAAGTCGATGACCCCGAGCGTGCCGACGCCAGCCGCAGCCAGGTAGAGCAGCGCGGGCGAGCCAAGGCCGCCGGCGCCGACGCACAGCACTTTCGCGTTCTTCAGCCGCTTTTGTCCGGTCATCCCGACGTCCGGAATGATCAGATGCCGGGAGTAACGCTTAACCTCATCGACGGTGAGGTCGGCAGCCGGTTCGACGAGCGGCGGCAGAGTCACGGGTGATCTCCTGTAGGTACGGGCTTCTTAGCCATCCAATGTGAACGACATCGGCTGGCCCGGCATTCCTGCTCGCGGGTGGCCGCCGCGCTGGCTGCCGGAACGGCCGCACCCCCGGCCACTGACCAGTCATCCAGTCATGAGGCGAAAGTGTCACTGGTGCCAAGTAGAACTCAGCCATGCCAGATTCGTCGAAGAACCCGAGCCCGCTGCCGCTGCGCCCGGCCGCCGGCCCTAGGCCCGGCAGCACCTCCAGCCGCAGTCCCGGCAGCACCTCCAGCCGCAGTCCCGGCAGCGGCGTGAGCCGCAGAACCGACAGCGGCGCCAGCCCCAGAGCCGCTGGGCGCCGGGCCGCTGGGCGCAGGGCCCCTCGCCACAGGCCCTTACCGGACGCTCAGGCGGTCCGGACCCGCATCGTTCCGGATGCTGCTCCGCCCTACGATGATGCGACCACGGCAGGCGCCTCAGCGCAAGGCGAAACGCCCGCCGTCCGGTCGGCCAAAGTAGCCATCGTCGTTCAAAGCGGCGACAGCGCCGACGAGCAAACCGGGTTCGCGCGGCGGACGGGCCGGGCTCAGCCAGCAGTCCTTGGCCGGTGGCCGAGTCAGTTCGCTCAGATTCTGGCCGAAACGCTGGCAGGATCGCGCCCTTCCAGGCAGCTCGCGCCCTGGACCACAGAACAAGCCAGAAAGCGGATCAGCGAACTCGGCCCCCTGTTCAGCGGGGCGCGTCAGCCGCGCGTCCGGCGCGTCCTCATCAGTTCGCCGATCCAAGGCGTCGTCGAGATGACCGTCATCGTGGATTACGGTGGCCGGGCCCGTGCCGTAGCCGTACGCCTCGAGCGGCCCTTGCGGGGCGCGTCGAGCGCGTTAGCAGCCAGGCAACCGGACATCAGCGCCTATAGGCGGCATCGAGCCTCCGCCAACACCTGGGTATGCACCGCCATCGAGGCCGCGTAGCGTCCGGCCGACCACTTCGCACGGATTAGGTAACCATATACCGGTCGAAACCGGGCGTGCTTGTGACTGCAACCCGTGCGGAGTGCGCTTGGCGGGATGACGCCGGTTAGCGTTTGCGGGGGTCCCCGTGGCAGAGCTTGAACTTCTTGCCCGACCCGCAGGGGCACGGCTCATTCCGGCCGACCTTGGCGAACTGGGCCTCGTCGGCCGAGCCCGACGTCTGGGCGGCCTTGCCTGACGCATCGTCGCTCGGCGCGCTGTAGCTCAGGCGGCCCGGCCGATTCGGCTGCGTGAGGCCCGGCGAGCTGAAGGCAGGCGGCAGCTCGGGCACCTCAGGGTCACCCGGCCCGGCCACCCCGGCGCCCAGCGTGGGCAGCGGCACGGCGTCGTGCAACTGGCCGCCAAGCGCGTTGACGGCCGGTCCGATCCATTCGCCGTCCGGCCCCGCCTCGCCCACGATCGGGCTCTCGGCGACCTCGACCTGCAGGTTAAACAGGTTGCCGACCGACTCCTCCTTGATGGCGTCCATCATCGCGGTGAACAACTCATAGCCCTCGCGCTGGTACTCGACCAGCGGATCGCGCTGCGCGTGGCCGCGCATGTGGATGCCTGACTGCAGGTAGTCCATCTCGTACAGGTGCTCACGCCACTTGGCGTCAAGAACCGAGAGCACGACCCGGCGCTCCAGCTCGCGCATCACTTCGGGCGTGAGCCCTTCCTCGCGCTGGTCATAGGCGGCCTGGGCGTCAGCCTGCATCCGCTCGGTGATGTTCTCGGCGGTCAGGAACGACATCTCGCCGCCCTCTGCCTCCACGAGCTGCTCGATGGTCAGGCCAACCGGATAGAGCCGCCGGAACGCGGTAAACAGCTGGTCCAGGTCCCATTCTTCGGCGAAACCCTCGGCGGTCGCCTTCCCGGCATAGTCCGCGATGACCTCGTCGACCATGTGCCTGACCTGCTCGTGCAGGTCCTCGCCTTCCAGGACCCGGTGCCGCTCGGCGTAGACGACCTGGCGCTGCCTGTTCATCACGTCGTCGTATTTGAGCAGGTCCTTGCGCATCTCGAAGTTGAGCTGCTCGACCTGCGTCTGCGCGGACCTGATCGAACGGCTGACGGTCTTGGACTCGATCGGGACCTCTGGTCCGGTCTTGGCCCACTCCAGGAACTGGGCAACCCGGTCCCCGTTGAACCGCCGCATCAGGTCGTCCTCGAACGACAGGTAGAACCTCGACTCGCCGGGGTCTCCCTGGCGCCCGGAGCGGCCGCGCAGCTGGTTGTCGATGCGCCGCGACTCGTGCCGCTCGGTGCCCAGCACGTACAGGCCGCCCAGGTTGACGACTTCCTCGTGTTCCTCAGCCACGGCCCGCCTGACCTTCTCTACCGCCTCAGGCCAGGCCGCCTCGAAGTCCTCAGGCGTCTCAACCGGCGACAGCCCGCGCTGGTGCAGCTCGAGGTCGGCCAGGAACTCCGGGTTGCCGCCGAGCATGATGTCGGTACCGCGGCCCGCCATGTTCGTCGCGACCGTGACGCCGCCCTTGCGCCCGGCCTGAGCGATGATCGCCGCCTCACGCTCGTGGTACTTCGCGTTCAGCACCTCATGCGGGACACCCTGCCGCTTCAGCATCCGCGACACGACCTCGGACTTCTCCACGCTGACCGTGCCGACAAGGACCGGCTGGCCCACACGGTGCCGTTCGGCGATGTCCTCGACCAGGGCGTCGAACTTCGCCTGTTCGGTCTGGTAGACGACGTCGGGCTGGTCGATCCTGATCATCGGCTTGTTGGTGGGAATCTGGACGACGCCGAGCTTGTAGGTCTGGTGGAACTCGTTCGCCTCGGTCATGGCCGTACCGGTCATCCCGGCGATCTTCCCGTAAAGCCTGAAGTAGTTCTGCAGCGTGATCGTGGCGAGAGTCTGGTTCTCGTCCATGATCTTGACGCCCTCTTTGGCCTCGATCGCCTGGTGCATGCCCTCGCTGTACCGGCGGCCGTGCAGGATGCGCCCGGTGAAGTCGTCCACGATCAGGACCTCGCCGCCCTGGACGACGTAGTCTTTGTCCTTTTTGAACAATTCCTTCGCCTTGATCGCGTTGTTCAGGAACCCGACCAGGTGGGCGTTCGAATGGTCGTAGAGGTTCTCGATGCCGAGCCAGTCCTCGACCTTGGCCACGCCAGTCTCGAGGATGCCGACCGTGCGCTTCTTCTCGTCGACCTCGTAGTCGCCCTCGCCCTCCTCGCCGCGGCGCAGCCGCGGGACGATCTTGGCGAACTCGGAGTACCAGATGCTGTTCTGGTCCGCAGGCCCGCTGATGATCAGCGGCGTCCGCGCCTCGTCGATCAGGATCGAGTCGACCTCGTCGACGATCGCGAAGTGATGGCCGCGCTGCACGCACTCCTCGAGGCCCCAGGCCATGTTGTCCCTGAGGTAGTCGAAGCCGAACTCGTTGTTCGTCCCGTAGGTGATATCGGCGGCGTACTGCTTGCGGCGCTCCTCGGGGTCCATCTCGGTCAGGATCACCCCGACCTCGAGACCGAGGAACCGGTGGATCCGGCCCATCCACTCCGCGTCGCGCTTGGCCAGGTAGTCGTTGACGGTGACGACGTGCACGCCCTCACCGGTCAGGGCGTTCAGGTAGGCGGCGAGCACGCCGGTGATGGTCTTGCCCTCACCGGTCTTCATCTCGGCGATGTTGCCTAGGTGCAGCGCGCCGCCGCCCATGATCTGCACGTCGAAATGACGCTGGCCCAGCGTGCGCTTAGCGGCCTCGCGCACCGCGGCGAACGCCTCGGGCATCAGGTCATCCAGAGACTCGCCCTCGGCGTACCGCTCCTTGAAGTCGTCGGTCAGCGAGCGGAGCTCGGCGTCGGTTAGCGCCTCGTAGTCCGCCTCAATGGAGTTGACCTGCTCGGCGATCCGCTGCAGCCGTCGCAGGATCTTGCCCTCGCCAGCGCGCAGGACCTTATCGATGATTGCTGGCACGTGTGTCGCGCTCCTCGCGGATCTGTCCGACTGGCCGACCGGATGCCTCCCGGCGGAGGTACGGGGTGCCGCTCAGGCTCACGGCACGGCCGACCAGTAACCACTCTTTGACTGCCATGGTAGGCGAGATGGCGGACCTTGCCGAGCCGACTGAAGGATGGCACGCTCCGGCCTGAACCCGCCTTCCCGCCGCGATTAACATGATCCCCGGCAGGTACCCAGGGGCCGGGGCCGACAGCTTGGCCCGCCTCGCCACAATAATAGGCATGTTGGCCAGGTAGGCGGGAGGAGCAGCGCTATGTCGAACCACTCCGAACGCGGCACCATGGGTGACGTGCCATCCGGCAACCCGACGTCGCGGAGCGAGGCAGCAATGCAAGATACTTCCGTAGTGCCCGGCGGGCCGACCGGGCAGGGTGGGGTGGCCGCATCTGGCCAGTCCGCCTCGGCCGACGGCCCATACCCGTCGTACCACGGACGCACGGTCTCCTGGGTTGCTGTCGGCATCATGGTCGGCGGCTTCATCGTTGGCGGGCTGTCGCTTCTAGTCGGCACCGGCGGACCGATCTGGTGGCTCTTCTGGGTAGGCATCGCAATAACCGGACTCGGCCTGCTCACCTCGCTGGCTACCAACATGTTCGAGGACTGGTACTAAACCAGCAACTCACGCTGCTCAGTCCGGGCCCGCCGTAGGCGCGGCGGCCTTCGGGCCCGGCTGTCCGGCCGGAGTGTCGGTACCTCCGGTTACGCTCACATTCGTGGCCAGCTCCCCCGCTCCTGCCCCGGAGCTCAAGCTCACGCCTGACGATGTGCGGCTGCTGACACTACAGGCGCAAGGCCTGATCGGGGCGGAGGCGCGTGCCGGGGGCGTGCCCGCCATGCTGCGCAAGCTGGGCGCGGTGCAGCTTGACACGATCAGCGTGCTCGCCCGATCCCACGAGCTGGTCGCGTACGCGCGCCTCGGGTCCATCTCCCGATCGGTGATCGAGCGCGCCTACTGGCATCCGCGCGGGGCGACGGCATTCGAGTACTGGTCTCATGCCGCCTGCGTGCTGCCGATCGAGGAATGGCCCTACTACTCCTTCCGCCGACGCCAGTTCCTCGCCAGGGGCATGCGCTGGCACCAGAGCAATTGGTCGGTCTGCGAGGAGGTGCTCGCGAAGCTCAGGTCCGAGGGCCCGCTCAACGCGACCCAGCTCGGCGGCGCGAAGAACGGCGGCGCCTGGTGGGACTGGTCCGAGACAAAGATCGCCGTCGAATGGCTGCTCGACACTGGCCACGTCATCTGCGCCCGGCGGGCTGGGTGGCGGCGGATCTACGACTTGCCGGAACGCGTGCTTCCCGCCAATCTGCTCAACGCCGACCCGGCGGACGCCGAATGCCTCATCCACCTGACCGGCGTGGCCGCCCGCGCGCTGGGCGTCGTAACCAAGGCCGACCTGACTGACTACCAGCGACTGACCAACTTCGGCTCGGGCCGGAACGCGGCGCGGCTCTCGGCCGATAAGGCCGCCATCGCCGCCGGCCTTATCCCGGTCGCGATCGAAGCCAAGACCGGGCCCGCGGTCGGCGCGTGGGCCGATCCTGCGGCGGTCGAGGGCCTTTCACAGCCAGGCGCTCGGCCGGTCCGGTCTGGTCGGCATCGCGTAACACTGCTGTCTCCGTTCGACTCGCTGATCTGGGACAGGAAGCGCACCAAGCGCATGTTCGGTTTCGACCACACGCTCGAGGCCTACGTGCCACAGCCCAAGCGAGTCCACGGTTACTACACCATGCCGCTGCTAGCCGGCGGCAAGCTGCTCGGCCGCGTCGACCCAGCCCGCGCAGGCAAAACCCTCATCGCCCGCCAGCTAACCCTTGACACCCCCCGCGCCGCAGAACCCATGGCCCGCGCCCTGATCGAAGCAGCCAAATGGGTCGCCTGCGACAACATCAAACTCGAGCGCGTCGAGCCCACCGCACTCGAATCGCGCCTCCAGTCAGCCCTAGCCGCCGCAGGAGGAAGCAGCGCCGGCAACGCCACAGATGACGGGGCGCTGAGGCATGGGGCCGCTCACGGCTCGGGCCGCTGAGGCTCGCGGTGCTGAACGATCGGCCTGCTGAGGGATCGGGGGTGCTCAGTGATGGGGTCAGCAGTGATGCGGGTGCCGAGCGACGGATTGCTGGGTGAGAGAGCCGCGAGTCAGTAGCTGCTGGACAATGGAGTCGTCCGGCAAGCCGTTCAGGCGGGCGGACGAGTCCGTTATCCAGGCGGCGTCAGCCCCTGCGGCTAATTCACACTCAGCCCAGCTCGATCAGCTTCTCCCGCACCGCCACCATGACCGCCTCCATCCGCGAGTGGATCTGCAGCTTCTCGAGGATGTTCCTGACATGGTTCTTGACCGTATTATCCGAAATGAACAATTCTTTAGCTATATCCCGGTTGTTCATCCCGCGCGCGACGAGCTTGAGTACCTGCATCTCCCGGTCGGTGAGCTTGGGCGCGGGAACCTCCCGTGGTGATTCCTCCGTCTCCCGCCTCGCGATCGAGGCAAACTCGGTGAGCAGCTTTCCCGCCATCGAGGGGCTGATCAGGGACTGCCCGCCGTGCACCGACCGAACGGCCTCGGCGACCTGGTCGAGCGGTATGTCCTTGAGCAGGTATCCGCTCGCGCCAGCCTTGATGGCGTCGAAGAGGTCCTCCTCCTCATCGCTCATCGTCAGGATGATGATCCGCGCGCTCGGCGCGACGTCCTTGATGGACCGGCAGGCTTCGATGCCACTGCTGCGCGGCATCTTGATGTCCATCAGCACAACGTCAGGCAGCGACTCACCCGCTCGTTGTACGGCTTCTGCGCCGTCGCCGGCCTCGCCGACGACCTCGATGTCAGGCTCGGTAACCAGCACGATTTCCAGACCACGCCGGAACAGCGCATGATCGTCGACGATCAGCGTGCGGATGGGCTCGTCGCCGCGCCCGGCCCCCGACGCCGCGTCAGCCTCCGCGCTCGCTGCCATGACCTACCTCTCGTCGCACTAGCCACTCCCCGCGCTGTGGCGCGCCGAAGCCACGCCGTCCGGCGGCAGAGAACATCGCATGTAAACCAAACTCTGTCCGACCGTGCCCGGGCACGCAAGCGTGCCACTGGCCCGTCAAGATGCCGCCGTCGCGCGGATCGCGATCGTCGCGGTGCGCGAGCCGGCTACCAGCCGGACCCGAGCGTCGGCGATTGGCTGGGATGCCTGGCCCTTTCGTTGCCGAGTTGATTGGCGAACGGGCCCGCCTGGGCTATCTCCGCCACGGCCTCCTCGGCCTCCGCGCGATTCTGACCGACACGGGCTCCCTTTGGCTCTGCCCGGCGCCTGCCGGGAATCCTGGCCCCCAGCCCTGCCGACGATTCGGGCCGTCCGCGAGGCGCGGCCGAGTTCTCGATCAGCCTGATCACACCGTACTGATAACCATGGCGCCGGTAGACGACGCTCGGCGCATCCTCCTCGATATCGTGAAAAAGGTAAAAATCGTGTCCGACGAGCTCCATCTCGAGTAGAGCCTGATCAATCGAGATCGGCTTGGCGTGATGGAACTTCTGCCTGACTACCAGGGGCCCGTCGCCTTCCATCTTGATGGGGACGACGCTGTCAGCCACGGCGTCATCGTCTGGCTGCGGCTCCGCCAGCTTCTGCCGGACCTGCGGATCGGATGCGTCATACTGAGCGTCACGCCCGGCCGGCACGGACGCCGGGTTCAGCCCGCCCGGCCGGTCACCCGGCCCGGCGCCTCCCGCTATCCCGCCTGGCGCTCCAGTTACAGCGCCGATTCCTGCCCCGTGGTGGTTTTTCCTGCGATCGAGGGCGCGCCTGAGCCGCGAGTCAAGCTTGGCCAGGGCCAGATCGAGCGCCGCAATACGATCCTCGGCGGCAGCCTCGGCCCTGATGGCCGGGCCGCCCGACCAGATCGTCAGTTCCACACGCTCCTTCTGGCCGGACTGGCGGGGGTTGCGCTCGACCGAGAGTTCGACGTCCACGCTGATGGCCTTCTGGTCCAGTTTCTCCAGCCTGTTCAGCTTGGCCGTCGCGTACTGCTTGAAGCGCGTAGGCACGTCCGTCTGCCGGCTCTTGAAGATGATTTCCATGCCCGAACCCCCTTACATCCGGAGTGTGGAAGCAGCACCCGTCCGGCCGACCTGGTCTTCGACCCCACATCCGCCTGCTGAGGATTTCGCGGCCAGCTTCTGCCACTACCGGCCTTCTCCCGTACCTGGGGACATCCGGTCCCCGGGACGAGGCAGGTCTTACATCTAAACCGCACCGTGATCAGTCGACGATAAGTCGCCTTACGTGGGCCGTTTCGCCTGCGGCTGGCATCGGCTTGCCGGAGCCGCCGCTCCGCGATAGGAGCAGCTTGCCCGGCGCAACCACGGACCCGGACGGGTGCCACATATTGACGGTAGTCGCATGCAGGCCCGATGTCAGGACCAGGGTCGCCCCCTGTTCAACCGCTCGTAACTATGCGGAGCGGCACGTTGGGCTTCCTGGCGACTGTTTTTCAGCCGGGAAAGACTGGTGTGGTGCCTTTGGCGAGAGGCTGCCAGTCGGGATTCAGCATCCCCGACTTCGATATCTCCATATTTCCTGGCGAGG
>WNFL01380096.1_pt1 | contig 12246 bp, 11 predicted proteins | sample 5400361 | NCBI WGS metagenome assembly WNFL01 (sample SAMN13153351, study PRJNA577476) | soil metagenome | isolation source: 40 cm soil on Douglas fir-dominated hillslope | place: USA:California | collected 2013-09-17
TAGAGACTCGTCACCCCGTCTCCTGCAAAACTTTAATTCCCCACCGTCACCTGCAACGGCTGGTCGCGGCGTTCGGCGAAACGTTTCACGTAATCCTCCCACTGGACATGATTCGTGAAATCGCCGCTGCGATCCCAGCTTGCGCCGAAGTAGTAGCTGAACGGCTGGCCCACTTCGACCTGCGTGATGGCCAGTTGATTGCGGATGGCCGGATAACCCTCGTGCGTTGGCTGCGGCACGTTCGCGTGTTTCACGCTGTCGGGCATTTCAGGATTGTCGTTGGTAAATTCTTTCACGGAGCCTTTGGGCAAAACGATGGCCACCGCCGTCGTGCCTTTCGGCTGGTCTTCCGGCTGCCAGTAAGTCATCCAGCCCTCGTCCAGATCATGCGCGATGAATTCCCCCCGGTTCGTCGGGCACGCGCGTTCGGCTAGGCCGACGCCGATCGTCAGCGGCACTTTGTCCTCGCTCGAAATTGTGCTGCTCACCTTTGTCATCCACGAGCCGGCGTCAATGCTGAAGCGTTTCACCTCGGAAACCATGCGGCCGTTGCCCGCGTCCCAGGCGTCGTAGGTCAGTTCAAATTCCGAACGGATCGGGCCGGTGGTGATGAGCTTCCAGTTCTTCCAATTGCTCGACACGAAAAGCTTTTTGCCGTCCCAGATGCCGAGGCCGCCGCAGCCGCGGCTTTTGCCGACGCGATAATCGTCCATGAACGAGCCGTTGTCCTCGTGGTAATGTTTCGTGGCATACATCGTGTCCACGATGAGGCCGCGATCTTTTTTGATCCAAACATCCGCGCCGCTGCTGATGGTGCCCTCGGCCTTGATGAGCGCCTGGCCGTAGATGCGGTGCGCGATGCGGTCGCTCTCCCACGCAAAATCATCGAAGCGTTCCGGCACATAACGCGCCATCGTCTTCACGATGGGCGGCGGCACGGCGGCCAGAGCGGAAGAGTCTAAAATGTAAAACGTCCGCGTCTCGTTTGGCGCAAGGTCAACTTGGAAAAGTAATTTGGCCGGTGTGGCATTTGAATCGGAAGAGTAAAGCTGTGAATCTAAAATGCGGGACGATAAACCATCCATTACCATCGGACGAATCAATGACATTTGAATCACACGAAATTCAACCGTTTCAGAATCGCGACGGAACTCGGATGGATTTGAAATTTTGACGGCAATTGGCTTTTTATTTTCAAAAACTGCCATCCGATAAATTTCACTGCCCGCGAGCAGAAATGCGCCTACGCCATAAACTTCCGTGGAGTCCTCCGCAAATTTCTTCGGGTCCGCGCCGATGGGCTGGACGTGCGTCAGCTTGCCGTCGGCATCCACGCAACTGACCAGCGCCGCCCACGCCTTGCGCACGGCGGGTTCAAACGTCGCGCGGTCGAGCAGGCCCTGGTTCACGCCCCACGCCAAGGCGTAGGTGTAAAAGCCGGAGCCGCTGGTTTCCTTGAGCGGATAACTGTCCGGGTCAAGCAGGCTCGCGCGCCAGAGTCCGTCGGCCTGCTGGCACGTCAGAATCTTCGCCGACATGTCTTTGAACAATTGCTCGAAGCGCGGACGGTCAGGATGGCTCATCGGCAGATATTGCAGCATTCGCACAAGTCCGCCCATCACCCAGCCATTGCCGCGTGACCAGAAAATTTTTTGGCCGTTGGCTTCCGATTTTTTGAAATAAGTGCTGTCGCGGAAAAAAAGATGTTCGTTCGTATCGTAAAGATAATCCGTCGTGCGCCACCAGTTCGTCACGGCGAAATTCAGATAGCGTTCGTCAGCTGTCGCGGCGTAAAGGCGAATCCACGCAGGCGGTGCCATGAAGAGCGAATCGCACCATGACCATTGCTCGAGGGCTTTTCCTTTCGGTTGCGTAAAATCCAGACTGGGCGCGTCGGATGGATGCGACAAAATGTAATCAAAGCGTTCACGCACCGGGGCGATCATTTTGTTTTCGCGATAGAGAAAATAGAGTTCCGCGAAAGTCTGTCCCTCGCACTGGTCGTCGGCATGATATTTTCCGCCTTTGTATTGTTTGAGCGTCCAGGCATTCGTCTCGCCTTTGGCCAGCATCGCGTTGCGATATTTCACGTCGCCGGAAATTCCGACCAGCGCCATCATGCCCGCGTCGCCGGTGGCCTGGGTCCATTCTGTAGGGTGATGTGGCGAAGGATGCGCGAGCTGCCAGTCCGCCACGCGCTGCATCGCATTGAGAATGGCCGACGGTGTGAAGTCGGAATTGGTCTGCGCTCGCAATTGAAAATTTGCGGCGAGAAAAATAATTGCCGTAAAAAAAGAATGACGAAGAAAAATTGTTCTCATGTTTGTGAATTCACGTTTTGGAATCTTTGATTTTCACCGCCCCAGCCAGCCGCCGTCAATATTCAATACCGCGCCGTTCAAATAATCCGAATCGCCCGACGCGAGGAACACGCAGCCGCCAGCGATGTCTTCCGGCGCGCCCCAGCGGCCTTCGGGAATGCGGTCGAGGATCGCCTGGTTGCGCACCGGGTCTTCGCGCAAGGCCTTCGTGTTTTCCGTGGCGATGTAGCCGGGCGCGATGGCGTTGACGTTGATGCGTTCCTTCGCCCACTCGTTTGCGAGCGCCTTCGTCACGCCCGCAATGCCATGTTTGCTCGCCGCGTAAGCAGGAACCGTAATACCGCCTTGAAATGAAAGCAGCGACGCGATGTTCACCAGTTTGAGCCGCGAACCTTCCGGCGCTTTGGCGCGACCGGTTTCAATCCACCATTTGCCCACGGCCTGCATCAGAAAGAACGGTGAATTCAGATTGGTTGCGATGACGGCGTTCCAGTCCGCTTCGGAGAAATCTTTCGCTGGCGCGCGGCGGATGATGCCGGCGTTGTTGACGAGCGCGTTAATCTGGCCGGTCTGGGCGAGAATCTGCGCGATGACATCCGCCGATTCTTTCTGCGTGCCGGTGCCAAGGTCGGCGTTATGCGCGACGAACGTGCCGCCCGTCGCCTTCACCTTCGTGCCCGTGTCCGCGAGGTCGCTGCGCGCGACGCCAACGACGGTTGCGCCTTCACTGGCGAACGCCACGCAGATGGCTTGGCCGATGCCCCGGCTCGCACCAGTCACGACGACTACTTTGTTTTTGAATTTCATAAGATTGGAACGCCGGTCTCCGACCCGGCCAGTTTTTGATCAACCACGAACCACACGAACTACACGAAAAGTTTCCGCTGACAGTTTTTCTGTATTTCGTGGTTTAGCAAACACCAACACGCCGGGTCGGAGACCGGCGTTCCGTTCACCGCAAATCCAGCGGCTTCACGGCGTCCATGTCGTCGAAGACCTGGTTTTCGCCGGCCATGCCCCAGATGAACTTGTAATTGCCCGTGCCGACGCCGAAGTGCATGGACCAGTTCGGCGAGAGCGCCACATCTTCATTATGCAGAAACAAATGCCGTGTCTCCTGCGGTTCGCCGAAGAAATGCGAAAGAACTTTGTCACCGAGGTCGAAGTAAAAATAAATCTCCGTGCGCCGCCAATGTGTGTGCGGCGGAAACGAATTCCAAACATTGCCCGGCTCCAGCGCCGTCAGCCCCATCACGAGCTGGCAGCTTTGAATGCCGCCCTGATGAATGAACTTGTAGATCGTGCGTTTGTTGGCGGTTTCCATCGCGCCGAGGTTCACCGGCGTGGCCTCGGCGGACTTCATCATCCGCATCGGATGCGCGGCGTGCGCGGGACAGGAGAGAAAATAAAACTTTGCGGAATTCTTCGCGTCGTCGCTGCTGAACGAAACAGCCTTCGTTCCCATCGGCAGATAGACGCAATCCAGTTTTTCCAACGCGAAGGTCTGGCCGTCCGCAATCACCTTCCCTGCCCCGCCGATGTTGATGGCGCCCAGTTCGCGCCGTTCGAGAAAGAACGCACGGCCGGTTTCCTTGTGATTCGGCAGTTCGATGGATTTGCCCGTCGGCATCACGCCGCCCACGACAAGACGGTCGAGGTCGGTGAAGTGGCCGGTGATTCCGCCCGGGACAAAAAGATTGGTGATTTGAAACGTGTCGCGCAATTCCTGCGTGGACATGCCAATCACGTCCTGCGGGCGCGGCAGACGGCGGATGGAAGATTCAAGCATGACGGCAGCTTGGCAAAAATCGGAACGCCCGACAAGATTTTGCGGAATGTCGAAGGGTGAAAATTTTGTTTCCCTGCAAACTTTTGGGAACAAAAAAGCCGGGTAAAGTGATTCACCCGGCTTTTGAATCTTCAAATCACGGCTTCCAGATCATGTCCGCGACGGTCTTGCCGGCGGGGATGAACGGGATGACGTGCGTCCACGTCGAGGACGTAGGGTTCGTCGGCGTCGAGCATCCGCTGGATGGCGGCACGCAAGTCCTTCTTGAACATCACGCGTTCGCATTTCACGCCAAAGGAATTGCAGACGCGGACGTAATCGGGATAGATGGCGGCGCGCTCTTTCGGATCGCCGAGGTAAGTATGACCGCGGTTGCCTTCATAGAAGTTGTCCTCCCACTGCACGACCATGCCGAGGTGCTGGTTGTTCAGGATGATGGCCTTCGCCGCAATTTTTTCGACGTGCGCGGTGGCAAGCTCCTGGATGTTCATCAGGAACGAGCCGTCGCCGTCAATGTCAATGACCTGCTTGTCCGGCAGCGCGACCTTGATGCCGAGCGCGGCGGGATAGCCGTAGCCCATGGAGCCGAGACCGCCGCTGGTGGTGAACTGGCGCGGGTATTTATATTTATACCATTGCGCCGCCCACATCTGATGCTGGCCCACGCCGGTGCTGATATACGCCTCGCCCTTGGTCATGTCGTAAAGCGTTTCAATGACCATCTGCTGGAGGATCACTTCGCTCTCCTTGCCCTGCATGTGATCCACCATGTGATCGCTGTTGGCGATCTCCGGCGTGATGCGGTAGGCGAACGGCGCCTTCTTCTGCCACTCGGCGATCTGCGCGAGCCAGGCGGTGTGTTTCTTATGAATGGGGCGTTTCGCGACCAGCTTGTTCAAGCGCGTCAAGGCGTCCTTGATGTCGCCAACGATGGGCAGATGCGCATTGCGGTTCTTGTTCAACTCGGACGCATCAATGTCAATGTGGACAATCGTGCCCGTCTTGCAGAATTCCTCGAATTTGCCCGTCACACGGTCGTCAAAGCGCACGCCGAACGCGAGCAGCAGATCCGCACCGTCCTTGAGCTTGACCATCGGGTCGTTAAAACTCTTGCGAAGCTCGTATTCGCCGTTCACCGCCCAGTTCGCTGAGGCGGAACCGTGCATGCCCAGCCAGCGCAACGAGAGCGGATGCGTTTCGGGAAAACCGCCGATGCCCATGAGCGTGGTCGTCACGGGAATGTTCGTGGCCTCGGCGAATTTTTTCAATTCTGCCGCCGCGCCGCTGGAAATGATACCACCACCAACGTAGAGCACCGGACGTTCGGCTTTTTCAATCAAACCGATGATTTCGTTGAGCGCCAGTTCGTCCGCGCGCAGGTCGGGTTGCGTGTAACCGGGCAAACCCTTTTTGATCTCGTCCAACGCGGGCCAGACCGGCTGGGCCTTCTGCTGCTGGATGTTTTTTGGAAAATCAATCACGACCGGGCCGGGACGACCGCTCTGCGCGATGTAAAACGCCTCCTTCACGATGCGCGGAATATCGTTGATGTCCGTGATGAGATAGCTGTGCTTCACGATGGGCAGCGTCACGCCGATCATGTCCGTCTCCTGAAATGCGCCGCGCCCGATCATAGCCTGGCTCACCTGACCGGTGATGGCGATGAGCGGCGTGGAATCCATGAACGCATCCGCGATGGCGGTGACGAGGTTCGTCGCGCCCGGACCGCTGGTGCCCATGCACACGCCCGCCTTGCCGGTCACACGCGCGTAACCTTCCGCCGCAAAACTGCCGCCTTGCTCGTGGCGCGGGAGGATGGTGCGGATCTTGGAATGCGTGAGCGATTGATGGATTTCCATGCTCGCGCCGCCGGGATAAGCGAAAATGACTTCGACGCCTTCGCGTTCGAGGGCTTGGACGAAGATGTCGCGTCCAAACATCGCCGGGCCGACTTCGGCACGCCTGGCGGACGGTTTCTTTTTTTCGGCAACTGCGGTGGTCTTGCTCATGTGTTTTCTTTGCGTTATGGCCGTTCGTCGCGGATTAAACAAAAAACCCACGACTGTTTAGCCGTGGGTTCTTGTTAAGCCGGTTTCAGATCAACAAGCGCCAACGGCGTCGCTTACTACGGCGACGACCAGAATGACAGCTTGTGATACGTTTTTCAACATTGCGGATTGAATTTATTCAAATCCCCGCTCCCGGTCAACACTTGAACTTGATTATGATCCCGGGATTTGAACCCGGCTGGACCGCGCTGGAAACGGTTCAGGTGATGATCGGGACGTCCTTTTCCTTCACCTGCGAATTGTAGCGGCGGGTGGCCTCCGGCAGGTCGTGCCAGAGTTTGAGCGCGATCCCCAGGCCGATGATGGCGAACGGCACCATGAACAACGGCCACCAGTGCCAGCCACGCGTGAGGCCCATGAATGTGGCCGCCTCCCCTGTTTTCTCACTTGGCACAAGGTGGCCGATGAAAAAGGATTGGATGGCGCTGCCGAGATAAGTGCAGCCGTCCACAATGCCGGAACAGGTGGCGGTGGCCTTGCGCCCGCCAAAATCCGTTGCCGCCGTGCCCGCCATGAGCGAGGTCAGGCCAACTGAAGCCATGACTATCAACACACAGGCAAGCCCCAGAAACAGCGGTGCGGAGGACATATAGGCCGCCATCAAAATCGTCATCACCAGGACGAGCGCGGAGAGCATGGCGGCGGGCGGCGCGCGACGGGATTGATACAGGCGGTCAGAAATCCAGCCGCCCAGAAATCCGCCGACAATGCCGAAGATGCAGAGGAGCAAACCCCAATGGTTTTTGAAAAATTCCGCGCCCGGCTGGCTCACTTCGGCGGCAAAAATAAAATACCAGTTCTGGATGCCGTTGCGAAACACGCCGGAGGTCAGGCCGATCAGCGCGATGAGAATCATCAATTTGCTGGCGAAGACTTTTTTCAGCAGATCCAGCGAGGAAAGCTCCACGTGCATCTGGCCGGAGGAGGCGTCGTGCGTGTCAAGGTGCGGAAAACCCGCTTCTTCGGGCGTATCTTTAATGAACCAAAGATCAATCAAGACCCACGCGATCATGATGGCGGCGGGAATAAAAAAGACGGCCCAGGTGGCGTCCACCAGTTTGCCGCCCACGGTGACATCCGAAGCAAAGATTTTCCGGAGCAGGTCGTGAAACCAGCCGCCACTGGAGCTGGCCTTGGTGAGTTCGACGATCTTTGTCCCCCAATCAAACGCGAAGTAGATGCCGATGGAAATCAACGCGCCGAAGATGGCGCCGAACACCCCGCGTTCACGGACATGGAACCAGTAGGCCTTGACCTTGATGATGGAAACCGCGCCGTAGCTTTGAAAATACATGTTCAGCCCATACAAGGTCGAATAGGCGACGACCATGTTCATCTTCAGTTTTCCCATCACGGTCAGATACGTCAGCACGCCCAGCAGGATGTTGGCGACGGATGAACCGATGGCAGCGATGAGGATTCCTTTTTTGCCGCCGATCTTGTCCACCAACGGACCGTTCAACAGGAAGGAAAATCCATACACGATGGTGCCGACGGCAAAGATGGTGCCGAAATCCTCCTTGGTCATCAGGCTGCCCAGGGCGTTTTTGGAGACGTTGAGGTTGTAACGTCCCATGTAAAGGAACGAATAGGTCATGCCCAGCGGAAACCAGTTGATGAAACGGCGCATCATGAACCACGAGCTGTGCTGCAGGGGATTGTTGCGAAAATAAAGCCAGATGACCGTCACCAGACACATCCCGACAATGCAATTCGCGTAGCGGTCGAGGGTGAAGGTTATAAAATCCATCGGTGCCGGGCTCCAAGTTTCGCGGGATGGAAACAGAGTGTCACGCGATGGTCAAAGTTTATTGTTGTGACAAAAACTGCGGGGAGAGGCTTATGTTCTCCAATCAGCCCTTGGGGAGCGATGGTTTTTGCTCGGTAATCTTGCCGAAGATGGTCAGCATGAGGAGGCCACCAATCAACCCAAACGGGGCCATGAAATAAAAATAGTAATCCCAGTTCTTGTCAAGCAATCCGCCGAGAAAATAACCCGCGAGGCTGCCGCCGAAGTATTGAAATGAATCAATGACCCCGGAAGCGAAGCCGACCATTTTGCGACCGCCAATGTCCATCGCCGAGGCCACAAATGGAATGAGAAATCCAAGGAACTGGAATTGCGTTGAATTCAAATCCATGTGATGCACCTCCGTCATGAAACGCGGGAACCATTGATCCACGCTCTGCCGCACCGCTCCCGTGCATGCATAAGCCAAGGCGGTGACCCACAAAACCGGTTTGCTGATCATGACCAGCAGCACGTCAACCAGCCGGACTTTTTCATTTGAATCCTTGCCGCCGCCGGTGAATTCCGCCGCTTCCGGAAAACCCGCTTCCTCCGGCGTTTGCTTCACCGTCAATGCCATGCCCAACGCCACGACACCGCAAATGCACGCCGGCACCCAGAACAGCCAGCGCCAGTGCAGCGGCGGCACCTGCCATAATCCGAGAAAGGTGAACCCGGCCAGCAAAGCCGGGCCGAGTTTGAAGATTCCGAAGCGGCCGAGATTGATCATGAAACCAAAGATCCCCGCAAACCGGCCACGCTCACGGCGCGCAAACCAGGCGGTGTTGATCTTGATCATGCCCGGCGCGCCAAATGCCTGCATATAGCCGTCCATCCCGCGCACGACGACAAACAGGCTCAACAGACTTAGCGCGACTTCACCGCCGAAAAGATGAAGGTGGATGGATGATCCCATTGCGAGCAAGGAGACGGTGCCGAACAAAATGTTCATCACAATGGTTCCGGCTGCGCCAATAAGCATCGCCTTGCGTCCGCCCAGTTTGTCCGTCATCAGACCGTTGATGATCTGGCCAAACGCATAGGTCAGGAGCGCCGTCGTGATGATCAACCCCATGTCCGCGCGCGAAAATCCGTATTCATCGCTGATGGACTTGTTGGCGATGGACAGGTTGTAGCGGCAAAGATAAAACGACGTATAAAGCAGACCGACAAACCCCCAATTCAAGCCACGGCGCCTGCGAAAGCCGGGTGGATATTTTGGGAGGTCAGAATAAGCGGATGCGTCCGGGTTCATTAAACTTGGTCAATCCTTGTTCTTTGAGAATAAACCAAAAGCGTTCAACCGGGTCAAAGTTATTCCTTGATGCATCCAAACAAAAAGCCCGGGAGAATTCTCCCGGGCCTCTGAAAAAAATGATTTGAAAGCGTTACTCGGCTTTGGCCTTTTTCTCAGCCTTGGGTGCCTTCGCCGCCTTCTCGCCCTTGGCCGCCTTGGGCTTTTCTTCAGCAACTTCGGCCTTTTCCACGCGCTTGCCGCGCTTTTCAGTTTTCGCTTCGGCGGGAGCCGCTTCGACCGCCAAGGCGGTGACTGGCGTGAGACTTTCCACGCGGACTTTCAAAGTGCTTTTGACTTCAGCGTGCAGATGCAAAGCGACTTCATGCTCGCCCAGCGCACGGATCGCGCTTTCCAGATGGATTTTCTTCTTGTCGAGGGTGATGTCGAACTGGTGCTTCATCTCGTCGGCGATCATGCCGGACGTGACCGAGCCGAACATTTTGCCGTCGTCGCCCGCCTTGACCTTGATGACACAGATCAATTTGGAGACGCTCTTGGCGAGTTCGCTCATGGCGTTGAATTCATGCGCTTCGCGTTCGGCGCGGCGTTGCTTGAGCACTTCGATGCGGCGTTTGTTCGCGCCGGTCAGCGGAATCGCGAAGCCTTGCGGGAGCAGAAAATTGCGCGCGTAGCCGGCGGCCACTTTCACCTGGTCGGATTCACCGCCGAGGCCGACGATGTTGTGAGTGAGGATTACTTCAGTTTTTGCCATACGAAAAATAGTTGATGGTTGAGAGTTGAAAGTTGAGAGAAAGGCCCTCGAAATGTTGATCAAAAGGGGACGTCGTCGTGCGGCGGTTCGGAATCGCCGGCTTCCGCTGCCGGCGCGGAGGCTGCGGCCGCAGGACGGGACGCCCGCGGAGCCGCCGGGGCGCCGCCTTCGCCGGCGCCGGGGGCGCTGCCGAGAAATTGAACGGTTTCCGCCACCACGCCCAGCTTGCTCTTCTTCTGGCCGGTCTGCTTGTCGTCCCACTGGTCCAGACGCAGGCGGCCTTCGACCAAAATCGGGCGGCCTTTGCGCATGTATTGACCGACGTTTTCCGCCGTGCGGCCAAAAACATCCACGTCCACAAAAGTGACCTCTTCCTTTTTTTCACCAGCCTCGTTCGTCCAGACGCGGTTGACCGCCAGGCCGATTTTGGCGATGGCGGTGCCCTTGGGGGTGTAGCGCAATTCCGGATCGCGCGTCAGGTTCCCGACCAAGATGACTTTGTTGAAGCTGGCCATGACAGAAACTTTCTTACTTCGCGGGCTTCGGCTCCGGCGATTCGGTGAACAGCACGCGGAAGACTTCCTCGTTCAAACCGAACTTCGCGCGCAGTTGCGAGATGATCGCAGGCGTCCCGGCGAAAATGATGTTCGCGTAAAAGCCGGCGGTGTGCTTGTTGTCCGCGATGCGGGCAAACGCCTTCTTGTCCATCTTCTGCACGGTTTCGACTTTGCCGCCGGCCGTGGCGATGTCCGCAGAAATCTTGTCGAGCGCGTCTTTGACGCTCTCTTCCTTGCCTGCTGTGTTCAATATGAACAGACCTTCGTATCGTTTCACTGTTTTTTCTTTTCGTTCGTGGAGTCTACGACTCCGTTAAACTGGTTCATTGCCTTTTCAATCCCGCCATCCAGCCAGCATTCAATCTGGTCGGACGCCCGGTCCAAAACTTTTTCCAACATCGCGCCCTCAGCCGGATCAAACCGGCCAAGAACAAAATTCGTGATCTCCCGCGCGCCGTCTTTCCGGCCGATCCCGACCCGCAACCGCGCAAACTCGCGCGAACCAAGATGCTGCTCGATGGACTCAAGCCCATGATGCCCGCCGCTGCTGCCGCCGGCGCGCAACCGGATTTCGCCGAAGGGCAGATCCGCATCATCCACCGCAACCAAAACCTGCTTCAGCGGCAACTGGTAAAATTTCACCAGCGCACCGACCGTTTCACCGCTCAAATTCATGAACGTCTGCGGCTGGCAGAGCAAAACCCGCTTGCCAGCGCGTTCGCTCCCGGCGATGCGCGCCGCGAACTTTCGTTCGTTCGCCCAATCCGTTTTCCAGCGCGCCGCCAGTTTTTCAACCAGCAAAAATCCGGCGTTGTGCCGCGTTTGCGCGTATTCCGCACCCGGATTTCCCAAACCCACGATGAGATGCACGGACTCCATGCGCGGGATTGGCGGCCCCGCAAAACGGGACCGCAAAAATTATTTCTTCTTCTCGGCCTTGGCTTCGGGCTTGGCCTCGGCTTTTTTGTCTCCGGCAGCGGCGGCTTTCGCATCGCCCTTGGCCGGAGCGGCGCCCTCCGCGCCCTCTTCCTTCTTTTCCTTGGTCATCTCGACATCGCCGGCAGCCGGTGCGGCGGCGGTCGCAACCACTTCTTCCTCGGCGCGTGGCGCGGCGACGGCGACCACGGTGATATGTTTGTCGCCCAGAATTTCAACACCTTCAGGCGCCTTCACGTCACCCAAGTGGATGGACTTGCCGATTTCGAGGCTGGTCACGTCCAACACAATCTGTTCCGGCAAATCTTTTGGCAGGGAACGGACCTTGAGCTTGAACAAAATATGTTCCAGCACGCCGCCGCCCGTTTTCACGCCCACGGGTTCGCCGGTCGTCTCCACCGGCACCTGCACGGTGACTTTTTCGTTCTCGGCGACTTCATGAAAATCCACATGCAGCACCTTGCCGTCGAGCGGGTGATGCTGGATTTCCTGCACGAGCGCGAGGCGCTTGGAACGGGCGTCGTTTTCGACGGACAGATCCACGAGCACATTCTCCGAAGCGGAATGGTTCAGCAAGTCGGCGAATTCCTTGGAGTTGACCTCCAGGTTTTGCGGTGCGGCCTGACGGCCGTAAATGGTGGCGGGCACGCGGCCCGACGCGCGGAGTTTTTTGACTTCAGCGCGCTGCACCTGCGAACGCGGATAGGCTTTTAATGCGACTGATTTCATTTTTAAAAAATTGTTCTTTCAGCAAACGCTAACTGGTGCGCCCGCCT
>WNFL01299957.1_pt2 | contig 12245 bp, 8 predicted proteins | sample 5400361 | NCBI WGS metagenome assembly WNFL01 (sample SAMN13153351, study PRJNA577476) | soil metagenome | isolation source: 40 cm soil on Douglas fir-dominated hillslope | place: USA:California | collected 2013-09-17
GACCTGCACGACGATCATGCGGTTCTTGCGCAGGTGCGCGATGACGTCGTCGCGCGACCCGAGATCGATCTTATCGCGGACGAGATCGCCCTTCATGTTGCGTGCGGTGTACTCGAAGACCGGCATACTTTATTCCTCCGCGCCGCGCCTCACGGGCGCATGGCGACCTTTGGTGGGGCCCCCTTCGGCGTCGCACCCGCAACCGCCGGACCGTCCTTCTCGTCCGGAGGCGTTTCGCCGATGGACCGCAGGAAATCGTTGGGCTTGGACGTAACGCGTAAGCACTCTTCCTTGGTGACCTCTCGGCCCATGTAGAGCTGATAGAGCGCGTCGTTCAGCGTCTGCATGCCGTATTTCTTCCCCGCCTGCATCGACGACTCGATCTGGTGGACCTTGTCGTCGCGGATCAGGGCGCGAATGGCGGGCGTGCAAACCATGATCTCGGCCGCCATGACGCGGCCGCGGCCCTTGGCCCGCTGCAGCAGGGTCTGCGTCAGCACGCCTTCGAGCACGAACGCGAGCTGCGCCCGCACCTGCGACTGCTGGTGCGACGGGAACACGTCGATGATACGGTTGATCGACTCGGCGGCGGAGTTCGTGTGGAGCGTGGCGAACGCCAGATGGCCGGTCTCCGCGATGGTGAGCGCCGCCTGAATCGTCTCGAGATCGCGCATTTCGCCGACCAGCACGACGTCGGGGTCCTGCCGCAGCGCGTACTTGAGCGCGGCCTGGAAGCTGTTGGTATCGGTCCCCACTTCGCGCTGATTGACGATACAGGCCTGGTGGCGGTGGATGAACTCGATCGGATCTTCCACTGTGATGATGTGACCCTTCAGCTCCTTGTTGATCTTGTCGATCATCGCGGCCAGCGTCGTGCTCTTGCCCGAGCCCGTCGGCCCCGTGACCAGCACGAGCCCGCGGGGACGGTCGGCGAGCTGTGACGCGACCTGCGGCAAACCCAGCTCCTGGAACGTCTTCACGCTGAACGGAATCTGCCGGATCACGACCGACACGCAGCCGCGCTGCTTGAAGACGTTGCCGCGGAAGCGCGCCAGGTTCTGGATCCCGAATGAGAAGTCGAGCTCGTTCTCGGTCTCGAAGCGCTTCTTCTGGTTCTCGGTGAGGACCGAGTACGCCAGCGACAGCGTGTCTTTGGGCGTCATGACTTCTTCGCTCGAGGCGCTCACGATATCGCCGTCCACGCGGATCTTGGGACGCTCGCCGGCGACGAGATGGAGGTCGGACGCGTCCTTTTCGATCATTTCCTCGAGCAGCGCCCGGAGGTTGACTGGCATTGCTTCCTCTCCTTATCCGGCTGCGGTTTCTTTGACGACTTCTTCCAGCGTAGTCACGCCCTTCTTGCGCGAGGTCGCGCAGCTCCTCGGTCGAAGCACCTTTCAGGATCTCGCGGCGGAGCGGACTCGTCAGCGCCATCACCTCGTAGAGGCCCTGACGGCCCTTGTAGCCCGTGCCCGCGCAGGTGTCGCAGCCGGCGCCCTTGAAGAACGGGCCCACCTTCTTGTCGATCGCGAAGGCGTGCATCTCCTCAGGCGTGTACTCGTGCTCGGTCTTGCAGTCCTTGCAGACGCGGCGCACCAGCCGCTGCGCCACGATCAGGTTCACCGCGCTCGCCACGTTGAACGGCTCGATGCCCATGTCTACCATGCGCGTGATGGTGGACGGTGCGTCGTTGGTGTGCAGCGTCGAGAGCACCAGGTGGCCCGTGAGCGCCGCCTTGATGGCGATCGAGCCGGTCTCGAGATCGCGGATCTCGCCGACCATGATGATGTTCGGGTCCTGGCGCAGGAACGCTTTCAGCGCCGCCGCGAACGTCATCCCGACTTCGTTCCGCACCAGCACCTGATTGATGCCGAGCAGGTTGTACTCGACCGGGTCCTCGGCCGTCATGATGTTCACGTCGATCTGGTTGATCCGCGAGAGCGCCGAGTATAGCGTCGTCGTCTTCCCGGAGCCTGTGGGCCCCGTCACCAGCACCATGCCGTACGGATTGAGGATGGCCTTGAGGAGATTCTCTTCCGACTTGGGCTCGAAGCCGAACGTCTTCAGGTCGAGCGTCAGGTTGCCCTTGTCGAGAATACGCAGCACGATCTTCTCGCCGAACAGCACAGGCAACGTCGAGACGCGGAAGTCGATCACGCGCGAACCCATCTTGAGCTTGATGCGCCCGTCCTGTGGGACGCGCCGCTCGGCGATGTTGAGCTGCGCCATGATCTTCACGCGCGACGTGAGCGCGGCCCGCATTTTCACCGGCGGCTTCATCACTTCGTGCAGTGCGCCGTCCACACGATAGCGCACCCGCATCTCGTGCTCGAACGGCTCGATGTGGATGTCCGAGGCGCCTCGCTTCACCGCGTCCGTGAGCAAGCCGTTGATGAGCTTGACCACGGGAGCGTCGTCGGCCAGGTCCTGCGCTTTGACGTCTTCGTCCTGCTCATCCTCGACAACCTCGAGATCCTCGGCCGCCTCCACCGACTTGAGCAGGGTTTGCAGCTGGGCGTCGGACTGCTGGTAGTACCGCTCGATCGCGTTGCGGAGCGTGTACTCCCCGGCGATGACCGGAAAGACGTCACAGCGGGTGATGAACTTGATGTCTTCGATCGCCGCGACGTTGTTGGGATCGGCAATGGCGACCGTGAGGGTTCTCCCCTCCCGCTTGAGGGGCAGGACTGTGTGCTTGGTGGCGATGTCGGGGGGGATCAGCTTGAGGATCTTGGCATCCACCTCAAAGCGCGACAGGTCGACTGCCGGCATGCGGTACTGGCGGGCCAGCATCTTGCTGACCTCGGTTTCCTCTATAAAGCCAAGCTTGACCAGGGTATAGCCCAGGCGCATCCCGGAGTTCTTCTGCTCCAGAAGGGCCTTCCTGAGCTGTTCCTGGGTAATCAGGCCTTCGCGCAACAGGATTTCGCCGAGCTTATCCTGGGCTGCAGCTGCGGTAGCCGTATGCAACTCATTGAAATTGAGGGGACTAACATGTGTTTTGGGGCAAAGCGGGTCAAGGCTGGACGACGAAAGGCCGTATGGCGTCCAACAATTTGACACCCACCCCTGGCACGCTGTCGAGCCGACTGAGTGTGCCAAATGGACCGTGTTCGGTACGCCACGCCACGATGCGCTGCGCCAACGCCGGACCGACGCGAGGCAGTCGTGTGATTTCGCTCACGTCGGCGTGATCGAGATCGATGCGCTCACCCGGCAAGAGGGGACGGGCAAGTTGCGCCGCGCGCCGCGCGGTTTCGCGCAAACCCCCCGGCGGAACAGAAGTCGGGGATTGCAGCTGGACGTCGCCCGGTGGAGATGAAGGAGAGGGAGACAGAAAATGACGGACGCCGGCACCCGCCAACGCCAGGCAGGCAAGCAACAGGGCGGCACGACGATCGTCCATGCCGCCCAAAATGTGAGACTGAATCAGTTACTGACGTACCAAAGCAACGGCGACATCACCAACAATCTGCAGACTCTCGGCGCTCACCTTATCGATCGTGTCCTCGGTCGTGTGATGATACGGGAACGTGAAGTCGATCAGATCGATCGCGTGGATACCCGCCTGCTGCAGTGGCACATGATCGTCGGTGAGGGCCTCGCCGGCTCTCGGCGCGAACACCTGTCCGTACCCGAGCTGATTGGCGACCTGCCATACTCGCTGCACTACTTCCGGTGCCTTCGACATCGAAAACCCTTCCTGAAGAAATTGCAGGTCTTTGTCTCCTACCATATCGAACAGCACCGCAAACAACGGCGTGTATCCGGTCGGGAGGTGAGCGGCAAAGTAGCGGGCGCCGAGCAGCGTCTCGGTCGAGTCGTTGAAGTCGCCGTAGTCCTCGCCGTCCACAAAGAGGAGATCGACGCCAATCCCGGGCGCGCGCACCTTGAGCGCATCGGCGACTCCCAGCAGCACCGCGACGCCGGATGCGCCGTCGTTGGCGCCCGGGACCGGGAGCTGCTGCTGGCCCAGATTGGCGCTCTTGTCGGCCTTGGGGCGCGTATCCCAGTGCGCCAGCAGCAGCACGCGCTCGGTGGCCTCCGGGCGGAAACGGGCGAAAAAGTTGCGCAGCCGCAGCGTCACGCCCTTCGACGTCTTTTGCGTGAACGCCTGGACGATCACCGTATCCGCTCGCTGACGCAGCTGCCCGGCGAGCCAGTCGCCCATCTTGTCATGGGCCGGCGTATTGGGAACCCGCGGGCCAAAGGCCATCTGCTGCTCGATGTACGTGAACGCGGTCCGGCCGTTGAATTCCCGACTTCCTTTTGCGGCCCCCCCGCTTCCTCCTCCGGCACGCGCCTGACAGGCCAGGGCGACGATGAGCCCCACGCACGACGCACCACGCACGACGGACGGCCTCATCGGATTTGTCCCACGCTGGTGGAAAGTTGGACGAATGCCGTAATGACAAACTGCGAGATCTTGCGGTTCGTTTGGCGCTCCTCGTTAAGAACGTAGGCCATCTGCAGGCCGGCGCTCATGTTGGTTGGAAGATCGGTATCCATCGTAAGCTGGGCCTGCGTCTGCCTGCTGTCTACGTAGGGCACGCAGGCGCCCTGCCCCGCACGACGCAAGCAGGTCGTATTGGCCGCCACGGAATACCCCGCCGTCGTACGAATGTTGGAACGCCAGCGCCCCTTGGTGGGAGGCCGGAACGAGAACGTCACCGAGGCGTTGTGCGCGGTGCGGACGGTGCGAAACAGATTACCGGCGCCCACGCGGTCCGACGTCGTCCGCGACAGATCGAACGTCGTGAACACCCCGCCGACCCAGGTGACCGAAGCGGACGGAGTGAACGTCTTGTCGACCGTGCTGTTCACCGCGACACTGCCCGGACTCCCTCCGCTCCCCGCGAAGGTCGGCTGTTCGTTGATCGATTCGGCGCGGCGATAACCCACACGGGCGTTGACGTTCGACAGCAGGCGGCTCACCAGGCGCCGCGGCGTGAACGACCAGCTGACCGACCCATTGGGCCACTCCTCGGTGCGGTTGCGAATCGGGATCTGTTCGCCGGTTCGGAGTGTCCAGATGACGCCGCGCGAGAGTCGGTAGGTCGCATTGGCTCGCAGTCCCAGCGGCAGGACGGCCACCCCGCCCGTGGACAGGGTCGTGTTCTGCGCCGCCGACGTGGCGAGCAGCCCGTCGACCTGCCGGAAGGCGTCGAATCCACCCAGCGCCAGCTGGTAGCCGGCGGACGGCGTCTCCGTTGCCCGGCTGAACGTCGACCCCTGTTGTGCGCTGTAGGTCACGTCGAGGCCTGTGATGTGGCCGAGCCAGTCCGCCACGCCGGACGAGTCGCCGAAAACCGCCTGCGCCAGGCGGCGTGTGTCCAGCTGCGCGCCGGTCTCGACCCGACGCGCGTTGCTGAACGCAGCGGGAATCCGGAACTCGCCGGCGGTATCGCCTTCCGCGCGCGCCGGCTGGCGCGCATTGGGGTCGCGCGTGAACGCGAACGACGAGCCGACGGAAGCCCGGGGCCTGATCCACGCGTTTACGCGGGGCGTGAGCGAGAGCGACGTCGTGACCAGACGCTGCGTCTCGAGACCGACAGCGTTGCCAAGCAGCGACGCGCCTTGCTGGCGAATCAGGCGGCCCATCGTGGTCGAGTCGCCGTAATCGCGGAGGTCGCGGGTGGAGACCGCGTCGACCCCGACCTGCATTCCCGTCACCGGCGTGAGCTGCACGCCGCCCGAGTTTTGCCAGGCCCGAGTCTGCGAAATGGCCGCACGCGCGGTGTCGCCCGCCTGCTGGATCGGCACGAGGAAGGTGAACCGCGTGGCATCCGTGCCCGCGAGTCCCGAGCGGAAATGGATGCGGGAAGGATTGAGTCGCAGCGACGTCCCCCCCACCCGGATCGATGCCGGGTTCGGCACCATCGTGTAGTCCAGGTTGAACGCATAGCTCGAGCCGTTCGCGCTCGATAGCGATGTGCGCGTGTCTCCGCTCGACCACGATCCGAAGAGCGACACCGGGTCCAGCAGCCAGCGCGCAAGCCCTTTGGTCGCCTGGCGGATTCGCCGAGCGGAAAATGCGTAGCTCGCGGCGCTCGTGCGCGGCGTGCGCAAGCCCTGCAGCGCATCGGCTCGCAGATCCGTCCCGCTGAGATAGAAGGGATCGCTGCCAACAATGTTGCGCTGGAACGTCACGGGCACCGACAGTCCCCAGCGATCGGGCAGGAAGCGATCCACGCGAAGCGTGCCGCTGATGTTGGCGCTGTTGTCCGTCACGTAGGACGGATCGTCGGTCAATTGGCGAAACTGCCCGTCGCGCCGCGACACACTGACCGCGAGATCGGCGACGTCGGCAGCCGCCAGGGCGATATCGATGGCGCCGGCCGCGCCGGTCTCGCGCACCACGTCGCCGAGCCGGATGTCGTCGACCCACAGCTCCGCCGGGTCCACGACCGCGCTCGTCCCGATGCGCCACATCCCCGCCGCGATCTCCTGCACGCCCGACAGGTTCGGCGGCGCTGTCCCGGGATCGTGCACGTGCGCGATGTAGGGGCCGTCGCACATGACGAAAGCGCCGTCGCTGGGCACGAGCGTGGAATCGGGACATCCGGGATAGACGTGGGCGCTGTCGCCCGACAGCCACGCCTGCTCGATGCGCGCGCGCAGGATCAGCCAGCGCTCGAACTGCACGCCGGCGTGTGATACAAGTAGAAGTTGTCCTGATCCTTCCCGGCCTTGATGAAGAACTCGAGGTCTCCGTCTTCCCACCCGACGCCCCGGCCGCGCGCCCAGACGCGCAGCGTCCGGTATTTGAGGAAGTTCTTGTCGCCTTCAGTCGTAAATCGCAGATACGCTTCGGCCCGCTGGCCCAGGCCGAGGCCGCGCGCGAGCACGCGCATCGACCGCTCGTTGATCTCGGTGGCCCCGATCTGAAATCCCGCGTCACGGCGGCCCGCCTCGTCGGTGACGCCCGGCGGCGATGTGTAGCCGAGGTCCTGGTTCTCCGTGCTCACGACGGACGCGATGACCTCTCCGACGCCCGTACCGCGATCGCCACCGATGCCGGCGATCGGTGTGTCGCTGCGCTTCACCCAGGAGCTGCCCACGAGGCGTACGCGGGACAGTGCGAACGGCAGCGCCTGCTCGGACCCCCCGCCCGGCACCGGCGCGACAACCGTAATGCGCAGCGACTGGACCTGCCTCAGGCTGGGGGTCCCGACCTGGAGCGTGTCGGTGCGGAACGGGATGCGGTACAGGCGCCATCCCGCGCCCGCCTTCATGCCCCCATCGCGAACGAAGTAGCGCGTGTCCCCGATCGCAAAGGCGTAGCGTACAAAGCTCTCGGCGGTTCGAACGCCTGCGGTCGAGTCGAGCACGAAGTCGCCGTCTTGATCTTCCGTATCGACCGCGTTGTTGTGCCGGCCGCAGCGCGACCGGATGTCGCCGAGGGCGTACGGCACCACTTGCCCGTTGTCGGTGGCAGAGCAGAGCGGCAGCGTGTCGATGACGACGCCGCGGGTAGAGTCGACGATACCGTCGACGACGCGGTCGGAGAGAATGCCCTCGTCGTTGAGCGTGGCGCTCCAGGTGTGCGTGCGTGGATCGCGCTCGTCGTCGAGCCGGCCCGCGCCGGTGCGCCGCACGCCGGCGTATGTCGTGTCGCCGGCCGCACTCACCGTCAACGATGTGGGCGTGAAGGCGAGCGCATCTTCGAAGATGCCCCCGAAGTCGAACAACACCGTCGTGCCGTTCGCCTGCGCGACGCGCGTGGCGTCTTCCCAGACCCAGAACTCCAGGAACTCGACCCGCGAGAGATCGACGCCGGTGGCCGACAGCGTTTGGGTGATCGAGCGCCAGCGCGGCGCGTTCTGCGGGGCCCGGAGCCAGTTTGGAATGCCGAAAGCCGGCGAGTCGCGGCGGTTATTCGCGAGCCCGAGCACGCTGTCCGGCTGCAGCGTCAGCCACAACACGGGCTCGGCGGCCTGCCCCTGGCCGGTGAAGCGCAACGTGGGATCGATCTCCTGCGGCAGGAACTGCAGCGGCGCGAACTGCCCGCCGCTCACGCTGTACGGCAGGCTTTGCCAGGTCAGGAATGCGGCGTGACTGGGGTCGAAACCGCCGGCGAAGCCCAGTGACTCGACGCCTCGCACCGACGTGGGGATGCTCCCCCAGTGCCACGTGTTGTCGGCCAGGATGATCGAGCGCGCCGACCCTCCTTCGAATTCCTCGATGTAGGCCTGGCCGAACCGGTTGGGCGACGGCTTGGAAATCGCCAGCTCACCGTTCACACTCAGGGCCGACGGCACGGTCGTGTGGACGCCTGGGAGCGCATTCATGAACCGGGTCATCCACTCCGGCTGGAAGCGCAGCTGCGTCGATATCCCGCCGATGAAGCCTGAGGATGGCTCGAATCCGAGCGGTGGTCGGGTGAACGTGCTCTGTTCACTCTGGAAGATCCCGAGGAGGTTCACCTGCCCCACGCCCCCCAGGTCATACCGCGCCGAGAGGCCGTAGGTCGTCGTCGGGGCAAGCGCAAAGGCCGCCCGTTCCTCGAACTGCGCGCGCACCTGCGCCCCCGCCCCGCCCCGTCCGGCCCCTCCGGCCCCTCCGGCCCCTCCCTGGAAGAGGGCGTCGGGGTTCTTGAACTGCACCTGCCCTGTCGTGTAGTCGATCGTGTAATCGGTTTCGCGTGTGAGCAGGCGGTTGAAGCTGTTCAGCGACAGCATCGACCGGTCGGGCGAAGCGGTCGCCTCGGCGTGCAGTCGCAGCGCGAACACGGACGGCGGCCCCTGCGTGGTGAGATAGACGCGTGGTGTGCGGTACAACGAGTCGTTGCGCTCCGCGACTGCGAGCTTGGCCGAATCGGCGAACGGCGCGAGGTGCGGGAACACGATGAACAGATCGCGCACCGGATCACCCTGGTTGGGATCACGAAGACGGGGGAACAGACGGTTGTACTGATCGAACTGCGTCGCGTCGTTCGCCAGCGACATCCCCAGTCGCTGCAAGTAGGTGTCGCCGGCCGCGCTGCGTTCGCGCTGGTTCACGCTCAAGGTGAGATCGACGCTGGTGCGGTCGATCTCACGCCCGCCCACACGGTAGGCGCTGCGAATCTCGAAGCGGAACGTGGGTGACGAGACCGTCACCGACGGTTTTGGATCGTACACGAGGCGCAGCGTGTCGACCTTGGCGCTGTCGGTGCTCGCGTCCACCGGAATTGTGCCGACGGAATCGGTACCGCTCGCCGTGACGTACGAGACGGCGAGGTAGTCGGCCTGGTCCAGCCGGTTGGCCAGCGCGAACCAGGTCCCCGTGGGATCGACGTAGTAGTCCTTCCCCTCCTGCAGGATCTCCCATTCGAACGGCCCTTCCCGCTGAGTGCCGCAGTCCACCGCTCGAACGCCGGGTCCACACGCGACCGCGCGCACTCCCCCGACGTTCTGGTTGCCGTTCGACGTGGGCGCGACCGCTCGCCGGCGGTAGACGCGCAGCGCGCCGACAGTCAGCGAATCCGGCCGTGACAACTGATCCAGCTGCAGGATGTCGACGGCGGGATAGCCGGGGAGCGCCGCGGGGTCGATCGCGAAGAAGAACCGGCCGGATTCGTAATCGAGGTCGCGCGCCTCGCGGTCGAGCGGCTGGCTCGTGACGTCGCCGACGCTATAGAACCGGTCCTTGACGACGTTGCCCTTCTGCTGCGCGAGGATGCCGCGGAACTCCAGCGGACCCACCTGGGCGATGGCCTGCACGCCGAAGTTGTTGGCGGGAATGGCGGCGGTGATGAAACGCGACGCCGGCGCCTGAAAGGTGACGTTGCCCGCCTCCACGCGCCGCAGGAATTCGTCCTCCAACCCCTCGTACCAGACGTGCAGGTTGTTGTTGGCGTCGAACTCGCGCTGGCTGTCGAAGTCCACGTTCACGTGCAGCCGCTGCCCCACGATCCCGCCGGTGCGAATCGCGTATTGCGGGTTGGGCGTGATCGTCGGAAATCCGGCTCTGCACCCGGATAGCGTGAGCTGCTGCTCCTGAGACGTGCAACGCAGATTGCGGAACTGGTCCGCCTTTAACTCGAGCCGCAGGTTGAGCTGCATGCCCAGATCCGCGTACGGCACTGCGGCGGGAACTGCGGCGGCGATCGGCGGCGAAGGGGCGGCGGCGGGCGGCAACGACGTACCAAAAAGCGGTGGTCGTTGCGCGAGGATCCGCTCCGCCCACGCTTGCGCGATGAGCGACGGGGGAACGCGCGCGCCGAGGCGGCCGCCTGGCACCAATGCCGGATTGCGCGGCGGGGCGAGTGGTGGCACGCCAAACGTGTACACAGGAGCCTGCGCATGAACCCGGGGTACGACGAGCGTGAGGGCGAGTCCAACTAGCTGGGCGAGACGCCGCATCCCTTGTAGAGACTTGGGGTTCCGAATATAATGGCGCGACCAACCGTCACATTCCTCCGCTCCTCTACGCGCTCGCGGCGCTTACGTTCGCGATGCTCGTCAACCAGGTCGCGAAGCAGTTCGGCAACTTCGTCGGCAAGGGCCTGCCGTGGGGCGTCATCTTCGAAGTGTTCGCGCTGTCGATTCCGTTCATCGTCGCGATGACGCTGCCGATGGCCGTGCTGGTCGCCGTGCTGTACACGTTCAGCCATCTCGCCGCCGACAACGAAGTCACCGCCATGAAGGCGAGCGGCATCAGCGTCGGCAGGATCCTCGCGCCCGTGCTCGGGGGCGCAACGCTGATCGGTGTGATCGCGCTGCTCTGGAACGACCAGGTCCTGCCGCGCTCCAATCACACGCTGCGGACGCTCCTCGTCGACATCCAACGCAAGAAACCGACGTTTCAGTTGAAAGAACAGGTGATCAACGAGGTCGTGGCAGGACAATTCTTCCTTCGCGCCACCCGCATCGACCCGGCCACGAACGCGCTGACTGATGTGACGATATACGATCTGGAGGATCCCGACCGGCGGCGGATCATCATGGCCGATTCCGGCCGGATGGCCTACACCTCCGGCGGCACCGATCTGTATCTGACGCTGCGCGACGGCGAGGTGCATGAGATCAAGCGCACCGAGCCGGAACACTTCAATCGCACGTTCTATTCGACCAATCGGATCAAGGTCGCGGGCGTCAGCAACACGTTCGAGCCGACGAAGAACGACGAATACCGCGGCGACCGCGAAATGACGATCTGCGCGATGCAGGAGGTCGTCGCCCGGGCACGCCAGGATCTGGAGCGCGTCCGCACCGAAGCGCTCACGGCGACGTCGGCGGATCTGCGGCGTACCGCCAAGCTCGCCCAGCCGCCGCCGAGCGGCTGGTCGCGCCGCGCACCGCGCAGGCCGCGCAGGCGACCCCCGGCGGTGGACGACCCCCGCACAGCGTCACCAACCTCTCGTATACCTCGCAGGTGCCGTCGGCCTACAGCCAGCGGCTCCGGGCGGCGCGCCAGCGGGCGGCGATTTACGACGTCGAGATCCAGAAGAAGCTGGCGATCTCGGCCGCGTGCGTGATTTTCGCCCTGCTTGGCATGCCGCTCGCGATTCGCTACCCGCGGGGCGGCGTGGGGCTTGTGATCGGCACGAGCCTGGCGGTCTTCTCGGTGTACTACGTCGGCCTCATCGGCGGCGAGGAGCTGGGCGACCGGCTCATCGTGCCGCCGTTCTTCGCGATGTGGACGCCGAATCTCATTTTCCTCGCCATCGCGATCCCGCTCCTGCTCTCCGTGCGACGCGCCGGCAGCACCGCGCACGGCGGTGATTGGGACGAGCTGAAGGAAACGCTGTTCGGTTGGGTCGGAAAGATTCGGAATCGACTGTGAAAATCACATTGCGGACCCTCGACCGCTACCTGCTTGGCGAGTGGCTGCGCGTTTTCCTCATCACGCTGATCGGCTTTCCGATTCTCGTCATCGTCATCGATCTGACCGACGGTGGCGCTGTCATACATCTTCGACCTGCCCGAGAAGATGTTTCTCGTGCTGCCGGTCGCCGTGTTGTTCGCCACGGTGTTTACCGTGGGGTCGCTCGGCCGGCACTCCGAGCTCACGGCGGCGAAGGCGTCAGGCATCTCGTTTCACCGGCTGGTGCGGCCGCTGTTCGCCGCCGCCGGCGCCGCGTTCATCGCCGGCCTGCTGCTCGGTGAAATCGCTCCGGTCGCCACGTCGCGCCGCCTCGAGATGCTGGGCGAGAAGGCGATTCGATCCACGAGCTCGCGTTACAACTTCGTGTACCGCGCCGACCGCGGCTGGGTCTACGCGATTCGCGCCCTCGAGCTGCGGACGCGGGAGATGACGGA
>WNFL01137230.1_pt1 | contig 12243 bp, 4 predicted proteins | sample 5400361 | NCBI WGS metagenome assembly WNFL01 (sample SAMN13153351, study PRJNA577476) | soil metagenome | isolation source: 40 cm soil on Douglas fir-dominated hillslope | place: USA:California | collected 2013-09-17
CGAAGGCGCCGACTCGCTTAACGGCGGCGACGGCAACGACTTCCTCGACAGCGTCGTCATCAACCATGGCGACGGCGCCGCCGACACGCTCGACGGCGGGCTGGGCAACGATCTCTATATCGTGCAGACCGGGGACGTGATCGTCGCCGACCCGGGCGGCGTCGATTCCGTGCAGGCCGACACCGACTGGACGCTGGGCGCAGGGCTCGAGAACCTGAAGATCTCGGGCGAGCACCTGACCGGGACCGGCAACGAGCTGGACAATGTCATCGACGGTTCGGGCACCGAGCAGGCGTTCCTCTTCGGGCTGGGCGGCAACGACTTCATCACCGCCGGCTCGCGCAGCGGCACGGTCGACGGCGGTGACGGCAACGACACCATCCAGAGCAGCGACGCAGACAACATCCTTCACGGCGGCGCCGGCGACGACCAGATCACGTCGAGCGACTTCAACGGCGCGCTTTTCGGCGACGCGGGCAATGATCTCCTCCGCGGCAGCACCGGCGATCTCAATTTCGACGGCGGGACGGGCAACGACACCTTGAGCGGCGGCGGGCCGGGGCACAGCCACTTCTTCTTCACTGCCGCCCCCGGCGCAGCGAACGCCGACATCGTCGGCGGCTTCCAATCAGGAAGCGATGGCGTCGTCCTCGACGCCGCGGTGATGCCGGCGCTCGGCGGGGGAGGAGCCCTGACAGCGGACGACGGCCGCTTCTATTCTGCGGCGGGCGCAACCGGTGGCCACGATGCCGACGATCGCATCATCTACGACACGACGACCGGCCGGCTGTGGTACGACGCCGACGGCAACGGCGCCGGCGCCGCGCAGCTCATCGCCACGCTCCAGGGCGCGCCTGCCCTCTCGGCGAGCGACATCGTCGTGGTCAACGGCACGTCCGGCCAGACGATCAACGGCACCTCCGGCGACGATTCTCTGGTCGGAGGCTCCGGCAACGACACGATTAACGGCCTCGCCGGTAACGACACGCTAGTCGGCAACGAAGGCGCCGACTCGCTTAACGGCGGCGACGGCAACGACTTCCTCGACAGCGTCGTCATCAACCATGGCGACGGCGCCGCCGACACGCTCGACGGCGGCGACGGCGACATGATCGTTGCCGACCCGGGTGGCGTCGACACCGTGATCATGCACAACGGCAGCTATACGCTCGGCGCGGGTCTTGAGAATCTCGATCTCGAGGACAACGTCGGTGCAGGCTTCAACGGCACCGGCAACGAGCTCGACAACATCATCCGCGGCGCGACCGAAGGCGGCACTCTCTCCGGGCTCGGCGGCAACGACACGCTTGTTGCGAGGAACGCGCAGAACACCTCGACGCTCTTCGGCGGCGACGGCAACGACACGCTTTTCGGCAGCGGCCAGTCCAGCCTGGTCGGAGGCGCTGGCGACGATGTGTACTACGTCATCGAGACGGGCGATGTGGTGGTGGAGGAACAGACCGGCGGCATCGACGAAGTCCGCAGCACCGTCGACTACACGCTCACCGATTGGGTCAACAACCTCACGCTGATGGACCTCGCGCAGAGCGGGATCGGCAATGCCATCGACAACGTCATCACCGGCACCAGCCGCGCGAACTTCCTGGCGGGCCTGGGCGGCAACGACACGCTGATCGGCAACGGCGTCGCCTCCGGCGAGGCGGAGGACATATTCAATGGTGGTGCCGGTAACGATCGGCTGGTTGGCGGCGCCGGTCCCGACCACTTCGTGTTCGACGTCGCGCCGACCGCGGCGAACGCCGACTCGATCGTCGGCTTTACTTCAGGGACGGACGCGATCTTCCTGGACGGTTCGGTCATGACCGCGCTCGGTGCATCAGGCCAGTTCGCACCGGGCGACGCGCGCTTTTTCGCCGGTGCCGGAGCGAGCGGCGGCCACGATGCCGACGATCGCGTCGTGTTCAATACCTCCACCGGCCAGATCTTCTACGACTCCGACGGTAATGGCGCGGCGGCGGCGCAGCTCGTCGCCACGTTGCAGCCGGGAGCGACGCTGACGGCGACGGACATCCTCGTGCAGAACGGTGGCGCCGGGGGCCAGACCATCAACGGCACGGCGGGCAACGACACCCTCGTCGGCGGTCCGGGCAACGACACCATCAACGGCTTCGACGGCAGCGACGATATCGACGGTGCGGCCGGCGCCGACTCGATGAACGGCGGCGCGGGCAACGATGACTACCACGTCGACAATGCGGGCGACGTCATCGTCGATTCCGGCGGCATCGATACCGTCTTTCCCGATGGGAACATCAACAGCTGGACCCTCGGCGCCGGGCTCGAGGTCCTGTGGTTCCGGCACACGACCACGCACGTAGACGCATTCGGCAACGACCTGAACAACCTCATCCGAGTCGACGATTCCTCGAGTGCCTTCATCGACGGCGGAGCCGGCGACGACGACCTCCGCGGCTTCATCGGCAACGACACCATCCTCGGCGGTACCGGAAACGATGTCGTGCAGGCCGACCTGGGCAACGACTCGGTGGACGGCGGCGACGGCAACGATTTCCTCACCGGCAGTCTGGGGAGCGACACGCTGATCGGCGGGGCGGGCAACGATGACCTGGACGGCGGCTCCGATAACGACCTGCTCGACGGCGGCATCGGCGACGACTTCATCTATGGCGGTATCGACGGCAACGACACGCTGCTCGGCGGCGCCGGCGCCGACCGGTTACTGGGTGGCGAGGGCGCCGATTCGATCAACGGCGGCGACGGCAACGATACGCTCGACGCCCAATCGGTGATGAACGAGATCGGCATCACGCATGTCGCCCCGGCGCAGGACGCGGTCGACACGCTCGAGGGCGGCCTGGGCAACGATACGTTCATGTTCGTGCGCGGCGGCGACATCGTCACGGATGCCGGCGGGACCGACACCATCGTCACTGACGTCACCTGGACCCTCGGTGCGGCGTTCGAGAACCTCACCCTTGTCGGCAACGCCGCGACCAGCGGCATCGGCAATGCGCTCGCCAATGTGATCACGGGCAGCGACGGCAACAACTTCCTTCAGGCGGGAGTCGGGGCGGACACGGTGATCGGCGGCGCCGGAAACGACACTGTCGGCGGCAACGGCGACAACGATTTCGTCGAGGGCGGTCTGGGCAACGACACGCTGAGCGGCGGGTCGGGGCAGGACCACTTCATCTTCCGCGAGTCCGGCGCCGCGAACGCCGACGTCGTCAGCGACTTCGCCGGCAACTGGGACGATTTGCGCCTCGATGATGCGGCCTTCACCAGCATCGGCGCGCTCGGCAGGTTCGCGGCGGGGGACGGGCGCTTCTTCGCCGGGGCAGGCGCGACGGCGGGCCACGACGCCAACGACCGGGTGATCTACAACACGTCGACCGGGCAGCTCTACTACGACGCCGACGGCAGCGGAGCAGGGGCGGCGCAGCTCGTAGCGACGCTGCAGGGAACGCCCGCAGTCAACGCAACCGATATCACCGTCATCTAACTCAGGACCCAACATGGCTGTCTATCAGTTCAGCGCGCTGGCCAACGGACAGGCGATCTCTTTCAACCCCGGCGTCGATCGCCTCAACTTCGACCAGACCACGATCAGCGCCGCAGATGTCGGCTTGCTGATCCAGGGCTCGGACTTGAGTGTGAGCGCGGCGGGCAAGAGCATCGTGCTCACGAATACGTCGCTGCCGCAGCTCGCGACCTCGAACGTGAGCTTCGCCAACGGCAGCCTGCTCGCCGTCGGCGACAACGCCTCGGGCACGGCAGGCGACGAAGCAGCGAACACGCTTGCAGGCGGCGCGGGCAATGACCAGATCCGCGGCCTTGGCGGGAACGACAGCATCAGCGGCAGCGGCGGCAACGACTGGATCGAGGGGGGCGCGGGCNNAGGACATGAACGTCTTCCGCGAGTTCGGCGCAGCGAACGCGGACTCGGTGGTCGGCTTCGCCTCGAACTGGGACAGCATCCGCCTCGACGCCGCAGGCTTTAGCGCGCTCGGTGCGACCGGGCGCTTCGCCACGGGCGACGTACGTTTCTTCGCCGGGGCGGGCGCGACGAGCGGCCACGATGCCGACGACCGCATCATCTACAACACCACCACCGGCCAGCTTTTCTACGACGCGGATGGCAATGGCGCGGGGGCGGCGCAACTCATCGCCACATTCCAAGGCGCGCCCGCGGTCGTTGCGGGCGACATCTGGGTCTTCGGCGCCGCCACGCCGCCGCCGCCACCGCCTCCGTCCGGCCAGCTGATCAACGGCACGTCCGGCAACGATTCCCTCACGGGCGGCACCGGCAACGACACTCTCAACGGCCTCGGCGGCAACGACACCCTCGATGGCGGCGCGGGCAACGATTTGCTCAGCGGCGGATCGGGGGTGGACAACTTCGTCTTCTACGGTCGATGATTTCCTCCCGGGCACCGACCATCTCCATCTCGATGCGCGGGTGATGACCGGGCTCGGCGTCGGCGGCGCGTTCGCCGCCGGCGATGCGCGTTTCTATTCGGCGGCCGGCGCGACCGGCGGACACGATGCCGACGACCGCGTCGTCTACGACAGCTCGAGCGGGCAGCTCTTCTACGACGCGGACGGCAGCGGCGCCGGCGCGGCGCAACTGATCGCTACCTTCCGTGGCCCGTCGCCCATCTCGGCGAGCGACATCGTCGTCGACAATGGCACGGCCCCCCCGGCCGGCCCGACGTTCCACAACACCCTCGAAGTCCGCGCCCTTCCGTTGTCGGGCGATATCCAGACGGACTCGCTGCTCAGCGGCATCTTCGAGGCCTGGGACCGCCTGACGGCGTCGGACCACACTCTCCAGTACACGTTCTCGGTCACGGAAGGCACCTTCAGCGCGTTCCACTCGATGGCACTCAGCGCGAACGACCAGGCCGCGACGCGGCAGGCGTTGGCACAGGTGACGACGATTACCGGAATCCGCTTCCAGGAAGTGACCGACGGCAACGCGGCGCAATGGCACTTCGCCCAGTCAAGCGACCAGCCAAACAGCGGCTGGATGACGAACAGCGACGATATCCAGCTCGACAGCGCGGGGCATCTGACGCATTACGACGCCGACGGCTACGTATATCTCCATTCGGGCATGGGCGATGCCACGCCTGGCACATTCGCCTACCAGACGCTCCTGCACGAGATCGGCCACACCCTCGGACTCAAGCATCCGCATGACGGGCTGATCCTGCTGTCGCCCGCGCTCGACGACAACCACCACACGGTGATGACCTACCAGGACATCTATCCGCCGGTGAGCGACTTCCAGCCGATCGACGTGGCGGCGCTGCAGTGGCTCTACGGCGGCGATGGGCTGGGCGGGCGCGGCGCGTACGCCGACGGTTCGCTGCCGCAGTTCGGCACCGAAGGTGCGGACAGCCTGGTGGGCGGAGCAGGCGCGGACTACCTTAGGGGCGAGGGCGGCAACGACACCCTGAGGGGAGGCGCGGGAAACGACCTGCTAGTCGGCGGCTTTGATGGCGCCAGCAACGTACTCGACGGCGGCGATGGCGACGACCGCTACTTCGTCACGACGAGCGACACGCTGATCGATTCCAGCGGCAACGACTGGGTCTATGCCGCCCTCGACTGGACGCTGGCGCCGGGATTCGAGAACCTGCAGTTCTCCGCGAACAATCTGCCGCTCGCTGGCCGCGGCAACGATGCCAACAACACCATCGCCGGGAACGATGCCGACAACCGCATCACCGGGCTGGGCGGCGACGACACGCTCTTCGGCCGCGCGGGGCGCGACGTGTTCGACCTGTCGCCCGGTGCCGGCGGCTCCTACGGCAACGACACGATCGACGGCGGGTTCGACGGCGACACGCTCGACTTCTCGGGAGCCTCGAGCGGCGTGGTCGTCGACCTCGCGGCAGGGACAGCCTCCGGCGGCGGGGGCACGGTGCGATTCGTCAGTATCGAGAACGTGATCGGCAGCGCGTTCGCCGACAGCATCAGGGGCTTGCCCACCCAGACCTCCGATGGGACCTTCAACGTCTTCCAGGGCGGCGCCGGGCGCGACACGATCACCGGCGGCAACGACCGCGACACCTTTGTTTACGCCGAGGCGCCGGGCGCGGCAAACGCCGATCTGCTCACGAATTTCGCCAGCTCCTTCGACGCTCTGCGCTTCGACGGCAGCGTCTTCACCCGCATCGGCGCGACCGATTTCGCCAGCGGCGACGCCCGCTTCTTCGCGGCGGCGGGCGCGACGGCGGGCCACGACGCCAATGACCGCATCGTCTACAACACCTCGACCGGCGATCTCTACTACGACGCCGATGGCAGCGGCGCGGGCGCCGCGCAGCTCGTCGCGACGCTGCAGGGCGCGCCGGGGCTCGACGGCTCGCAAATCCACGTCTTCAACGGCCAGCCGGACAGCGGCAACGGCGCGCTGGTGACGGGCACGAGCAGCGACGACACGCTCTCCGGCGGGACGGGCGACGACACGATCCTCGGCCTCGGCGGCAACGATTCGCTGGGCGGTGACGTCGGCAATGACAGCATGGACGGCGGGGCGGGGAATGACACTCTCTTCGGTGACGCAGGTAACGACACCCTGCTTGGCGGCGACGGCGACGACGTCTTCCAGTTCGCCGGCAACATCGACTACGGTCACGACTCGATCGACGGCGGCGCCGGCAACGACGCGATCAGCTTCGACAACTTGCAGATGCAGAGCGGCGTGCTCATCAACCTCGGCGCTGGCACCCTGTCCGGCGGCGGTCCGGGCGGCAGCGGCAGCGCGGTCTTCACCGGCATCGAGAACGCCGTCGGTGGGCGCCTCGACGATCACATTATCGGCAGCGCGGGCGCCAACTCTCTGAGCGGGGGCATTCTGGGCAACGATACCTTGGAGGGCGGCGCCGGCAATGACACGCTGACCAACGGCGTGCTGCTCGACGGCGGAGACGGCAACGACACTCTCTACGCCGCGAACAATACGCTGATCGGCGGAGCCGGCGCAGACAGCTTCGTGTTCTCCTCGCGGCCGAGTGGCACCGGCGCCGCCTCGATCAGCGACTTCGCGTCCGGGAGCGACAAGATCCACCTCGATGCGCGGGCGATGCGCGAGCTCGACGTCGGCGGCAATTTCGCCGCCGGCGATGCCCGCTTCTATGCTGCCGCCGGCGCCACCGCGGGCCACGACGCGGACGACCGGGTCGTCTTCAACACTTCGACCGGCCAGGTTTTCTACGATCCGGATGGCAGCGGTAGCGCGGCCTCGAATCTGCTGGCAACCCTGCAGCCCGGCGCCACGCTCACCGCGACCGATATCGTCGTCGACTTCGGCAATTCTCCGGGCGTCACGCTCAACGGTACCGGCGGCGACGACTCGCTCACCGGCGGCGGCGGCAACGATTCCTTGAACGGCCTGGGCGGCAACGACACGCTCGAGGCGCTCGCGGGTAACGATCGCCTCGACGGCGGAGACGGAAACGACGCGCTGAACGGGGGCGACGGCTTCGACCTCGAGCTTGGTGGAGCCGGCAACGATGTCCTCTATGGCAGCGGCGGTACCGACGCCCGCTTCAGTCCGGCGCCCGACCTGGACACGCTCGATGGCGGCGCGGGAGACGATCTCTACATCGCCGATTCGACGGTCTACCACGGCTTCAACGTCGAAGCGGAGGTGGTGCTGAGGGATTCGGGCGGCGTCGACACCGTGCTCGCCAAGTCGGGCGAATGGATCCTCGACCCGGGGTTCGAGAACCTGGTCCTCGACATCGACCGCTCCTACGACTTCGATACGGCGCTCGGGTATGGCAACGCGCTCGACAACGTCATCGTCGGCTTCAACGGGCACCACTACGCGTCGAACGAGCTTCGCGGCGCCGCCGGCAACGACACGCTGGTCGGCGGCCTTGGCGACCACGCGACGCGTCTCTTCGGCGACGACGGCAACGATGTTCTCTACTCGCGCGGCGAAGGCGACATGCTCACCGGCGGCGCGGGTGCGGACCGGTTCGTTCTGCCTTATTTCACAGAACCTCCCTACCCCGAAGGCCAGGTCGGGCCGGCGACGATCACGGATTTCGCATCCGGAGCCGACAAGGTCGTGCTCGACAGCCGCACGCATGCCAACCTCGGCGCGCAGGGCGATTTCTCGTCAACGGACGCGCGCTTCTATGCCGCGGCGGGCGCGATTTCCGGCCACGACGCCGATGACCGCGTCATCTACGACACGAGCACCGGCCGGCTCTATTACGACGCGGATGGCACCGGCGCCGGCGGCGCGGCGCTCATCGCCACGCTACAAGGGGCGCCGGTCTTTGTGGCAAGCGATATTTCCGTCACCAACCAGGACGCGCCCGTACCCGGCCTGCATGTCGTCATGACGCCGAGCCAGAACTTTCTGCGCACGGCCGACGGCCCCGACACGATCGAAGGGTCCAGCGCAGGCGACTGGGTCCTCGCGCGTGCTGGAGACGACCGCATCCTCGGCGGTGGCGGCAACGACACGCTGACCGGCGAGGAAGGCAACGACACGCTGGACGGCGGCGCGGGCAACGACGGGCTGTCCGCGGGAATCGGCAACGACAGCTTTGTGTTTTCCGCGGCCCCTGGCGCAGCGAACGCCGACTCGATCGGCGACTTCACCTCGGGCGCCGACAAGATCGTCCTCGATGCGGCCGTCATGGGCGCTCTCGGCGCGCAAGGCGATTTCGCCCCCGCGGACGCACGCTTCTATGCCGCGGCCGGCGCGAGCGCGGGTCACGATGCCGACGATGCCGATGACCGCGTGGTCTACAACACGACGACAGGGCAGCTTTGGTACGACGCGGATGGCAGCGGCTCTGGCGTCGCGCAGCTCATCGCGACGCTGCAGGGTAATCCGGCGCTCGCGGCCACGGATATCTCGGTCATCAACGGCACTACCGGGGGCGGCAGTGGAACGATCACCGGCACGCCGGGTAACGATGTTCTGAACGGCACGCCGGGCGACGATACGATCGACGGCCTGGGCGGCGCCGATACGATGAACGGCGCGCTCGGCAACGATACCTACTTCGTCACCGCCGGCGACGTCATCAACGACACAGGCGGCATCGACACCATCGTGAGTGGCATCACCTGGACGCTCGGCGCGGCGATCGAGAACCTCACGCTGACCGGTACGGCGACCACGAGCGGCATCGGCAACACGCTCGCCAACACGATCCAAGGCAGCGCCGGCAACAACTTCCTCCAAGGCGATGCGGGGATGGATACGGTGGTCGGCGGCGCCGGCAACGACACGATGGGCGGCAATGGCGATATCGACTGGCTGGAGGGCGGCATCGGCAACGACACGGTGAGCGGCGGCGGCGGGCAGGACCACTTCGTGTTCCGCGAGTCCGGCGCGGCCAACGCCGACGTCGTGACCGACTTCGCCGGCAACTGGGACGATCTGCGCCTCGACCACAATGCGTTCGCTGATGCCGGCGCGCTCGGCAAGTTCGCCGCCGGCGACGGGCGCTTCTTCGCTGGGGCCGGGGCGACGGGCGGGCACGACGCCAACGACCGGGTGGTCTACAACACGAGCACCGGGCAACTCTATTACGACGCCGACGGCAGCGGGGCGGGGGCGGCGCAGCTCGTCGCGACGCTGCAGGGCACGCCGGCGGTAGCGGCGACCGACATCACGGTGATCTGAGCGGACTAGGCCGGGGCGTTCGGCGACAACGCCGCGCCCCGGACAATTTCAGACTGCGTGCGCGACGTCTTTACCCGGCTTAAGCCGTTGTTTCTTTTCGCGGGGCTCTTCAGCTTCGCGATCAACCTGCTGCTGCTCGCCCCCACGCTGTACATGCTGCAGGTCTTCGATCGCGTGCTCGCGAGCCGCAGCGAGGAAACGCTCGTGCTCCTGACCGTCGCGGCGGCGATCGCGCTCGCGGTCATGTCGCTGATGGATGCGCTGCGCAGCCGGCTGCTGGTGGCGGCGGGAGCCGCGCTCGATCGCCGGCTCGGGCCGCGCGTGCTGGAGGGGCTGCTCGACGAGACGGCGCGGGCGGGCGGCGGCTCGCCGGCGCACGGCCTGCGCGATGTGAACGTGCTGCGCGGCGTGCTTTCAGGTCCGGGCGTGATCGCGCTCTTCGATACCCCGTGGCTGCCGATCTTCCTTTTCATCATCTTCCTTTTCCATCCGCTGCTCGGCGTCGTGGCGCTGGCGGGCTCGCTGCTGATGGCCGGCCTCGCGATCCTCAACGAGCGGATGACGCGCGAGCCGCTCGAGCGCACGCAGGCCGAAGGCCGCCGCGCGGCGCGCCTCATCGACGCCAATCTGCGCAATGCCGAGGTGACCACCGCGCTCGGCATGCTGAGCGGTGTCACGCGCCGCTGGATGGGTCTCAACGATGCGGCGCTGCGCGCCCACATGTCGGCGAGCAACCTCGGCGCGAGCTTCACCGCGGCGACGAAGTGCGCGCGCCAGGTGATCCAGATCGCGATGCTGGCCGCGGGCGCATGGCTGGTCGTCAACCAGCACGTGAGCTCGGGGATCATGATCGCCGCCACCATCCTGCTCGGGCGCGCGCTCGCGCCGGTCGAGTCGCTGATCGCCGCCTGGCGCGGCCTGGTCGAGGCGCGGGGCGCCTGGAAAAGGCTCGCCAAGCTGCTCGGCGACGCCAAGGCTGCGACGCCCGCGACCTCGCTGCCGGCCCCGCAGGGCGCGCTCAAGGTCGAGCGGGTGGTGTTCGGCATCAAGGGCGTCGAGCGTCCGATCCTCAGGGGCGTGTCGTTCGATCTGGCGCCAGGGGAGTCGCTCGGCGTGATCGGCCCGAGCGCTTCGGGGAAGTCGACGCTCGCGCGGCTCGCCGTCGGTATCTGGCGGCCGGCCTCGGGCGCCGTGCGGCTCGACGGCGCGGAGGTTTCCGCCTGGCCGCGCGCCGATCTCGGGCCCTACATCGGCTACCTGCCGCAGGACGTCGAGCTCTTCGGCGGCACGGTGGCGGAGAACATCGCGCGGCTCGGCGAGCCGGATTCGGCGCGCGTGGTCCAGGCCGCGCAGCGCGCGAACGTGCACGAGCTGATCCTGCGCCTCGCGAAGGGCTACGACACCGACATCGCGGACGGCGGCTCCGCGCTCTCGCCCGGCCAGCGCCAGCGCATCGCGCTCGCGCGGGCGCTCTACGGCGATCCCCGCTTCGTGGTGCTCGACGAGCCGAACGCGAACCTCGACCGCGAAGGCGACGAGGCGCTGCTGCGCGCGCTCGTGCGCCTGAAGCAGGATCGCGTCACCGTCCTGATCGTTGCGCACCGGCCATCGCTCCTGCGCAGCGTCGACAAGCTGCTGGTGCTGCGCGACGGCGCGGTCGAGCTCTTCGGCCCGCGCGAGGAAGTGATGGCGCGCGTGACGCGGGCGGCGCTGCCGGCAAGGGAAGCCGCATGACCGAGCTCGATCCGGAATCCGAAGCCCGCTGGGTGGTGCGCGCCGGCTTGACGATCCTCGCCGTCGGCATGCTCGGACTGGGCGGATGGGCGGTGCTCGCGCCGCTCACCGGCGCGGTCATCGCGCCGGGCTACGTCAAGATCGACCTCAACCGCAAGATCGTGCAGCACCAGGAAGGCGGCATCGTGCGCGCCATTCGCGTGCGCGACGGCGACCGCGTGCGGGAAGGGCAGGAGCTCGTCGTGCTCGACGACGTGCGCATCGACGCCCAGCTCGACCTGCTGCGTACCCAGCTCGATGGCGAGCGCGCCAAGGCGGCGCGGCTCGAGGCGGAGCGCGCCTATGGGGCAAAGCCGAAGTTTCCGAAAGACCTCGCCGAGCAGCCGCGCACGGCCGAGATCATCGAGCGCGAGACGGCGCTGTTCCGCGCCAGGCGCGATGCGGTCGAAACCCAGGTCGCGGTATTGCGCAGCCAGATCCGCGAGAGCGTCCACGAAGCCGCGGCGCTCGAGGAGCAGATCGCCGCCGAGGAGCGCGCGCTCAAGCTGCAGAAGGAGGAGCTGGCGGCGAACGAGAAGCTGGTGGAGCAGGGCTATGTGCAGAAGACGCGCATCCTGACCCTGCAGCGCGCGGTGGCCGAATACGAGGCCCGGTTCGGCGAGCACAAGGCCGAGATGTCGAAGTCGCGCCAGCGCTCCTCGGAGCTCGAGCTGCGCATCCTCACCATGCGCAACGCCTACGCCCAGACCGCGAGCGACGAGCTCAAGGACACGACCACGCGCATCTTCGACCTCGAGGAGCGCATCCGGCCCTCCAAGGACGCCGCCACGCGGCAGAAGATCACCGCGCCGATCAGCGGCGAG
>WNFL01451377.1_pt2 | contig 12242 bp, 19 predicted proteins | sample 5400361 | NCBI WGS metagenome assembly WNFL01 (sample SAMN13153351, study PRJNA577476) | soil metagenome | isolation source: 40 cm soil on Douglas fir-dominated hillslope | place: USA:California | collected 2013-09-17
TAGCGCACGGCAGAATGTTCGTCTCAGGGACGCGGCGGATCGAGTGCTCGCGTTACACGACGCGCGAAGTCGATCGATGCGGCACGAGGATGGTTGGTTCGGTGGACCTGCAGTGCCCACCTCGCCTCGTCGACTTGTCGGACCATCGCGCGGGCTTCCTCAAAGGACGAGGCGTCGGCAGCGAAGTCGAATGCATCAGCGCGGATCCTTCCGACGCGCAACGCTGCAGGTACCCGACGATTGCAGGTGCATACGGCACCGTCTGATGAGAGTCCGCAATAGGCTCGAGTAAACGACAAGATGGCCGCGCGCCCACGTTCGAGACGCTTGCGAAACACCTCGGGGCTTGTCTCGAGGGCTCGAGCTGCCTCGGGGCCTGGCAGGTCCAGGATTTCGCCGAGCACGTATGCCAGCCGATGCGGCCGGTCGAGACATTGAAGCATGCCGAGGGTACAGCCAATCTTCACTTCCTCGGTGAGCAGTGACCGTTCCGCGTCCATCGGTCCATCCGCAGACAGCCCCTGAGCGAGGTCCTCCGCAAACCGATCGAACGTCAGGTGCAACTGCTCCACTGCGCTCTTCTTCACATCGAGCAAGTAGTTGACGGCGACGCGGTACACCCACGTCCTCAACCTGCTGCGAAAATCAAACTGCGCGAGCCGCGTCACCACGCGCACAAGGATTTCCTGGGCCGCGTCTTCCGCATCCTCTCGGTTCCACAACATGCGCAGCGCCAATCCATAGACGTCGCCCTGGAGCTCTCTCACGAGGCTGTCCAGCGCCTCGCGATCCCCGCGGACGGCTCGCCGAGCGATCTCCTCGAGTGTCGTGGGTTCGGTCACGGCCGCTCCATCAACGATTTGAGCGTCGCGAGCTCGGCGCGCAGGATCGCGCGCTGCGCGTCGAGCGCCCCCTCAACCTCCTCGAGCGCGACCGGCGGCGCGTGAAGGACAAAGCTGTAGATGCAGGTCCCGCGGGTCGTTTCGGTCACGCGCGATTGAGCCAGGCCGACGCTCCCGTCCGGGAACTCGAGGCGCCAGTCCACGGTTCCAGCCTCCGCGTCGGCCGAGATGGCCAACTGGACGTCTCGTGCGCCCGCAGGCGTTTCGAGACGCGCACGCCCATGCTCAGCAGACTTGAATGCGTGGGCCCATTCTGGCAAATTCCTCGGGTCGCGTAGAAACTCGAACACGTGGCCGCAAGGGGCGGCGATCTCAATACCCTGTACGTCGAACATGCGCATCGTGATCTCCTTGAGAGGCCCTCGCGCTCTCGAGTTTTTAGACGACGGCGCGACCGGGATTGTGACGCGGAGGCTGATGTGCGTGTCTATCTGGCGTGTACGGTTCGTGGTGAACGAGGCGGCGTCGCGGCAGGCCGGGCCATCTGCCAGCAGCTCCAGCGGCATGGCCACGAGGTGCTGACGACTCATCTGCTGGCCGAGGATGTCGACCGCGCGGAGGCTGAGCTGACCGAGCAGCAGGTGTACCGGCGCGACCTCGACTGGCTGTCGCGATGCGACGTGCTGGTCGCCGAAGCCTCCGGCTCCAGCTACGGCGTCGGATTCGAAGTCGGCTTCCTCATCGGCCGCGCACGCGAGACAAAACAGCGGGTACTGCTCGTCTACGACGCGGCGCGCCGTCACGCAGTGTCGCGCCTGATCGTCGGTAATTGCGACGACGCCTGCACGACATTCGCGTACAGTTCCATCGACGAGTTAGTCGCGTTCATTGACCGGCAATTCGGTTGACGACCGCAACACGATTCTGACGGGCCTGCGCTCGCTGCCCGCTCACGCGGACGTGCGGCCTGGCCTGCAGCGATTGAAGGACGCAGGATTTCGCGTGGTGACGCTCACGGCGCGCTCAGTAGCGCGAGGACGACCCCGATCGTCGAGAGAAGCTTCACCGATTCGCTCCCCTCGGCGCGAGGACGATCGCGCGCCAACTCAAAAGAGGTCGGCCAGCGCTGCCGGCTAGCCCGGTCAAGACCACGACGATGCCTACGTGCCACACCAGCACCAGCACGTTGCCGTACGCGTGATGGGTGACGCAAACGCCCAGATTGCCCAGCCCGGCCGCGGCCAGACCTCCAAGCATCACGGAGAGGCGCGGCGTCAAGGGTGCACCGCGTCGTAGCATCACGGCCATCGCGATCGCCGGCACGCCGCCAGCTATGATCGTCGCCGGCAGACAGACCCATTCGGGTCGCATCGAAAAACCCTGGGACGTGAGCTGGAGCCACTCACGCACGCTGCCCTGGCCCAGCCCTCCCAGCCAGAGGGCAAGCGGTACGATCGGCAGGAACAGGACCTTGCGGTTGTAACCAGGCACGATGCTGGCGAACGCCGCAATCGCCGCCAGGATGCCCGTCGCCAGCGCAAAGGCTTCCTCACCGATCACGCGCGGCATCAACAGTCTCGACATCCAATCGCCACGTCCTGGCATCATGACCATCACCAGCAGCGCTGAGGGCACGGCGAGCGCGAGCCACGCGGCCGCACGCACCCACGGCCGTGCAAGCGACCTTACTGGCTGCGCGCCGCCGGCGAGCTCCCGAATAAGCGTGTCAGTGTCCATGGTCATCGTCTCGCTCCAGCTTCCTCCGCAACGCGTCCATCGCGCGATGCGTGGCGACCTTCAGCGCGCCCACGCTGGTCCCGCTCGCTGCCGCCGCCTCCTTGAGCGACATCTGCCGAAGTTTCAGCATCTCGATCGCACGCCGCTGGCCTGCCGGCAAATCGGCAATGGCTTGCCTGAGCGCATCTGGATCGCCGTACGTCGTCGTCGTGGTATTCGTGCGCTCGCTAGTAAAGGTTACGTCGAGGTCATCGACCGCGATTTCATGCGCGCCATGCCGTGCATACTTGCGCGCGCCGTCCGCGAGCCGATTCCGCGTAATCGCCAGCAGCCACGGGATGAACGGCCGCGTCCCGTCGTAGGTCGCACGCACCGCGTGCACGGACAGCAACACGTCCTGCACGAGATCCTCGACGTCGGCATGCTCCAGAAAGGCGCGGCGATGCCGGACGATCTGGCGTACGCGCACCGCCAACTCCTGCATCAACGCGGCATAGGCGTTGGTGTCGCCGCCCTGAGCAGACCTCATCAGCGCCGCGAGACGTTCTTCGTTGGTTTCAGGCTCGGCCATCTGCTGTGACTGTGCGCGTCAAGCGTAACCTTTTTGACGTCCCCTCCGAACTACCTGGGTGAGTCTGGAAGGCGGCAGCGACGCCATGTCGGCGTTCCCATCGCCAACTTTCAGTGGAGGACTGCATGAATACTCGTGTTCTCATTGCTTCGGCGTTCGCGGCGGCGATTGCCGCCCCGGCGCTCTTGTCGGCGCAGAAGCCCGTTCCGCTGCCGACGGCGTTCAAGACCGAGAAGTGTTACGGCATCGCCAAGGCCGGCAAGAACGACTGCGCATCGACCGGCAACAACTCGTGCGGCGGCTCATCAAAACTCAGCAGCGATCCGAGAGCGTGGATCTACGTGCCCGCCGGCTACTGCGAGCGGATCGTCGGCGGCAGCCTCCAGCCGAAGTAACTCAAGGAGAGGGAACGTGGCCATCACCGGTGACGCGCGTCTATATCTGGCTGAACGAACCGGTATCGGTCTTCGGCTTCCGCACATCGCCGAGGTGGTGGCCACTCGTCCACCGGTCGGATGGCTCGAAATCCATCCCGAAAACTTCCTCGCGAATCCGCATGGATTCGAACTGCTCACGGATCTCGCGCGCGACTATCCGATGTCCGTGCACACCGTCGGGATCTCGATCGGCAGCGCCGACGGCATCGATCGTACACATCTGACGCGGCTGCGCGCGCTCGTGGACCGGTTGAATCCGGCTCTCGTGTCTGGCCACCTGGCCTGGTCCTTCCACGCCGGGCACTACTTGAACGACTTGTTGCCGTTGCCGTACACGGAAGAAACGCTTCGTGTCGTCGCCGCGCATCTCGCGGAAGTGCAAGACTCCCTCGGCTGTGAATACGTCATCGAGAATCCGTCGACCTACGTGTCGCTGGCCGCGTCAACGATGACGGAAATCGAATTCCTTCACGCTCTGGTGGACATCACGGGATGCCGGCTCCTCTGCGACGTCAGCAACGTCTATCTGAGCGGCCACAACATGGGCTACGACCCTTACGACTTCATCGACCGGTTTCCCGCGGCGGCGGTCGCCGAGCTTCATCTGGGCGGCTTCACGCCTGAAGAAGACGAGGCGACGCCCGGCGCGACACTGCTCGTGGACACGCATGCGCAGGCTGTCGCCGAACCGTCCTGGGAGTTGTACGCGCATGCGATTCGCCGGTTTGGGCCACAGCCAACGCTTATCGAGTGGGACAACGATTTGCCGACGTTGGCTGTGTTAGCTGGAGAAGCTGCCAAGGCCGACCGTATTCGTGAACGTGCACATGAGGGTCGTCATGCCAGGGCTTGCTGATATTCAAGCTGCCGTTCGGGACGCGCTCGTCCGCGGCGATCGCAGTGCCGCTGCGCCAATGCTGTCAGGCGGCGCCCGTCCCGAGCATCGCTTGGCCATTCACCAGCGTCACTACGCGGCAAGCCTGACCGGAGCATTGCTCGATCGGTTTCCCGCCACGGTCTGGCTGGTCGGATCGGACTTGGTCACCGACGCCGCCACGTCGTTCATCCGCGAGCAGCCGCCCTCGAAGCCGTGCATTGCGGAGTACGGCGAGCTCTTTCCTCAGCACCTCGGTGCGCATCCAGCGGCCGCGACGTTGCAATATCTCTCGCAGTTCGCCGAGCTCGAGTGGCAGCTTGGTCGTCTTGCGTTGGCGACGGACGCATTGGCAAACGCGCACTATGTCCATCTCGGCTGGTCGCTGGACGAACTGTTCGGCGTCTACCTCTCAGACAGCGCGCCTGATGCATTCGCGCTGCGGCACGAAGACGTCTGGCTGGAAGTTCGTGGCCTGCGGGGCACACTCGATATGCGTCGCCTGACGATGGATGACTTTCCAGCACGCGCGGCGGGGCGCTCAACGGGAGAGCGCCGATGAATCAGCTCACAGCCGGCGCGGCCGACTCGACCGGCATCCCCTGGGTCGACTCCACGCGCTTGTGGCTGGCCCGCTTTCCGCTGTCGGTCCTGCTCCTCGCCGGGCGCATCGGCGTCGGCGCGACGTTCTTCAAAGCCGGCCTGCTGAAGTACAACTCCTTTGAATTCGCGGTGAAGCTGTTTCAGGAGGAGTACCGCGTGCCGCTGCTCGATCCGGCGGTCGCCGCGCGCATTGCGATGGTCCAGGAGCTCAGCATCCCCATCCTGCTCTTCCTCGGGCTTGCCACTCGCCTGGCGACGATTCCGCTGCTGGGCATGATTGCCGTGATTCAGATCTTCGTGTATCCCAACGCATACAACGATCACCTCGTGTGGGGCTCGATTCTCGTGCTCGTACTCACCAGGGGCCCGGGCGTGTTTTCGCTCGATTACCTGATCGAGCGGCGTTTCTCGAAGTGACCTGCGCACGCCATCGTCTGCGCCGTCAAACGATAGCGTGACTTGCTAAGCTGATCCACGAGGTCGCCATGTACAAGACTAAGCCTTGCTTCCGATGCAGCATGCCGTCTGACGCGCCGTTGAAGGTGTTGGCGCTTAACGCGTCTCTCAAGCACGAGCCCTCGCTGTCCAATACGGGGGAGCTCGCCGCGCTCGTGCTCGACGAGATTCGCGCGCTTGCCCCGATGAGCGCCGAGGTGGTGCGCCTCTCTGACGAGACGCTACAGGTCGGGCTGGGCTTTCGGGAAGCTGCGGAGGATGACTGGCCGGGTTTGGTGACGAAGATCAAGGACGCAGACGTCGTTCTTTTCTGTACGCCTGTCTGGTGGGGCGGTCGGTCAAGCCTGATGCAGCGCGTGATCGAACGATTTGACGCGCTCGACGAAGAGTACAGCGCCACCGGTCGTAGCGCTATCAAGGGCAAAGTCGCCGGCATTGTCATCACGGGCAGCGAGGATGGCGCGTTGAGCGTCATGGGCAGCATCATGATGGTCTTGAGCTGGATGGGCTTCACCCTGCCACCCGAGTGCGCGGCCTATTGGGTAGGCGAAGTCGGACAGCCGACTTCGCAGGATCGGGACAAGCGACTCCGGAACATGGCCACGATGCATATGGCAAAGGGGCTCGCACAAAACCTCGTCTACTATGCGCGGCTCCTGAACGCCAATCCAAAGACGTTTGTCGTAGGAAAGGCGACATGCTGTGAGATGCACGCCAACCTTGATGCGCCAGCCTGACGTCGCAACGGGCGATGGTTTGGCCTAGTGGACGGGAAGGCGCCCCGTGAATGGAACAGCAGCGAGCTTGGTTGAGTTCGCGATGACGCGCAGTGCCGAAATCAGTCCACTGGCGTTGACGTCTACGCTCAGCACGAGCCGTGGCGGCCGGCGTCCGGGCGACACCTCGAACTCGAGCTGCGCGGCCGGGAAGCCATTTTGCATGGGGCCAGGCCGTGATGCCGCCAGCCGCGCGAAGAAGCGTGCGACGCGCCCGCGTCCAAGAATCGCCCGCCTCGTCGCCGTGAACTCTCCGCCGCCGTCGGCCACGGCGCGGACATCGGCTGCCAGCATCCGTTCGATACCGCTCACGTCGCCGGCGCCAAGGAACGCGAGGAACTGTTCGAGACTCTTCTGGGTGCGCGCTTGATTTGACGCCGTGGGCACAGTGCGACGTTGGTCGTAAGACGCCATGACGCACCTGGCGCGGTGGTGAATCGTCCGGACGTTACCTGCCGCCAGGCCCAGCGCCTTCGCGACCTCCGCTGCCGAGTAATCGAACACATCTGAGAGCAACAGGACGGCTCGCTGGGTAGGCGTCAGCCCTTCCAGCGCCTGCAGAAACGCGAGCGACGCGCTTTCGAGCAGATCGTAACGGCCCTCGAGCGTACGCCCATCGTCGGCCACCGGCTCATAGGACGGCGGCGCCTCTTCTCCCGTCATCTCGATCGGCGTCGGCAGCCACGGACCGATGTACGAGCGGCGCCTCCGTCGACGCAGCGCGTCGCGTGCAGCGTTGACTGCGACACGCGTCAGCCAGCGCCGGGGATCGTCGAGACGTGCCGGGCCGCGCTTCAGCGCCCGGAGGAACGTTTCCTGGACGAGATCGTCAGCGTCCGCGGCGGAACCGGTTATGCGGTAGCACAAGCCCCACAGAAACCCGCGGTGTTCGTCGAACCAGGTCGTCAACTGCGCATCGCTCGGTGCCACGTTGCTCTCCTATCCGGGTGCCAGCAGGTCTCCGGCCGCGAGCGCGGCCTCGATACCGCTCGCCACGGACGCATCCGCCAGCAGTCCTGTCCCGCCGATCCAGTCTCCGGCAAGAAACACGTTGTCCAACCCCGGCACTCGCGTCCCTTGCCGGCCGGCAAAGCCGCCGGATTGGGCTGACACGAGCGCGTGGCTCACCACCACCGTTTCGAGGAATCGCCGATGCACGACGAGGTCGCGCCAGCCGGGCTGTACCAGGTCAAGTGTCCCCTCGAGCTGCCGCGCGTCATCGGCAGTCCCGCGGGCGCCGGCTCGCAGATACTTCGCCACATGCACGACGGCGCCTGCGTGCGGCGCAACATGCGCGATCGCGGAGTCCGCGGAAAAGCAGACCGGTACGTCGACGCCGACGGCGAAGACGGCGCGTTCCAAGGGCGGTCACACAAACCGGCGTCGTCACGAACTCGGGGACCGCTGCGCTGCTCAGGAGTCGCCCTGCCGAGCGCGGACCGGTGGCGATAATCACGCCGCGACACGCCACGAGCGTACCGTCTTCGAGCGTCACGCTTTCAGCGCGCCTCTCGGTCGAGTTCAACGAGACCACGCGCCGCCCCGCGACGATGACGACGCCGTGGGCCGCGGCGACAGTTCGTAACGCGCTGACCAGTGTGGCCCACCCGTGGTGCACGTACAGCGCCGCCCCTGTCAGGCTGAGCGTCAACTGCCCGAGCGCCGCGGCCGCACTCTGCTGGTCGGGCTCGTCACTGTAAGTCGTGACGCGGACCATCGCCAGCAGCAGCTCGACGACCAGCGGATCGCGCACCTCGGTCCGCAGCCACTCGGCGATGGACACGTCCTGAAGAGCCGAGACATCGACCGTCGGCACAGACGCCAGCAGCCGCGCCACCTCTCGTTTCGCGGCCGGTCCGAGCAAGCCGGTCGTCAACAGCGAGCAGTACCCGACCGGCAGCGTGTGCTTCACGCCGCGCCAGATCGCAAATCCTCCGCAAGGCCCGCGCGGCGCGCAGTCGATCGGCACACCGAGCGCGCGCAATCCGGCCACGGCCGCGCCGCGCTCGTAGAGCCGGTGCGGACCGAGGTTCATGTGGAAGCCGTCTCGACATTCGGTGCGCGCGCGCCCCCCGATGAGATCGGCGTCTTCATACAAGACCGCACGCACACCCAGACGTCCGAGCTGAACAGCCGCCGCGAGCCCGCTCAGGCCGCCGCCCACGACGACTACGGAATCGGCCGAGAGCGCCATACGTCTGCATGGATACACACGCGCGAGGGAGCCCGATCGTTACACGGCCTGCTGCGTAACGTTTCGACGCCGGGAAGCGTGTCTGTCCATGAGGAGGCCAGCATGACGCAATCTCGCCGTCGTATCGTGACAGCACTCGCGGCACTGCTCGGGCTCGTGATGATCGCCGGCGGAAGCCTGAAGGTCGTTGGCGAGTCGCATCAGGTCGCGGCATTCGCGTCGTGGGGACTGCCGCCGTGGTTCCGGGCGCTAGTCGGAACGTTCGAAGTGCTCGGAGGCATCCTGCTGACGCTTCCGGCCACGACGCCGGTCGGCAGCCTCATCCTGAGCACCATCATGGTGGGAGCCCTGTGGGCCCATGCGGCTCACGGGGAGTGGGGGCAGCTCGTGCCCGTGGTCGTGCTGCTCACCTTGTTCCTCGCCATCTTCCGCTCGAATCGATCGCGCGCGATGCAGCTGCTGGGAGGTGCATAGTGCCGACGCTGGCGCGCCAAATGACCACGCTCGCCCTGCCGGAGTGGCTGCCGGCGGCCGTGTGGCCCTTCAAGACGATGCGGCTGGATGTAGGCGGATCCGCCATTGCGATCTCGGAGGCGGGTGATGACACGCCTCGCGGCCGATTTCCGCTGCATCACGTTCGATCCGCCGGGGATTGGTTTGAGCGCGCCCGTCGCACGCGCCGAGACGACGCTGTCGAATTCCGCACGGGCGGCGACCGGCGTCATCCAGGCCCTCGATCTGACGGATTTGACGATCGTCATCCACGCCTCCAGCGGCCCGCCTGCCCTCGCCGCGGCCGGCCGCGTACCGGATCGCATCCGCGGCATTGTCGGCGTCAATACATTCGGGTGGAAACCTCAGGGGCGCGCCTTCCGCGGGATGCTCGCGCTGATGGGCAATCCGGCGATGCGGCGGATCGACATCGCCACGGGATTCCTGGCGCGCGTGACCTCGACGGCGTTTGGCGTCGGCCGTCATCTGGATGTAGCCAGCCGCCGCGCCTATCGCGCCGGGCTGCGGCGAAGCATGGGGGCCTTCCACGACTACCTCGGCCAGGCTCGCTTCAGCGATCAGATCTACGACGAGGTCTCTCACGCGCTGCGGGGCCCGCTCCGCCGTCTTCCGGTGCTCACGATCTTCGGCGAGCGAAACGATCCGCTCGGTTTTCAACCACAGTGGAAGCGGCTCTTCCCGGAGGCGCGGCAGGTGGTGATCCCGAAGGGCAATCATTTTCCGATGTGCGATGACCCGGACTTCGTGGCCGCAACCATTCGGTCCTGGCATCACCAGTCGTTCCCCAACCTCAGGGAGACATCACGATGAAGCGATTTCCACGCGGAGTGATCTGGTTCAACCGGATCGTCGTTGGGGCGGCCACGTTCATCATGACCGCGATCGCGATCCGCCAACTGCGCGATCCAATCGGCGCGACAGCCGCCATGGACATCGTGCTCCGCTCGCCGACCGCGGTCACGATCGCCCGCGTCGGGTTCGGCGGCTTCCCGCTGGGGTTCGCCGCGGCGCTCGCCGGATGCCTGATGTCGACCAGACGGCTGTTGACCGGCGTGTCGCTGGTGGCGGTGGTCGTCGGTGCCGCGACGTTTGCCAGAATTCAGGGGCTCGTTCTCGACGGAATGACGGCCTACAACGTAGGCCTCCTGCGACCGGAGTTCGCGCTTCTCTTACTCAGCTCGATCGGGATTGCCCTGGAGCGCCGCCGCATCGCCACAACTCCAGGGCACTGACGACATGGCATGACTCGTTCACCCGCAGTGCCGTGACGTGACTGACGAGGCAGCGCTCGTGACCGGCGGCACCGACGGCATCGGAAAGGCGATCGCCGTCGGGCTGGCCCATACCGGTCGCCGCGTCGTGATTGTCGAACGTGACGCAGAAAAGGGGGCCCGCGTCGAATCGGACATTCGCGCGTCGAGTGGGAACGCCCACGTCTATTTCGTGCCGGCCGATCTGAGCCTCGTCCAAGAGGCGGATCGGCTCGCCGACGAAGTCATCCGGGACTGCACGACCTTGTCGTACCTCGTGCACAGCGCCGGCATCGTCCGCGGCCGCTGGGAATTGACGGCCGAGGGCATCGAATCGAACTTCGCCGTAAATTATGTCAGCCGGTTTGCGCTGTCGCAGCGACTGCTGCCACTGCTGGCGGCGGCCGGCCACCCGCACCGCAAGTCCCGCGTTGTCGTCATCAGCGGAGCCGCGCAGAACGGCAGGATCTACTTCGACGATGTGAACCTCGCCGGCCGATTCAGCACCGTGCGTGCGATTCTCCAATGCTGTCAGGCGAACGACGCATTCACGGTCGAGCTCGCCGATCGGCTCGTCAAGGCCGGCGATCCCCGCGTTGCCATCAACTGTCTCAAGGTGGGTGTCGTCAAGACGAACATTCGTCGCCAGTTCCCGACGTGGATGAAGCTCGTCGTGCCCCTCATCCTGGATCCGCTCTTTGCGCTGTCCACGCAGGAGGTCTCAACCGAAGGACTGCGGCTGCTGCTCGGTCCGGAGTTCGAAGGAGTGACCGGCGCGTTGTTCCAGTTGATCCTGAGATTCAAAGCCATCCCGGTTCCGCAAGCCATTCAGGATCCGGAAATGCGCCGCAAGCTGTGGCAACTGAGCGAGCGATTGACAAGGGCCATATGAGCGAACAGGGAAAAGTTGTTGTGATCACTGGAGCCAATGCGGGGATAGGGTTCGCGACGGCCCTCGGTCTGGCTAAGCAAGGCGCGGAAATCTGCCTGGTTTGCCGAAACGCCGACCGCGGAACCGCGGCGATGACTGCTGTCGCGCAGGTTGCAGCCACGCCTCCCGCGCTCTTCATTGCGGACCTCTCCTCGCACCGCTCGATTTGCGAGTTGGCCGCGACGCTTCATCAGCGTCTATCTCGACTCGACGTGCTCATCAACAATGCTGGGGCTGCATTCGCGAGGCGTGAATTCACCGTTGACGGCATCGAGAAGACCTTTGCCACCAATCATCTCGCGCCCTTCCGGCTCACCAGGCTGGTCCTCGATCTGATTCGCCGATCTTCCGGCGGTCGAATCGTGAACCTCACTGCGGGAATTCCGGTTCGACGCGCTTCCTTCCTTGACAATCTCCAGGGAGAACAACACTACGGCCAGTTCGGCGCCTACAGGACGTCGAAGGTGAGCAACATTCTCTTTACGTATGAACTTGCCAGGCGCCTTCAAGGAACGGGGATCACCGTCAATTGCGCTCATCCGGGACCCGTACGGACCGAGTTCACGCAAAAGGCTGGCGGTTTTCTCTTGCGGATGTCAAAGCTCCTCCGCCCAATCATGAGAAGTCCCGAGGTGGGGGCTCGCACGCCTATCTTCCTGGCGATCGATCCCGCAGTCGCAACGGTGACCGGCGGCTACTTTGTCAATTGCAGACAAAGGAAGAGCACCGCGATTACGTACGATCGGATGATCGCGGAGAAGCTCTGGGAGATTAGCGAGCGGTTAACCTCGCCGGGAACCAATTAGCAGCGGCCCGTCAGGATGTGCTACCATGTAGCACATGAAGACCATCGGCGTCCGCGAACTGCGGCAGAGGGCGAGTGAATACCTGAAGGCCGTCGAGGCCGGCGGATCATTCGAGATCACGGCCCACGGACGCCCCGTCGCCCTCCTCGTTCAGGCCCGCACGGCGAGCCGACGGGATCAACTGATGGTGCGTGGCCGGCTCGCCCCCGCTCGCGGCGATCTCCTCGACCTCGGTGCTCCGCTCACACCCCG
>WNFL01008101.1_pt1 | contig 12241 bp, 13 predicted proteins | sample 5400361 | NCBI WGS metagenome assembly WNFL01 (sample SAMN13153351, study PRJNA577476) | soil metagenome | isolation source: 40 cm soil on Douglas fir-dominated hillslope | place: USA:California | collected 2013-09-17
TCTGGTCCAGCTTCTTTAAGAAAACTTCCGTTTGCTCGGTGTTTCCATCTACCGTCACAAATCTTTTCATCTTCATCACATCCGCATAGGAATAAAGCAGCAAAGCTTCGCTATTCAGTCCATCGCGTCCGGCTCGTCCCGTTTCCTGGTAATAGCTTTCGATATTTTTTGGTAAATCGCTGTGCACCACATAACGCACGTTTGATTTGTCGATACCCATGCCAAAAGCGATCGTGGCAACCATGATTTTTACTTCATCGCGCAGAAATAATTCCTGATGCTTGGCGCGAATTTCTTTTTCTAATCCGGCATGGTAAGGAAGTGCGTGAAAACCTTCATTTTTTAAATCTTCCGCCAGCCGTTCGGTAGATGCACGCGAGAGACAATAGATGATCCCTGATTCATCTTTTCGTTTTTCTATAAAATCCAGAATTTTATCAAAGCTGTTACGCTTGGGCACAACGGTGTAGCGAATGTTGCCGCGATTAAAACTGGAAATGAAGGTGGATGGATTATTCAATTCCAGCTTTTCGACAATGTCTTTTCTCGTGAGCTTGTCTGCTGTAGCAGTAAGTGCAATGACAGGTATGTCTGGCAAGCTTTTTTTCAGGTGCGCGAGGTTCAGATACTCGGGCCTGAAATCATGGCCCCAATGCGAAATGCAATGCGCTTCGTCAATGGCAATGAGACTTACATTATATGAAGAAAGCTGTTTGATGAAATTACTTTCAGGAGCGAGATAAAGCAGCTTCAATTCTTTGGCTTGTACCTTTTTCAGAATTTCATTTTGTTCTTGATAGCTCTGTGTAGAATTTAAAAACGCTGCCGCAATTCCATTCACTCGTAATGCATCAACCTGGTCTTTCATTAAAGCGATAAGAGGAGAGATCACCACGGTGAGCCCATCAAAAATCAAAGCAGGAATTTGGTAGCATAAGGATTTCCCCCCGCCTGTCGGCATGAGAGCAAACGTATCTTTTTTCTGCAGTACCGAATTAATGATTGCTTCTTGTTCTAAACGAAAAGAACTGTAGCCGAATTTTTCTTTGAGGATGTGAAGTGCGGTCATATTGATTGTTATTATGCTAATGGAAGATCCAGATGAGGCTGCCATTTGTTATTAATTCTTTTCAAGACCGTGATGCAGTCACACTTAAAAGAATTACTATAAGATAATTTTTTTAAAGCACTCCAGGCGACATTGAAATCGATGAGCTTAAGATTTCTGGCGATTGTTATATGAGGTGCAATAGTATGCCCCAGGCATCCCGAGAGTTCATCTAAATCCGGAGCGTAGGGTTTTAGAAAGATGGTGCCATTGTTTTTAAAGAAACCGAAGCCCTTGATATTGATCGTAAATGATTTGATATGGGAGATCACATCGCTGTAGGTGTACAGGCGACTTTCATTATGAAAATCTACATATTGAAGAAGGGTCAAGTGAGCTTTTGAGTGCAGGCTTTGATAAGAATGCCCGATACGTTTCCAGGTTTGTTGCTTGAAATAAGAAACATCTTCCAGAATACTTGGCGGAGGGGATACCAAGAGGAAGAAAAGGTTTGTTACGTGTTTCATTTTTTGAAATGCGTTTTTGATTGAACTTGTCTTCAGGCTGTGAGGACACAGGCCTGGGTTCAAAAGTTTTGATTCTATTTTTTCTCGTTTCTAAAATCTATTTCCTGCCTCTGCCCTTGGTCTGTGTCCTCACAGACCGAACCAGATACTAATCCTAAAACCGATCCATATAAATGTGTTACGATATTAAATTCATCTTCACCCTCCTCATAAAATTTAGCTGACGACCATTTATAATCTTCAGGCCTACAGGCCAAACTCCATTTCTCTTGAAGTGGATTGAAATGAATGTATTCTAATTTCTGTTCCATCATTCTACGAGAGCTCATCATTACAGCCAATGGATCACGTTGCCAAAATCGATGCTTTCGTACGGGACTGTCTTCCTCTTTGTATTGATCAATTACCTCTACCGATTTCAATCGAAGATTTTCCAAAAACTGATGGCTGGTGAATTTGTTGAAGCCGGCATGTGGCATTTCCTTTCCATTTTTCTCCAGCATCTCCCAAATTATGTGCAAGTGGTTGGGCATAATAACAAAACCGTAGATGGCAATCTTTTTTCGTTTCACCAGCTTACGCCAACATTCAATAATGATTTCTTTAAATGGGTCCTCTTCCAATAGTTTGCGCCAGTCCTTAATGGTATCAGTCCAAAAATAAATTTCATTCAGCGACATCCGCGATTTACGAGTGCCATACTTCATTTCATTTAATGTTGGTGTATCAATCATAATTCTTGTCTTCAGGCCTGGCCTGTGAGGACACAGGCCAGGGTAGAAGTGCTCTATAACCCTCCATCTTATACTCCTCGGTCTGTGTCCTCACAGACCGACCTTAATAACCGACCTTAATAATTAATCAAATCCTTCGCCACTTTGCCTTTGAACACATTCATTTCCATGCGCACGCGTTTACTCACGTCAATGGTGGTGGCACGTACCAATTTTTCAACTCCATGTTTGTGTTTTATAAAATCCATTGCTTCGTAGAGGTTGATATCTTCTTCAGTATCGTCAAACAAACTGATCTGATGATTGCCCTGAACTAAATTGCTGAGGCGCACGCCTACCAATCGAATCAGCATCCTGCGGTTGTAGAGTCTGTCGAATAGCTCCTGAACGACTTTCAGAATGATGTGATCGGAAGAAGTATAGGGGATATGAATTTGTTTTGTCTCCGTATCAAAGTTAGAGTAACGGATTTTTACGGTGATACACGAGGTGAGCTTTTTCTGATCACGCAATTGAAAGGCAACTTTTTCTACCATGGCGATGAGAATGGATTTTAATTTCTTCACATCAATGGTGTCGATATCAAAAGTGGATTCTGTAGAAATTGATTTCTGTTCGGTAAAAGGAACTACAGGGCTATTGTCAATGCCATGAGCTTTGTTCCACAAACTGATTCCGTTCTTACCAAAAGCACTCACTAAAAATTTCAAAGGCATCTCGCGCAGTGTCGCTACTGTGCGCACGCCCATATCATGAAGGAAAGATGCTGTTTGCTTTCCGAGCATCGGAATTTTTTCGATCGATAGAGGAGCGAGAAAATCTTTTTCTTCTCCTGCAGGCACTAACTTCTCGGCATTAGGCTTGAATTCCCCCGTGGCCACTTTCGACACTAATTTATTTACCGACATGGCCATAGAAATAGGCAAGCCGCTTTCCTTGATAATTTTCTTTCGCAGTTCAACCGCCCATTTGAAAGATCCAAAGAATCTGTCCATGCCACTGGCATCAACATAAAACTCATCGATCGATGCTTTCTCAAACATCGGTGCGGAGTGGGCAATGACTTCCGTGACCAGGTGTGAGTTCTGGCTGTATGCCTCCATGTCGCCCGAAATTACTTTGGCATCGGGGCAGAGTTGCAAGGCCAGGTACATGGGCATGGCGGAATGGACACCAAACTTTCGCGCTTCGTAGCTGCACGCAGCCACGACACCTCTGCGGCTCTGACCACCCACAATGAGCGGTCTACCTTTGAGTTTAGGGTGCAACTTGCACTCAACGGCTACAAAAAAAGCATCTAAATCGAGGTGGATTATGGATTGGTCCATTCTCAAATGTAGCTAATAAAATTAGTGTTATACTAAATATATTAGTAATATAATTATCCAGAAATGCAGCAATTGCGGCCTTTCGCGTTTCTTTTCATTAATTTCATCCGAATATCGAAAGTTTAAGAAGCCAATGACCAGAAACCCTATCCTCGATTCTTTTTTGAAATGGGAAAAAGAAAAACCCGATCTCATTTTTCTGCGCCAGCCTGTACAGAGCAAATGGCACGAATGGTCTTTTAGCAAGGCGGGGGAAGAAATTAGAAAAATAGCTTCGGGTCTTCGGTCGATGGGCTTGCCTGAGCGCAGTAACATTGCCATCCTTTCAAAAAATTGTGCGCAATGGCTCATGGCTGACCTCGCCATAATGATGGCCGGCTATGTTTCCGTTCCGCTTTACGCGAATATTAGTGACACCGCCATCAGACAAATTTTAGAGCACAGCGAATCAAAAGCAATCTTCATCGGCAAGCTTGATGAGTATGAAAAACAGGAAAAAGGAATTCCTTCTTCAGTAAAAAAAATAAGCATTGATTTTTTTGGAATCCGCGAAGGCGAATTGGTCAGTGAATGGTTGTCTAATCAAAAACCTCTGGAGAAAGTTACAGAATGGAAACCCGATGAATTGATGACGATCATGTACACTTCGGGAACGACAGGTAAACCCAAAGGGGTAATGTTCAACTCCCAGGCATTCGAGCATGCCATAAAAATCATTATGGAATATCTCGACCGCGTTAAACCCCTGCCGCCACATCCTGTTTTATTTTCTTATTTGCCGCTGTGCCATATTGCCGAGCGTCATCTTACCGAAGTGTTAGGCTGTGAAACCGGTGCTTCGATTTCGTTTGTTGAGTCGCTCGATAGCTTCGCCCGCGATCTGGCTTCAGTTCGACCTCATTTATTTTTTGGCGTGCCAAGAATCTGGGCTCGCTTTCAAGAGAAGATTTTGGAAAAACTTCCGCAAAAGAAATTAGATCTCTATTTGAAAATTCCTTTGCTGAATTCTGTCATCAAAAAGATGCTTTCAAAAAAACTGGGTTTATCAAACTCGTTGATCAATGTTTCAGGTGCAGCGCCAATACCTGCTTCATTGCTAAGATGGCTTGAGAAACTGGGAATTGATGTGCACGAGATTTATGGCATGACCGAAAATTGTGCCCTCTCTCATGGCAATCAGGAAGAAATCCGTCACGGCACGGTTGGTAAGGTGATGAAATGGGTGGAGGCAAAATTTTCAGGTGAAGGAGAAATACTTACGCGCCACAAAGCGATGATGATGGGCTATTACAAAGAACCCACTTTGACATCAGAAGTTTTCGCATCAGATGGGTTTCTGAAAACGGGTGACATTGGCGTTATGGATAAAGATGAGTTCGTGACTATTACAGGACGAGTGAAAGACAATTTCAAAACCGATAAAGGAAAATATGTCTCTCCTTCGCCAATGGAATTACTCTTGTCAAAAAATCATGATATCGGGCAGGTCTGTGTGGTGGGCATGGGAATTCCTCAACCTATTGCGCTCATCAATTTATCTGAAGCCGGGAAATCAAAATCGAAAGAGAAAATCAGCAAAAGTCTTTCAGGCTCAATTGCCGAAGTGAACGACACCGTTGAGGATTATGAGAAATTGAAGAAAGCGGTGATCATGAAAGACGATTGGACGATTGCCAATGGCTTGATGACTCCGACATTAAAAATCAAGCGCAACGAAGTCGAGAAAATTCATTTGTGCCAAAGTACCCGGTGTGGTATGCGATGCAAGGAACAGTGGTGTGGGAATAGCCCCTCACTCGTCCTCGTTCCTCGGACACCCCTCTCCCCAGGGAGAGGGGAAGGGGGTGAGGGTTAGAAATATTGACCTACGTGACTGTTGGCGAAAAAGAAATAAATAAAAAATCCGTTCAGACATGTTGCTGAAATAAAGTTGAGCCACATCGTGTTTGAAAAATTTGCTTTTGCTGGATTATTCCAAACTTTCCAAAACCAGATCATAAAAAATAGAATCACGGGCACCAATGCGTACACAAACGCAAAACTGTAATCTGAAGAAAAGTAGTTTTTAAAATAAAGAATGAACCCAATCGAGGCCATTGCAAAAACGAGTTGAACAAAAATAAATGTGCCGCGAATTCCCAGAAACATACTCATTGTCTTATCGCCATGCTTTGCGTCTTCCTCGTGTTGGTAAACTTGAGTCATTGGGTAGTTACCAAGCAGCATCATTGTAGTCAACATTGCCGGCAGCAAAACTTTTGGCCTTATCAAATTTTCGACCTCAAAATTATTGATGGCGATGTAACTCATCATGAACGTAAAGCAGCCTTGAAAAATGCCCACGGTGAGCCAACCGATCACCGGATATTTTTTTAATCGAATCAATGGATGACTGTAGGCTTTGGAAATCAGCCCATAGACAAAAATCATGACCGCAAAAAGTAAACTGATTTTTAAAAAGGCGAGCACCATCGCGGCTGCATCAAACAGCAACGAAGTATAATACAGACTTTTGTTTACAGGTGGTGGGTTCTTCAATCCGCCAATGCTCTTTTCATCTTTATCAAAATAACTGTTGTATCCATTGCTTGCAGGATAAAGCAGCAAATGAATGATCACAAACGACCACAACAATCTGCTTTCTGTGAAGTTGGGTGAGACCCCAAGCGCAAAAAGATAAACCGGTAGAAGAAAATAAGAAAATGGAATGCGAAGGTGGAGCAGCGTGGAAAACATTCTTGCTGATTTGTGTCTGAACAAGATAACGTTTCCGCAGAGAAAAACTAAGTCAAAGACAGCATCACTTTTTTCATCAACTTCTTTTCATCGGCACTCAATTCAACCTTTTCTTCCGGTTGATCTGTGAATTCTTCCAGTTCAAAATAAAAGCGGAGGCGATATTTCCAGATTAAGTCTGCTCCAATGGCCTTCTTAAGTTCCTTCAATGCACTGCGGTTGTGCACCCAAAATAATTGCACTTCTTTGCCGGGAATCTCAACACTCACCTGCCCGCGAAGAAATTTTGAACTGTCATCCAAACGTTTGCGGTGCAGTTCAGCAAAACCCGGGTTTCCAACGATATATATAGTTTGCATAGCTTAAAAAATCAGAGGCCTGTTAAAATTTTTACCTCTGCACATCTTCTTACGGCAAATTTAGTGCTAAGGTTTTAGCTAAAATTAGCTCTGGGGTAACCCGAATCCTAACAAAATAATGCGGAATCAGCAACTGCGCTTTTTCTTTAAACTGCCCGACCCGAACACCCAATAAGATTTGGGCAAAAGACTTTTGGCACAATTTTTACTTAATTTCGTTAGGATCAAAAATCAATTGAATAGCCAACAAAAGTCACGCATATGAAAAAGATTATTTGGTGTTTGTCGTTGATCGCAATTTTGTCATCATGTGGGTCAAGTCCATTTGGCAAGAGAATGAGAGAGCCGTTCCAGGGAAATGCCTACGAGTCAAACAACCGGTTTTTTCGTGGTACTGGCAAAGGTGAAAGCGCGGCTGAAAATATCGCTCGGGGCAAAGCCGACATTGAAGCTAAAACCTACCTCGCCAGCCAGGTAAATACAACGATGAAGCAAGTTGCGGATCAATATCTTGGCCAGACACAAAACGATCGCGCAGCCGATGTGGCGGATAAATTTCAAACGCTATCGCGCGAAGTAATGAATACCAGTCTTGCAGATCTACGGAAGATAGGTGAACAAAAATATTTCGATAAGAAGCAAAATAAGTACACCGTATTCATTGCATACGAGATCAAAAAAAATGCGATGTTCCGTTTCATGAAAAAGCAGGCGAAAACCAACCAACAAATTGACGAACGTCAGCAGGAAGTGATCCAAAAGATTTTAGACGAAGAGTTGAAGAAAGCGGAGAAAGAAGATAACTGATTTGATGATGAATTGATTTGATAATTTGAAAATGCCTACTCAACCAACTATTTCAAATTAGCACATCTTCAAATTTTCAAATTCATTACTCCTCATAATACACCACATTCAACAAAGTAGAGCCTACAGCGCCCAACGTTTCTTTGCTGATGATCGAAAGATTGTCTTTACGCGAATGATGATAATCTCCAAAGAAGCCTACGCCAGTTTGATAATGTACAATATCAATCATCGGGATTTTACCCATCTCGCTTACAAATACGTGGTCATCGGTAATGGCTGATACATTGGTTTTCACAAAATAATCGGTGTAACCAAGCCTTGTAGCCGTGTTCCACACTTTCTCAACTACACCCGGAGCCATTTCAAGGGACCCTCCTTCGCGAAAAAATTGGGCGTGCTTCGATCCAACCATATCCAGCAAGATGCCATAATAGGCCGTGTAATTTTTTTGATGCTTGTGTTTCGACCAATATTGCGAACCCAGACACCACCAACTTTCGTAGCCTTCGGGCAAATTCAGTTTGCTGGTTTCATTTATTTTCTCTCCCCAATCTTCGCCATCAAACAAGATGAAATCAATACCGACTGTGGGGAGACTATTTTTTGACAGTACTCGAGCCACTTCAACCAAAAGGCCTGCGCCACTTGCACCATCATTGGCTCCATCAAAGGGCGCATCCTTTTTCTCTTCATCTTTATCGGCATAGGGGCGAGTATCCCAGTGAGCGGCAAGTAAAATTCTTTTTTGCGCTTGCTGATTGTAGCTCGCAATGATATTTTTCAATTGAACTTTCTGGTTGTCCCAAGTAGTGGCATCAAAATCCTGAATGGTGACGGTTGCGCCATATTTTTTAAATCGATTGATAAAATAATCAGCTGCCTGCTGATGTGATTTAGTGCCTGGCACTCGCGGACCAAACTTTACTTGTTGCTCTACAAAAAAATAGGCCGAGTCAGCATTGAATCGCGGTACCTGCACTACGCGAGTCGGTGTTTGCTTTTCTTCTACTTTCTTTTTTGGCGTGCACCCCGCTAAAACACCTAGAATTATTGTAGCCACTGATATTTTATTAATCATGGAGCTTCAATTATTTTTCAGTTCGTAAACATTGCCGTTTCGCTGGTACTTTCTTTCAATTTGAGGCAACCGCGAAAATATTTTCCTCATCCTGTTTTTATCATCGATTATAACATCGGGCAGATCTTTTTGAAATGATTCATTGATCCAGATAAGATCTTTGAAATAATCATGCAGCTCAAAAATCTCATTTGACAAATTCCAATTCAAAAAATAGGAAGCCATTTTATTATTTTGATAATACCTGATGTCGTCTGTCAGTACCAGTATTCGTTTGCCTTCGATTCTTGTCTCCGGATTGGGATTTTTTACCAGCATACTCGAATAATCAATCCTGCTAAATTTTTTTTCTCTTGCCGTAAAACTTATTCCCACAATGGCAATGATAAAGAGCCATAACATGGTTTCGGCAATCCATTTCCTGCGAATAAGCAGCAGGTAATGACTGATGAAATACGCTGCGGAAGGAAGAAAGGTTATCAAACTGTGAGGAGTACGCTCACGAGCAATTAGCACGTTTACTAATGCGACAGCCACCCAAATCAACATCACTTGCAGGAGCTGCGATTGATAGCGTGTGAATCGCGCTTCACGACTCAACATCACCATGGAAAAGAAGAAATAAATCAAAACGGTGTTACTAAGCCAAAGGAGAGATTGCCATGAAACGAGATCGATTGAATGGATTGTAAAATTTGCAGCGTAAAAAAAGTTGCCCAACTCGGAAAGTCCGCCCTTGAAATAGTAAAACATGATCAATAGCAGATGTGGGAAGAGAAAACCAAACACGAGCAACAATGACCGCCTTAAGTCAATTCTGGTAAAAGAAAGAAGGATGATGTAAGAGCCGACCAGAAAAACAGAATAACTGAATACAAACATGGAAGCAATGCCAAGATAAACCCCGAGGTTAAGAATGGTTTCATCGCGCTGCACCCGGAATTCTATTTCTTTAAAGAGATTATTGAGTGCGAACAATAAAAAAGTGGAGGCCAGAAGTTCGCTCGAGAGCGAAAGCATATCAAACGAAAAGAAACATAGCACGCCAAATATCAGCGCAGGGAAATAATTGTTTTCGTTATACGCTTTATTTCGAATGAGGATGAATGAAAAAAAGGCGGCTTGAAAAAAAAGGATCAGCATGGCAAGGATATATCGTGCTGTCAGCGATCTGCCAAAAATCAATTCAGTCCATTTCGCAAATTGCGAGGCGAGCCATGGCGTGTCGTCAACTACTTGCGTGTACATCGTTTTTCCGTCATTAAGCGCCTCGCCCAGCACCAGGTCTTTCAGTTCTTGAAGTGTAATTGCTTCAGGGTTTAGTAACAACGGAATGGACGCAATTACCATCAGCAGGAGAACACCCAGCAGGCGGTACGGATCATTAACTCTGAAAAAGCGCAGCACTTGAAATTTCTTAAGCTGCAAATAAATCAAAAATTAACTGTGATTGCACTGACTACTTGATTGCCAAAAAAACTTTTTGCGCACAGATCCACATGCTGATTTAAATGATTCCCCTGATCTTCAATCGGCATAGCAATTTTGGTTCTTTACAAATTGAACTTTTAAATCGTGAAAATCATCGGCTTTCCAAGAGATGAGCCAAAACAATCCAAACCAGAAAATTTTTCCTGTCGATTATCAAGGCTATCTTTACGGCATGAGTGTGAGGCAGCAAAAATACGGGCGATTGATTCAGAAGGAGTTAAGCGACATTTTCTTTCGCGATAAGCGAAGCATCCTTGATAATGCGTTTATAACCATAGCCGAAGTGAAAATGAGCCCTGACCTAAGCGTGGCAAAGGTTTTTTTGAGCATGACTTTGGCGAAAAACAAAAACGTGGTTTTGGCCAGCATCAACTCTCACAAAAGCGAAATCAGAAAAGCACTGGGTGATCGTATCCGCAACCAGGCGCGCATTGTGCCCGAACTTATTTTCGTAATAGACGAAGTAGAAGAGAATGCCCAGCGCCTTGAAGACTTGATTAAAAGTCTAAACATTCCAAAAGAAGAAAAATAATCCGCCTCGCTGCAGATGAATTTGCCCCTCTTCATTGCCAGACGCTACTTTTTCTCCAGGCGCAAGACCAATTTCATCAACATCATTTCCATTCTGTCAATGATTGGTGTGGCTTTTTCAACAGCCGCTTTAGTAATTGTACTCTCCGTATTTAATGGCCTGGAAGGACTTCTTCGCTCACTCAACAATTCGTTTGACCCGGAAATAAAGATCGAGGCTGTTAAAGGCAAATCCTTTGAAGTAGACAATACTTTTTTGAATCAATTCAAATCCATTGATGGGGTTGATATAGTTACCGAAGTAATTGAAGACTACGCTTACCTGCGTTATCGCGATGCAGATATCGTTGTGACTATGAAAGGTGTAAGCAAAAATTTCATTGACCAACATCGGTTGGATAATAGTATTGTAGAAGGTGAATTGAAGCTCCAGGATTCCCTTGGCAGTTATGCTATTATTGGCCGGGGAGTGAGGTATGCCCTTTCTGTTCCGGTGAGCGAATCCATTTATCCGCTTCAGGTGTTCTACATCAAGAATGGAAGGTCATCAACTGTTGATCCTTCCAAACTTTACAGTTCAAGAAACATCATGCCGGGGGCTGTTTTCTCCATCGAAAAAAATGTGGATGAAAATAATATTTTTCTCCCCCTTGATTTTGTGGTCGATTTAATGGACTACGGAAACAAGCGAACGTCACTTGAAGTGAAAACGAAAGACGGAGTCGATACAAAAAAAGTTCAGGATGCTATTCGCAAGAAACTTGGTGAGAATTTTCAAGTACTCACCAACGATGAGCAGCACAAAGACCTCTACCGGCTTCTCAACCTCGAAAAACTTTTTACATTTATTTCTCTTACCCTACTGATCATTATCGCATCGATCAATATTTTCTTTTCATTGATGATGCTTGCCATTGACAAGAAGAAAGACATTTCCATACTCTCGGCAATTGGTGCCCGGTCGAATTTGATCAGAAAAATATTTTTGGGTGAAGGTGCGCTTATCGCATTCAGCGGTGCGGCATTTGGTTTATTGTTGGGCGGAATTATCTGTTGGGCGCAGAGTGAGTTTGGGCTCGTAGGCATGGGCATGGAAAGTTCGATTGTCAATGCTTATCCGGTTGAGATGAGATTTACTGATTTCCTTTCTGTCGCATCAGTAATAGTTGCGATTGCATTTTTGATTTCATTTTATCCTGCCACACTCGCTTCACGATCCTATTCTGCGCAACAGCTTTAAAGGATTTTTGAATTTGGTTTCTCCTCAAAAAAAAGTACTTTCAATCCCCTTTTTGAAACTAAATATGCAATCGCTCGTCTCAATACATCAAACATTATTTAAACAAACCATATGAAACAAAAACTTTTACCTTTTCTTGTGATGTTCGTAATTTCTTTAGCTACGAACGCACAAACTGCGGATGAAATACTTGCCAAATATTTAACCAATACCGGAGGTGTTGAAAAATGGAAGGCCCTGCAATCGTATACTCAAAAAGGGAAAGCTGCTTTTGGAACAGAGGAATTCCCGTTCACGCTTTATGGAAAAACAGTTAATAAAGTAAAAGTGGTTATTAATATTCAAGGTATGCAACTCAT
>WNFL01227183.1_pt3 | contig 12240 bp, 8 predicted proteins | sample 5400361 | NCBI WGS metagenome assembly WNFL01 (sample SAMN13153351, study PRJNA577476) | soil metagenome | isolation source: 40 cm soil on Douglas fir-dominated hillslope | place: USA:California | collected 2013-09-17
CCTCCGAACTTGCTGAAGGCGTGGCGCACTTCGGCCACGGTCCGGGTGCGATTGTCGGTCAGGCAGTCCACGATGATCGCCGCGCCCCCGGCGCCATAGCCCTCGTAGCGGATCTCCTCGTAGCTGACGCCCTCGAGCCGTCCGCTGCCGCGCTGGATCGCCTTGTTCACCGTGTCCTTGGGGACGTTGCCGGCGGAAGCTTTCTCCAGCGCAAGCCGCAGCCGCGGGTTCATGCCCGGGTCGCCGCCGCCGTCGCGCGCGGCGACCGTGATCTCACGGATCAGCTTGGTCCACAACAGGCCGCGCTTGGCGTCCTGCCGGTTTTTCCGGTGCTGGATATTGGCCCACTTGGAATGACCGGCCATGGTCGAAACGGGTTGCCCGAGCGACGATCGCGAAGGGCCGCGAGTCTAGCAGGGCATGCGGTGCTCGTTCGCGCAACCGCCTCGCGCGCGATGCGCCCTGATCGAGGCACCGGCGGCAGCCGATGATCCAGGCCAGCGGCTGCGCAACGATCCGGGGCAAATACGGTCTGAATACAAGAGAAGGGCCGCCACGGGGGCCGCCGTGGCGGCCCTGTTGCAGCGCCGCAGCGCGGCCGGGGCCGAACCGGATATCGGCGCGGCGACGTTGCACTCGGTTTCTGTTACTTTTTGCACAATGCTGGCAGGCAATTTGCTTGTAATTTACCGACATGGCGCGCTGCGCCCGATTGGAGCGATCAGGCCCCGAACGAGGATTGACCGATGAGTGAAGTCGCTTCGCTTCCCGCCCCGGTGAAAACCACGATCTCGATCGCCGGATTCAAGGACATCTACCAGGTGCCGCGCGTCGAACAGGCGCTGAATGGGCTGCAGGACCTGGGAAGCGGCGCCAACGAGGCGTTGCGCTCGACGTACGTCCGGATGATCAAGTTCGGAGGCCAGCGCTTTGCGATCAAGCCCTCGGCGCTGCCCGACATCGACGGGCTGATCGACGAGATGCCCAACTTCGAGGCGCCGCTGCAGGACATCCGGCGCCAGCTGGCGCTGTGCCTGAGCAGCGACGACACGCTGGATCTGGAGCCGATGCTGCTGCTGGGCGACCCGGGGATCGGCAAGACTCATTTCGCGCGGCGCCTGGCGCGTCTGCTGGGCACCGGCTGCTGGTTCGTCGGCATGAGCTCGCTGACGGCCGGCTGGATCCTGTCGGGCGCCTCGGCGCAGTGGAGAAACTCGAAGCCGGGCAAGGTTTTCGAGGCGCTGGTCAACGGGGACTACGCCAACCCGCTGATCGTGGTCGACGAGATCGACAAGGCGAGCGGCGATCGCCAGTTCGATCCGCTCGGCAGCCTGTATACGCTGCTCGAGTCGGAGACCGCGCGCGAATTCATCGACGAATTCGCCGAGATACCGATCGACGCCTCCGAGGTGGTGTGGGTCGCGACGGCCAACGAGGCGAGCGCGATCCCCGAGCCGATTCTGAACCGGATGAACGTCTACGAGATCGACCCGCCGGACGAGGAAGGCTCGCGCCGGATCGCTCAGGCGGTCTACCGCGAGTTACGCAACGAGCACAGCTGGGGGCGCCTGTTTCCCGAGCAGCTTCAGCCCGAAGCGCTCGAGCCCCTGGCCCGGCTGAAACCGCGCGAGATGAGGCGGGTGATGCTGGCCGCATTCGGCGAGGCCAAGATCGACGGCCGCCACGAAGTGATGGCTTCGGACATCAGCGACGAGCGGCTCGCGCGCCGCCCGCGCATCGGATTCAGTTAACTCGCTTTTTCAGCCGGCTGGCAATACACCGCTCTTTCAGCGCTTGGCCAGCAGGTCGCGGATTTCCACCAGCAGGATTTCCTGGCGCGGGGGCGCCGACGGCGCAGCCGCAACGGGCGGCTTTTTCAGCCGGTTGATCGCGCGGATCGCCACGAACAGCACGAACGCGATGATGACGAAGTCGACGATCGACTGGATGAAGGCACCGTACTTCAACAGCAAGGGCTCGCCCTTTGCGTTCTGCCCGATCTGGACCGCCAGCTTGCTGAAGTCGTTGCCGGCCGTCAGGATCCCGACCACCGGCATGATCACTGCCTCCACCAGCGAAGAGACGATCTTGCCGAAAGCGGCGCCGATCACGATCCCGACCGCCAGGTCGATCACGTTGCCCCGCATCGCGAATTCCTTGAATTCGGTGGTGAAGCTCACAGGTTCTCCTCCTCCGGCGATGAAAGTCTTGCTCTTGTGCCGGCTCTCAGCGGCTGACCTCGCCGCGCGCGGCGCCGGCGCTGCGGTCCGGATGGCCGAGCGCCTGCGCCACCCGACGGTAGACCGGTCCCCATAATGGGTGCCCGATCTCGGCGTCGTTGAGCCGGAAGTCCGGATCGGCGTTGAAGGCGTTGGTGAAATCGAGCGCGCATTCCGTGCCGCGGTTGAACGCGCAGGCGATGAACGCGAGGTACTTGTAAGCGACCGCCACATCGCGCCGATCGGCCAGGTTCGCTGCGATCGCCATATGCAGCGCCGCCTCCGAGTGCTCGAACTCGCCGCCGTCGTACAGGCGGATCCCGTCGACCAGGGACCGCTCGGCCGGCCGCTGATACAGCTGCGCGATGCTGCTGGTTGGCGGCGTCGACTGGCAGGCCTGCAGCGCCCCCGCGCCGGCCACGACCAGGCCGATGCGCCACAGGGCAGTCAGCGTCATTCGAATCGGTGCGACACCGTAACCGGGACCGTCGCTTCCACGTTGATGTGCGCGATCCACGGCGCGTCGTTGCCGTGCCGCACTTCGATCCGGTGCGGGCCGGCGGCCAGTACCATCTGAATCAGTGGAGGCGACACGCCGGTTGGCTTGTTGTCGATCAACACTTCCCCCCAGGGCTCGATCCGGAACACCACAGTACCAGTCCCAGAGGCGCTCGACGCCGCGGGCGACGCGGGGATCTGGCCCGTCTCCGTGGCGACCTGCGGGTCGGCTGGCGGACGCCCTTCGGCGGGCGCAACGGCGATCCGAACGGGATGCAGCTGGACCAGCAGGTTGCCCAGTGTGAACCCGGCCAACACCAGAGCCGCTGCCAGCGACAGCCCCAGGCGGTGCTGGCGCGCCCACGGCCCCAGCCGGGTCAGGCGCAGGCGCGCCTTCTGCAGCGACTCGGCCAGGCGCTCCAGCGCGAGCGCCACCAGGTCCGGACGCTCGCTAGCGAGGGCGCGCGGCGCGGCCGGCGCCGGGACGGTGTTGGCTGCGGTAGTGGTGGGGATCGAGGCCGACAGCGAGACGCCGAGCGCGCCGGTGGAGGGCCGGTTGGCCCGTTCAGTCCAGACAAAAGCGATCAGGGCGTCGCGCAGCTCGCCGGCTGTTTTTGGGGCGGTCGGCGACCTCGTATTGAGCGCGTCCAACAGCAATGACGAAAAACCGGGAATCGTGCTCGGACGCTGCGTGCCGGCCGCCGGGCCCGACTGGCTCGACACGGTGACCGCGTGCGGCCGCGCCTGGATCATCGTGCATAGCAGCGAGGCCGCGGCGCGCAGGTCGCGCCGGCGCGTCTCGTCGGTGACCTCGTTCTGGAAGAAAGGCAGGAACTGTTCGGTACGCGTCAGCGCGTCGTCGCCCTCGGTGCCGGCATCGATCCAGCCGCCGAACCCGCTCACCTTCGGCGATCCGTCGGCCTGGATGAACACGTGCTGCGGTCCGAGCTGACCATGCGAGACGCCCTGACCGTGCGCATACTCCAGCGCATCGGACACGCGCGCGCCGATCCCGGCGCACTGCAGGTCCGTGAACTTGACGCCGGAGCCCAGCAGATCCTGCAGCGAACGGCCCGCGACCCGCTCGATCACCAGGTATCCGAATTCGTGGCCAAGGCCCGCATCGAAAACGGTCAGGATGTTCGGGTGATGCAGGCGCCCGGCCGCCTGGGCCTGGCGCACGAATGCCTGCTCGATGTGGCGGCGCGCTTCGGCTCGCAGCGGCGGCCCGGCCGGCACGATCTGCACCGCCTTGACCACCAGTTCCCGGTTCATCACCGGGTCGACCGCGGCGTACGAGACGCTGTGCCGATCACGTCGCAGCTCTCGCAGGATCGTATATCGGCCTATGACCTTCTGTTGGAGGGGCAGCGGCTGGGGCATGGCAATGGTCGGACGCGACGAGTCCCGCAGGGCGCCCGGCGGAACTCGTCGCCTGCGTACTGTATCCCGCCGGAACCGTCGAAGGGAACCGGTCGATCGACTAAATACGACCGGGGAAACCGACCTATTGTGAAGCCAACGCTAAAAGCGGTGCTGCACCTCGACCGCCAGGCCTGGCCGCACGTCGATCCGCGACAGGAACGGCGTCGCCGCGCCGTTGTGTACCTCGATCGTATGGGCCCCGGCCGCAAGGGTCAGGTGGGTTAGCGGCGGCGAAACGCCGAGCGAAGTGCCATCCACGATGATTTCGCCCCAGGGGGCGATCGCCAGCGTGACCGAACCGTCGGCCAGCGGCGCCGGCAGCGCCGGCGGGGCCGGTGCGACCTGCGCAAGTGGCGCCGGGGCCGCCGCTTTCGGCCGGGACTTCACTGGCGAGGAGGGCGTCGGGGAGATTGGAACGAAAAGGGGCTTGGCGGGCGCTTCGGCCCGCCCGATCACATGCACGCCGGAATCCAGGTCGGATGGCGAGCTGCCGGTGCTCGAAAGCGTGCTGGTCGCGTCTGCGAGCACGATCGGCGACGACGTGGCCACGGGCGCCGGCTGGGGCGCCACCTGCGCGCGGCGCGGTTGCTCGAGCGCCAGGATCACGATCGACACCGACACCGCGAGCGCCGCGACCACCAGGCGCGCGCTGCGCCGGTTCAGGGCCGGCGCGGAAGTCTCGGGTGGCAGCGTGGGGCGCTGGCCGGAGTCCTCGCGCGCGGCCGCCATCACCAGGTCGTTGCGCATCTCGGCCGCGCTCTGGTAGCGATCGGCTGCATCCTTGGCCATCGCGCGATGGACGATTTCGATCAGCTCGACCGGCACTTCCGGGTTCAGCTGATAAATCGGAGTCGGCGGCTGCGAGGCGACCTTGGTGAGCGTTTCCTCCACCTGCTTTCCGTCGAAGGCGCGCTGCCCGGTCAGCAACTCGTACAGGATCGAGCCCATCGAGAACACGTCGCTGCGCGCATCCAGCGCGCGCCCCAGCGCCTGCTCGGGCGACATGTAGTTCGGCGTCCCGATCAGCTGGCGGCTGGAGGAGAGCGGCGTGTCGCTGTATTGCGCGAGCGCGACTCCGAAATCGAGCACTTTCGGCTTCATGTCGCGCGTCAGGAAAATGTTGCTCGGCTTAAGGTCGCGGTGGACCAGGCCGCGCCGGTGCGCGTAGTGCACCGCATCAGCCACCCGCGCCATCATCGACGCGATCGCTTTCGGGGCGAGCCGATTGCGAGTCGCGAGCCAGTCGTGCAGGTCGCTGCCGTACAGCCGCTCCATCGCGATGTAGGCGACCGACTCGGTCTTGCCGGCATCGAACACGGTGACGATGCCCGGATGATTCAGGCTCGCTGCGCTCTTGGCTTCCTGCAGAAAGCTCGCTTCGGCGCGGCGCCGCATCAGGTTATCAGCGGCCAGCGGGATCGCTTTGATCGCGAGCTCGCGCCCGAGCACCGGGTCGAACGCGGCATACACGACCCCGTTGGACCCCCGCCCGATCTCGGAGCGAACTTCGAACCGCCCGATGTGCGTCGGAGCGGACGGCATCGCCGCCGAAGGCTCATAGGACTGCGTGGCGAGCGCCTGGGACACCATTTCGCGTGGATTATCCGTTGGTCAGTGTATCAACGTAGCTCAAAAATGGTACCAGCACATCGTCCAAATCGATGTCACGCCTGCCCCGATCACCCTAAAGCCATGATGCTGATTTAGTCATGAAAGCTGTGAGGCAATTGCGGCTCGCGAACCAGCTGACGCTCGAGCTCCAGATGCTTGGCGTATCGGTAAAACGTACCCTCAAAGTTCGCGAACGCGATGACGAATCCGGCCCAGCCGTCCAGCATGCCAAGCTTGAGCACATAGTGGCGCAGGAACGAGGCGGTTCCGTGCAGCAGCGCGCGCCACATCGAGGGCGGCACGCGCCGCTGAGCCAGGCGCTGCACGCCCAGAGTCGAATAGCGCTGCATCTTGGACAGCATCTGGCCCAGGTCGCGAAACGGGACCTGCGCAATCGGTTCGCGCAGAACGCCCAGCGAGCCCTCCAGCGTGTAGGTCTCGTGCACCGCGTCCTCCGTGTACCGCAAGCGGCCGCGCCGGAACAGCTGCGGCTGCCGGTAGTCGGGAAAGTAACCGGAGTGGCGGATCCAGCGACCGAACACGTAATTGCGCCGCGGCACCAGGTAGGCGTCGCGCGCGTGCGGATCGGCCGCCGCGCGGCGGATTTCGTCGGCCGCGGCCTCGGTGCAGCGTTCGTCCGCGTCCAGGCTGAAGACCCAGTCTCCGGTCAGCTGATCGAGCACCGCGTTGCGCAGCCGGCCGAATCCCTCGAACGGCACCTGCACGATCCGGTTCGTGTAACGGCGCGCGATCTCGACGGTCGCATCCGTGCTGAAGGAGTCGGCCACCACGATTTCGTCGGCCCATTTGACGCTGCGCAGGGCGGCCTCGATCTTGTCGGCTTCGTTGAACGCGATCACGTAAACGGAAATGCGCGGCATCGGGTGGAGCGGTCTTATTCGCTCGGTGGGCCAAGGGGCTGCGCGTATTATCCCGGACGTTTCAAAACCTGCGCGCAGGGCGGGCGCAAGCGGGGAGGCGATGAAGACCCAGGCGGTTCGAATCGAACGCCACGGCGGGCCGGAGCTGATGCAAGTCGTCGAGATCGATGTGCCGGATCCTGGCCCGAACCAGGTGCGGCTGAAGCAGCACGCGGCCGGGCTGAATTTCATCGATCTCTACTATCGAAGCGGCCTGTACCAGGCGCCGCTTCCGCATGGCCTGGGCTCCGAAGGCGCCGGCGAGGTCGAGGCGGTCGGACCCGGTGTCAAAACCCTGAAGGTAGGCGATCGCGTCGCTTACGCGTCGGGACCGCTCGGGGCTTACAGCGGCGCGTATGTGCTGAACGCCGACAGCGTCGTAAAGCTGCCGGCGGGGATCGGGTACGAACAGGCCGCGGCGATGATGCTCAAGGGTCTGACGGTGCAATACCTGTTTCGACAGACGTACCGGCTGCAGGGTTACGAGACGATCCTGTTTCACGCAGCGGCCGGGGGCGTGGGCCTGATCGCATGCCAGTGGGCTCGCGCGCTCGGAGTCAAGCTGATCGGAACGGTCAGTTCGCCCGAAAAAGCGCAGCTGGCACGCGGGCACGGGGCATGGGCCACGATCGACTACACGAAGGAAGACGTGGTGGCGCGCGTTCTGGAGCTGACCGGCGGGGCCAAGGTTCCGGTCGTCTACGACAGCGTCGGCAGGGACACCTGGGAGAAGTCGCTCGATTGCCTGCAACCGCGCAGCCTGATGGTGAGCTTCGGCAACTCCTCGGGGCCGGTGACCGGAGTGAACCTCTCCATCCTGGCACAGAAGGGTTCCCTGTACGTCACGCGGCCGACGCTCACCACTCACCTGACCCCGCGCGGCCGCTATGAAGAAAGCGCCAAGGAGCTTTTCCAGATGGTCACCAGCGGCAAGATCCGGATCGAAGTGACGTGCCGCTACCGCCTCGAAGAGGCCGCGCGGGCGCACGAGGATCTGGCCGGGCGCCGCACGACCGGCTCCTGCGTGATCATTCCGTGAGTTCGGCCGCGGCCGGCCCGCCGGACGCGACACTGAAGCTGACCGGGCCGGGACCTCGCACGCGCTGGCTGCAGGCCGCGCTGGCCGCGGCGCTTGCGGTTCGGCTCGTCACGCTCGGCACCTACCCGCTGGCCGATACCAGCGAGGCGCGCTACGCGGAGATCGTCCGCGTGATGCGGGAAACCGGCAACTGGGTGACGCTGCAGGAGACGCCCGGCACGCCGTTCCTGGGCAAGCCGCCGCTGTACGCCTGGCTCAGCGCCGCCTCGACTTACGCGTTCGGCCTCAACGAGTTCGCGCTGCGGCTGCCGTCGCTTGTGTGCGGAATCGCGGTGCTTGCGTTGTGCGGCGTATGGGCCGCCGCGCTGGCGCGCCGACCCTCACCCCCCGCTTCGCCGGGCGAAGCCCGGCTTCGCAGGGCAAGCCCGGCCCCTCTCCCGCAAGCGGGAGAGGGGAGGAACCTGCCTCCGCTCGATGGCCAGAGCCGGCAGCAAGCGGGAGAGGGAAGTGGGGTGCCGGGGGGACAGAGGAGCCCCGGCTCGCTTCCGATCGATCAAGAGGCGCCGGGTCGCCCCTCTCCCACGCAGTGGGAGAGGGGCGGGGGTGAGGGCGGCGACGCCCCGCTGCTGTCATGCGTGATACTGGCCACCACGGGATTTTTCATCGGCTACGGCGCCGTGATGACCGACCCGGCCCTGGGCCTGTGCACGGCCTGGATGATGGTCGCGTTCCAGCGCGCCGTCATCGACGGCTCGGCGCACGCGCTCTGGCGCTACGGTTTTTTTGTGGCGGCGGGCCTGGCGATGCTGGCCAAGGGTCCGGTCGCGTTCCTGTACGTCGCGCTGCCGATCGTAGTGTGGGCCTTCTGGCGGGGGCGGTGGCGCGCGATCTGGAAGGCGCTGCCGTGGTTAAGAGGCAGCGTGCTGTCCGCGGCGATCAGCCTGCCCTGGTATGTCTGGGCCGAAGTGCGCAACCCCGACTTCCTGAGCTATTTCCTGATCGGCGAGCACGTGCTGCGATATCTGCAGCCGGGCTGGACCGGTGACCGCTATGGCACGGCGCACCGCGAGCCGTTCGGAACGATCTGGGGGTATCTGGCCGAAGCCCTCGGGCTGTGGTCGATTGCGGCGCTGGCGCTGGTGCGTCCGACGCCCGGTTGGCTGGCGCGGGCGCGCGCCTGGTGCCAGGACGACGGCCGCCTGTTCGCGCTGCTGTCCACGCTGGTGCCGCTGCTGGTTTTGACGTTCGCGAGCAATGTGATCTGGACGTACGTGATGCCGGTGCTGACGCCGCTGGCGGCGCTGCTGGGGCTGGAGTTGGCGCAGCAGTCGGCGCCGCCGGGACCGTGGCGGCGCCTCGTGAACTGGCTCGCCGGCGCGTCGGTCGCCCTGGTTTGCGCCAGCGCGGTCGCCTGGGGGCCGCTGCACGCCAACGGAAGTTCGTTCGCCACCCCGGTGATGGCGTGGCGGCAGCAGCTGCCAGCGCAGCCAGGTCCGCTGCTGTACTGGGGTGCCAAGGCGCCGGCCTCGCTGCGCTTTTACGCGCGCGGCGCGGCCGAGCCGGTACCGAACCTGGCGACGCGGCTGGACAGGCTCGAGGCGGGCTCCCGCGTGTACGTTGCGATCGTCCCGGAGCAGCTGGCGGCGCTGCGGCAGATGGTGTTGATGCGGCCGCAGCCGTTCGATCTGGCCGTGATCGTCCGGGTCAAGCATGCGGCGATCGTGCGGATCGCGCGAACGCTCAGCGCGTCTTGAGCTGCCTGGGAACCGCGGTGGCGCGCAACCGGTGCGCCTCGGGCAGGCCGGAGCCGAGCAGGGGCTGCAGGTAGGCGCGAAAGGCATCGGTCACGTCGGTGCCGGACTCGTCGATCAGCGCGTCTTCCATCACGCGGGTCCTGGCTGCGACGGCTTCGAGCGGCGCCAGCTCGTAGTCGACCGCGTAGTGCCCGACCCGCTTGATGGCCACCGATCCGTCGCGGTCGGCCGCCAGCGCGAACCGGACCGCGCGTTCCCCGACCTCGAAGGCTTCGCGCTGGTCGACTTCCGATACGCAGCCGGCGAACGATCGCTGCAGGTACCCGAAGGTTTCGCCGCGCACCCGCTTGACGCCGAGGCGCTCGCGGATCTGCGCGCACAGCAGGTCGGCCAGCGCGCCCGTTCCGGACAGCTGCACGTTGCCGTGCGGGTCGCGCTCGGCGGCCGGCGCGAGCTTCGAGATGATCGGCACTGCCGCAGCGTCGTGCACGCCTTCGGACACCGCGACCACGCAGCGGCCCAGGCGGTCGTGCACCGCCTTCACATCGGCCACGAACCGCTCGGGCTCGAACGTGCGCTCCGGCAGGTAGATCAGGTGCGGGCCGTCGCCGGGGAACCTGCGGGCCAGAGCGGACGCCGCCGTCAGGAATCCGGCGTGGCGCCCCATCACGACCGCGACATAGACGCCCGGCAGCGATGCGTTGTCCAGGTTGGCCCCGATGAACGCCTGCACCACGAAGCGCGCGGCGGACGGAAAGCCGGGCGTATGGTCGTTGCCGACCAGATCGTTGTCGATCGTCTTCGGAATGTGGATGCAGCGCAGCGGGTAACCGGAGGCGCGCGCCTGCTCGCTGACGATCCGCACCGTGTCGGCCGAATCGTTGCCCCCGATGTAGTAGAAGTGACCGATCTGATGCGCCTTCAGGACTTTCAGGATCTCCTGGCAATAGGGAAGGTCCGGCTTGTCCCGCGTCGACCCGAGCGCCGAGCCGGGCGTGCGTGCGACCGCCTCCAGGTTGGCGGCCGTTTCGCTCGACAGGTCCAGCAGATCCTCGTTCAGGATCCCGCGCACGCCGTGGCGGGCGCCGTATACGCGCTCGATCGCGCAACGGTGATGGGCTTCGAACACGACACCGGCCAGCGATTGATTGATCACCGCGGTCGGGCCGCCGCCTTGCGCGATCAGGATTCCCAGCGATGGCATCGGTGAACTCCTCGATGAACCGTTTCGACAATCGGTACGCTGCGCCAACGCCCGTTCGACGCCCTCGCGCACATCGGCGGACAGCGACGCGAGCGCGGCCACTTCCTGCAGCGCCTGCCGCATCGGCCCCTGGCGGTCCGGAGGGTACCGGCCCCAGCGGTTCAAGGCGCGCGCAAGGCGCGCCGCTACGATCGGATTGAAGGCGTCTATTCGCGCGACCTGCTCGAGCCAGAACGCGTAGCCCGACCCGTCGGGCAGATGAAACTCCGCCGGGTTGTCGGTGCAGAACGCCACCACCAGCGCCTTGACCGCCTGCGGGTCCTGTTCGCTGTACGCGCTGTGGCGCAGCAGCGCGCGCACGCGCTCCAGCACCGGCGGCTCGCCCGGCTGGCCGACCGCGGTGGCCTGGATGTTGAACCACTTGTTCATCAGCAAGGGCTCGCCGCTCCACTCGCGCGCGAGCTGCAGCAGCAGGCCGGCCTTGGCTGGCGACGGGCTGTTCACCAGCGCGGCGAGCGCTGCGTAGCGGTCGGTCAGGTTGTCGGAACTCGCCAGCTGCCGGCGAGCCAGCTCGATCGCCGCGGGATCGCCGCTCGCCACCAGGTACTCGAGCGCCAGGTTCTTCAAGGCCCGGCGTCCCACCGGGACCGGGTCCGGCCGATACGGGCCATCGCCCCGCATCGACGCGTAGGTCGCCTCCCAGTCGGCGTGCAGCTCACGGCCGATCAGCCGTTGCACTTGCAGCCGGGCGCCGCGCACCGCTTCCGGAACGACGATCGAGCGGGTCTCCGCCAGCAGGCATTCGGCCGGCAGGCGCAATGCGAGTTCGCGGAAGGCCGGCGCCAGGGCCGGGTCGAGCAGCGTGTCGCGGACCAGCGAGACGACCGCCGAATCCAGGCTGACCGGCTTGCCGAACTCGTGTGCGTCGGCTGCCAGGGCCAGGTGCCCGAGCAGCAGCCGTTGCAGCGCGTCCCACCGGTTGCAAGGATCGGCATCCTGCCGCGCCAGCACGGCGAGCTCGGCATCGCGGTAGGGATACTCGACGATCACCGGTGCCGAGAAATCGCGCAGCAGCGACGGAACGGTGCCGGCCGGCACATCGAAGAAGCGGAACGTGTGCGCCGGCTCTCTGAGCTCCAGCAGCCGCGTCGTGGTGCCGGCAGCCACGCCCGGTTCGGTTTTGACCGGGAGCTGCGCCCCGTCCGGCCCGAGCAGTCCGATCGCCAGCGGGATCAGGAACGGCTCATTGTCGGGCTGCCCCGGAGTCGGCGGGCAGCTCTGCGCGAACGTCAACTCGAGCGTGCGGCTGTGAGCGTCGTACAGCGGACTGACGGCCACCCGCGGCGTTCCGGCCTGCGTATACCAGCGCATGAACTGACTCAGGTCCCGCTCGGCCGCGCCGCCGATCGAAGCGACGAAGTCCTCGCACGTGACCGCGGCGCCGTCGTGACGCGCGATGAATCGATCGAAACCGCGGCGAAATTGCGCCGCGCCGGCGAGCGTGGCCAGCATCCGCACCACCTCGGCGCCTTTGCGATAGACGGTGGCTGTGTAGAAATTGTTGATTTCC
>WNFL01058150.1_pt1 | contig 12239 bp, 11 predicted proteins | sample 5400361 | NCBI WGS metagenome assembly WNFL01 (sample SAMN13153351, study PRJNA577476) | soil metagenome | isolation source: 40 cm soil on Douglas fir-dominated hillslope | place: USA:California | collected 2013-09-17
CGAGAAAGACGCGCTGTTGCTTGTCGATGGAGATGACGAGCCGTTCTTCGCTGATCTCCTTCACGGTGCGCGTCTTTGGCACGCTGACGTCAATGCCCGACTGCAAAACCGGAGCGGTCACCATGAAGATCACCAGCAGCACGAGGACCACGTCCACCAGCGGAGTGATGTTGATGTCTGCCAGAGAGCTCATCGTGCGCCCGTTGGCACTGGTGAAAGCCATTAGTCGTGCGCCCCTACGCGTTGCTGGGCTGGCGATGAAGACTGTGTGCTTTCGACCGTGTTGAGGAACTCCATGGCAAAGTCGTCGCACCGCGCAGCAAACTCGCGGATGTTGTGGGAGAGCAGGTTATAGGCGATCACGGCTGGAATCGCGGTAGCCAGACCGGCCGCAGTCGTGACCAGCGCCTCGGAAATACCCGGCGCTACCGCCCGCAAGGTCGCCGCACCTGCCGTGCCGAGGCCATGGAAAGCGTCGATAATGCCCCACACCGTGCCGAAGAGACCAATGAACGGCGTGACGGCCGCAGTGATAGCTAGCCACGGCAGGCTGCGCTCAAAGCGCGTCACTTCCTCCGACGCTGCAATCTGCATGGCCCGCTGGATGGCCACGGTGTTCGGCGGTCCGCCTGCAGTCGCCTGTCGACGGCACTCTTCATACCCATTATGGAATACGCCGACGAGAGGACTTGGCCGGAACTGCTCCTCCACGGCCTGCATGTCTCCTAGCCGCTGCGCTTTGCGAAACGCCCGCACAAAACGGCCGCTTTGCGTGCGGGCCTTGCGCATTAGGCTCCACTTGGAAACGATGATGGCCCAGGAAAGAATGCTAAAGGCGAGCAAGATGAAGAGAACGGTTTTGGCGACTGCGCCACTCTGCGAAATCATGTCCAAGACTTCGCCGCCAACGTAAAGAGCGAGGGAATGGGTAAATGGCATTGTGTGTAGAAGAAACCTTGATTTGATTATAGGGTAACGTCAAGCCCAGATTTTGCCCACTAGGGACACCGGGAACCAGTGTATAAACCTAGGCTCGTGCGGCGTGGGCGTCCTCGCCCGCGCAGGCTGGAAACGCGAGTGGAATGGGTGGTAGATTTTCTCCAGAAGCTGCACGGGCGAGGACGCCCGCGCCTCCATCGAGAGCCTTCCGTGCTATGCTTCGGGCAGCCAACGCCCACGGGTAGGTGAGTCTGTGCTCGTTGAACTGCGCCTCGAAAACTACGCGGTCATTGACAACGTGGCGGTGGAATTCGCCGCTGGCCTCAACCTGCTCACGGGAGAAACCGGCGCGGGGAAGTCGATTCTCATTGATGCGCTGGCTCTGCTACTCGGCGAGCGCGCCTCTTCCGACGTAATTCGCTCCGGGGCGGAGAAGGCGGTGGTGGCAGCCGTTTGGGAACTGGAATCCGGTTCTGGGCGGAAGGTTGCTGAAATCCTCTCGGAAAACGGCATTGACGACAATTCCGAATCTCTGATTTTGCGCCGGGAAGTCGCGGCGGGCGGCAAGGGAAGGATATTCGTCAACAACCAGCCCGCCACCGTGGCGGTGCTGAAACGTCTCGCGCCGCATTTGGCGACGATCCACGCGCAGAACGAAACGCTGCTGGCTTTTGATGCCAGCTCGCGCCTTCAGCTTCTCGATACCTTCGCAGTCAGTAAAACAGAAGCTACCGCGCAGGCCTTTGCGGCCTGGAAAACGCTCGGTGAGCGTATCGCTGAACTCGAGCGCGACGAGCAAGACCGTCTCCGCCTGCTCGACCTCTGGAGCTTCCAAGCCCGCGAAATCGACGAAGCCCGCCTGAAGCCTCAGGAAGACGAACAGCTCGAAGCCGAGAAGCGGGTGCTGGCGAACTCGGAAAAGATTTACAACGCTGGCATGAATGCCTTCGACCTGCTCTACGAGGGCAGCGCCTCGACGTCGGCCACCTTGCGGTCCGCCTCCAAGCATGTGGAAGAGCTATCCCGCTACGAGCCTAAGTTTCAAGCTGCACTGGAAGCCCTTGACTCGGCGAGGATTAGCATCGAAGACGTGGGCGCCTCCCTGCGCGACTACGCAGGCGCCATTCAGGCCTCTCCTGAGCGCCTAGCCGACGTCGAAGACCGCCTCGCCGCCATCGACCGCCTCAAGCGCAAGTACGGGCCAACGCTGGATGGCGTATTGAAGTTTGGCGCCGAAGCCAGCCGCAAGCTGCAAGAGATGGAAAACAAAGACGAAGTCCTGCGCGACTTGCGGCAGAAGCAAAGCGCCGCTGCTCATGCGTATCTCATTGCTGCAAAATCACTTAGCAAGACTCGTAAAGACGCGGCAAAAAAGCTTGAGAAGCTCGTCGAGACAGCCATCAACGACCTCGCCATGAAGGCTGCCTTTCAGGTGGAGGTGGCTAGCTCCGAGAGCGCTAACTCATGGTCCGCCAAGGGTTTGGATGAAGTTCGCTATATGATCTCCGCCAACCAGGGCGAGCCGTTGCGCGACATGGAGCAGGCAGCCTCGGGCGGGGAACTGTCGCGTGTGATGTTAGCCCTAAAGTCCTGTATCGAAACGACTTCATCGAGTGCCAAGAAAACCGGCCGTGGGCAGCGCACGATGGTTTTCGATGAGATTGATACCGGCATCGGCGGCAGGGCTGCCGATGCTGTTGGTAAGAAACTCAAGGCTCTTGCCTGGACTGCTCAGGTCCTGTGCGTCACGCATCTGCCTCAAATCGCTGCATTTGCGGATCAGCACTACCTCATCGAGAAAAAGACGGCTGGTGGCAGGACCAAAACCTTCGTACGCCGCATCGAAAGCAGGGAACGGACTGAGGAAGTGGCGCGCATGCTCAGCGGGGCGAAGTTGACCGAAGCGTCCCTTCGCAACGCCGAGCAGATGATCGCGGAAAGCGCGTAGTTGTGGACCCGGTTCCCGCTAACTGATGGAAAAGCTCCAGTTACTGCTAAGCCACTGCATTTCCGTGGTTTACATTGACCTGCGGGGGCGGTTTCGGTAGGCTAAATTCAGCAAATTCTCTGCAAAAGCCAGGCCCCTGAGCCGGGTGGGAAGGCATACAGCGACCGATGTCGACTGATCAAGGAACTTTGGACCAAAAGACTTTGCTCTTGTTGAAACCCCGAGGTTTCTGCGCCGGGGTGGTGCGGGCCATTGATATTGTGCGGATTGCGCTGGAGAAGTTTGGGCCGCCGATTTATGTGCGCAAAGAGATTGTCCATAATCGCTACGTGGTGGACTACGTGGTGGAGGAGTTGCAGCAGAAGGGCGCCATTTTCGTCGACAGCGTGGAGGAAGTGCCCACGGGCGAGCGCGTGATTTATAGCGCGCACGGCGTGTCGCCGGAGGTTAGGCAGGATAGCAAATTACGCGAGCTGCGCGTGATTGATGCGACCTGTCCTCTGGTGACCAAGGTCCACGTGGAGGCGGTAAAGTTTGCCAAGGAAGGGTTGTCGTTGATTCTGATAGGCCACCACGATCACGATGAAGTTGTGGGGACCTTGGGCGAGGCTCCTGACGTTACGCAGGTAGTGGGGACGCCGGAAGAGGTCGAATCGCTGACCGTGCCCGATCCTAACCGGGTTGCATATTTGACGCAAACTACGTTAAGCCTCGATGAAACCACCGGGATTATCGAAGCGCTAAAAAAGAAGTTCCCGAAGATCAAAGGCCCGGCGGCGCAGGATATTTGCTACGCCACGGAGAATCGCCAGGTTGCCGTGAAGCAAGTGGCGGCGGAAGCGGATTTGGTTTTGGTGGTGGGTTCGGACAATAGCTCGAACTCGAACCGGCTGGTTGAGGTTTCGCGGAACTGGGGTACGGCGTCGCACTTGATTGACAGCTATAAGGACATCAAACCGGTTTGGCTGGAAGGCGTGAAGCGGATTGCTTTGACCGCGGGGGCGTCGGCGCCGGAGTGTTTGGTTGAGGAAGTTGTGAAGTATCTGGCGGAAGAGGGGTTTGGGAACGTGGAAGAGCTGGAGGTTATGCCGGAGAACGTGCGGTTTGGGCTGCCTCCGGAGATCGTGGAGGCGATTGCCAGCGCGCCTGTTGCGGCGAGGTAGTCCCTGAAGCCTAACTGCGGATCCCTCCCGTTGGTCGGGATGACAAACACTGTTTGATCTAACGGAATTGAACGGAGACGACAGCAGAACGGAGTTGTTGAAAATGGAGACCTCCCCCTCGTTCAGCAGTACCGTGCCGCAGTTGCGTTTCGGGAAGATTGAGGATTTAAGCAGCCATGTGGCGCCAGCGGTGGATGCGGCGCGAAGGCATTTGTTCTCGCAGCAGCACGCGGACGGGTACTGGTGCGGTGAGCTTGAGGCCGATTCCACCCTGGAAGCGGATTATGTTTTGCTGCACGTGCTGCTCGGCACGGGCGATCCCGAACGATTCCAAAAAGCTGCGAATTGGATGCTGCGGCACCAGAATGAAGATGGGGGCTGGCCGATTTATCAGGCTGGGCCATCGAATATTTCCGCGTCGGTGAAGACGTATTTTGGGTTGAAGCTGGCAGGGATTTCGGCGGATCATCCGGCGATGGTAAAGGCGCGGAAGAAGATTCTGGAGATGGGTGGCGTCACCGAGGTCAATACTTTCACCAAGATTTATCTTTGTTTCTTTGGGCAATATGACTACGACGGTGTGCCCGCCATTCCGCCGGAGATTGTGTTGTTTCCGAACTGGTTCTGGTTCAATATCTACGAAATTTCTTCGTGGTCGCGCACGATTCTTGTGCCGCTGGCGATTTGCTATGCCAAGAAACCTTTCAAGAAAATTCCGGACGAGTTGGGGGTGGAAGAGTTGTTTGTTGGCGGGCGCGATAAGTCCCGCATGCGGTTGAACTGGTCGAAGCAGACGGTTTCCTGGCGCAATTTCTCATTTGTTTGAGCGCGTGCACGTGCGGCCGTTACGGTCGATTGCATTGAAGCAGGCTGAGAAGTGGATGTTGGCGCATTTTGAAAAGAGTGATGGCTTGGGTGCGATTTTCCCGGCCATGATGAATGCTGTCATCGCCATGCGGTGTCTGGGGTATTCGCTGGACGACCCGCAGATGATTCGGGCATTAGATGAGTTTGAAAAACTGGGAATTGAAGAGGGCGACACGTTCCGCATGCAGCCCTGCATGTCGCCTGTCTGGGACACGGCCTATGCACTCTTTGTGCTGGGCGAAAGTGGAGTGGACAAAGCCGATCCGCGTCTGGTGAGGTGCGCCGATTGGATTTTGCAGAAGCAGGTGCGCAGCGTTGGCGACTGGAAGGTCAAGAATCCTGCCGGACAGCCGGGTGGTTGGTATTTCGAATTCAACAATGAGTTTTATCCAGATGTGGATGACAGCGCGATGGTGTGCCTCGGGTTGAGTCGCGTGGAGCATCCGAATGGACGCTATCAGCGGGAGTCCGAGCAGCGGGCGATTGACTGGATTTTCTCCATGCAGTGCCGCAATGGCGGGTGGGCGTCGTTCGATAAGAACAACGATCGTATGGTATTTCAACAAGTTCCATTTGCGGATCACAATGCCATGCTCGATCCGCCGACCGTCGATATTACGGGGCGGGTTCTGGAGATGCTGGCGGCGTTTGGTTATGACAAGAACTACCCGGCGGTGAGGCGGGCGCTGGCGTTCCTGCGGAAGGAGCAGGAACCCGATGGGTCTTGGTTTGGGCGCTGGGGCGTGAATTACATCTACGGGACGATGCTGGTGTTGCGCGGGATGGAAGCGATGGGAGTGGATTCGCACGAGCCTTGTGTGCAGTCGGGCGCGGAGTGGTTGCGGATGGTGCAGAATTCGGACGGCGGTTGGGGAGAGACTTGCGGGTCGTACGATGATCCGACGACGCGCGGGATTGGGCCGAGTACGGCGTCGCAGACGGCTTGGGCCGTGCTGGGATTGCTGGCGGCTGGCGACACCCGGAGCGATTCGGTGGCCAAGGGTGTGGCGTACTTATTGCGGACGCAGTTGCGGGATGGGTCCTGGGATGAGCCGCAGTACACCGGTACCGGTTTCCCGCGAGTGTTTTATCTGAAGTACCACATGTACAAGGACTACTTCCCGCTGTTGGCTCTGACTACGTATGGCAAGGTAATGGCGGCGGAGCAGGAACGGACCGGGAACAGTAGAGGACACGCGTAGCCAATGCGTAATCGCGCGTGAAGACTTTTGTTACGGGTGCCACCGGCTTCCTGGGCAGTCATGTGGCGCGTGCGCTGGCAGGGCAGGGAGCTGATTTGCGCTTCTTGGTCCGCGCAACTAGTGACCTGAGCAATTTGGAAGGCGTTCCTGGCGAGCGGGTGACAGGGGATTTGCTGGCACCGGAGTCCTTCCGGGCGGCGCTGGCTGGTTGTGATGCGGTGTTTCATGTTGCGGCCGATTACCGGCTGTGGATTCCTGAGCCGGATTCGATGTATCGAGCGAATGTGGAAGGCACGCGGGCGCTTTTGAAGATGGCGCGGGAGCAGGGTGTGCGGCGGGTGGTACATACGTCGAGCGTGGCCACGATGGGGTTTTCAGACCATGGTGACGTGGTGGACGAGGCCACGCCGGTTTCGCTTGACGGGATGATTGGGCACTACAAGCGGTCGAAATTTTTGGCCGAGCAGGTGGCGTTTGAGGCGGCTCGGGATGGGCGATCTTCTAATTATGACGTTGTGATTGTGAACCCGACTACGCCCGTCGGGGAGCGGGATATTAAACCGACGCCCTCGGGCCGGATTATTGTGGATTTCCTCAAGAAGAAGTTTCCTGCGTATGTGGATACTGGGCTGAATCTGGTGGATGCCACCGAGTGTGCGCGGGGGCATGTGGCGGCTTTCGAGAAGGGGCGCAGCGGCGAGCGGTACATTTTGGGCGGAGAGAATTTGTCACTGAAGCAGATTCTGGATCAACTGGCTGCGTTGACTGGGCTTCCGTCGCCTTCGATCAAACTGCCTTATTTTTTTGCATTGGCGACGGGCGTGGTGGATGAGTTGGTGACTGGAAGGATTTTGGGGAAAGAGCCGCGGGCGACGATTGATGCGGTGCGAATGGGGAAGAAGAAGATGTGGGTGTCGTCAGGGAAAGCGGAACGGGAGTTGGGATGGAAGATTGTGCCCGTGAAAGAGGCGCTGGGACGGGCCGTACGGTGGTTTCAGGCGAATGGGTATTGTGGCGCTTCATAAACTTACCTCAGCGGCTAAAGCCGATTTTGTATTGGGGGTTTATTGCAGGGCTGAAGCCCTGCGCCGCCCAAAAGCGAAGAGCAGGTCCCTCCACTGCGCCGATGCTCCGCGAAGCGAAGCATCGACTCCGGTCGGGATGACAAGTAACTTCGTAAGGCAGGGAGTTGCCGACCGGCGAGCGCGAAATGCCTAAGGTGGCGGTGGTGGCCGCGCTGGAGCGGGAGATTGGGCCTCTGGTAGCGGGTTGGAAGGTAGTGCGGCGAACTTGGAATGGGCGGGAGTTTAAGTTGTTCGAGAGTGAAGTGGCAGTAGTTGTGTGTGGAGGAATTGGGCCGGCAGCGGCGAGGTGGGCTTGCGAGGCAGTTTGCGCATCCTACGGACCGGAGATGGTGATCTCAGCTGGATTTGCTGGGGCGCTGATCCCGGACTTACGCGCGGGGGATGTAGTGGTTGCTGGCAAAGTGATGGACGCTGGGGATGGCAGTTGCGTTGAGACTGGGAGTGGATCTCGCGGGCTGGTTTCTGTGGCCGAGATGGCTTCCGTAGAGCGGAAGCGAGTTTTGGGAGCGAAGTACGATGCCGTGGCGGTGGATATGGAAGCGGCGGCCGTGGCAAAAAGTGCTGGGTTGCGGAGCGTACGTTTCGGGGCGGTCAAGGTGATTTCCGACGTACTAGATTTTGAAGTTCCTGTGGTGGAAGGCAGCGTAGATGCTCAGGGGCGGTTTCATGAGGGACGGTTTCTAGCTGGGATCGCGCTAAGGCCTTGGGCTTGGGGGCGGGTGGTTAGGATGGCTGTGAATAGTTCGGTGGCGGCGAAGAATTTGGCGGAGACTTTGCGCGTGCAGATTGCGGATCTGTCGGAAGTGCTTTAAGAGCAGACGGCCGAGGGTGGCCGTCACCACGTAAGTCGGGGCGGTTCTGGGATTTTGTCGAACGGTGAGGGATGATGGCGGTTTTGGAACAGACGAAGAGTGGTGGGGGGGTGGGTGCAATTCCCGCGACGATGAGGGCGGCCGTGTATCGCGGCGTGAACGATGTGCGGCTGGAGATGGTGCCGGTTCCCGTGATTGGCCCTGGGGAATTGCTGGTGCGGGTGCATACGTGCGGTATCTGCGGGACGGATTTGAAGAAGATTCATACTGGTTCGCACACGGCGCCTAGGATCTTCGGGCACGAGATGTCGGGTATGGTGGTGGCGGTGGGCGCCGGGGTTACGAAGTTCAAGGCTGGCGACCGGGTGATTGCGTTTCATCACATTCCCTGCGGGGATTGTTACTACTGCCGGAGCAAGACGTTTGCGCAATGCGAGACCTACAAGAAAGTTGGCTGCACGGCGGGATTTGAGGCTAGCGGCGGCGGGTTTGCGGAGTACGTCCGGGTGATGGATTGGATTGTGCGCGGGGGTGTGGAGAAGATTCCGGATGACGTTTCTTATGAGCAAGCTTGTTTTGTCGAGCCCGTCAACACCTGTCTAAAGGGGGTAGCGACGCTGCGTTTGCAGGCGAGCGAGACGGTTTTGGTAATTGGGCAGGGGCCGATTGGGATCATGCTGGCGGTCATGGCCCAGCGGACAGGGGCTAGGGTAATCACTACCGACCTGTATCCGGAAAGGCATACAATAGCGGCAGGATTCGGATTAACAAATGGACTGGATGCCGCGAAAGTAGACGTGGTTGCGCACATGCGCGCGTTGACGGAAGGCCGTGGCGCGGATGCAGTGATTGTGGCGGTGGGCGGCAACAGTCTGATTAAGACGGCGATGGATGCAGCGCGGCCGGGTGGCCGGGTGCTGTTGTTTGCGCAGACGGCGCGCGGGGAAGCGACGATTGATCCTGCGGCAGTTTGCGTGGATGAGAAGACGCTGCTGGGTTCGTACAGCGCGTCGGTGGATTTGCAGGAAGAGTCGTTGCGCTTCGTGTTTGGACATGCCATGAACCTGGAAAAGCTGATTACGCACCGGTTTCCGCTGGAGAAGAGCGTGGAAGGGCTGGAGCTTGCCGCCCACCCGCAAGCGGATTCCATGAAGGCCGTGATCCAGCCGGGCGCGAATTGGGAAGGACGTTGAACAACGTGAGCATCGCGAGTTTGGGTCCAACGAGTTCCAGCCGGACTTCAAGTCGAACCATGACCGCCGCCGTTCTGCACGGCAAGGAAGACGTGCAGATTGAGCAGGTGCCGGTCCCCGATTTGGGTGAGGGTGAAGTCTTGATCAAGGTGCAGGTGGCATTGACCTGTGGAACCGACCTCAAGGTTTACCGGCGCGGGTATCACGCGAAGATGATTGTGCCACCGTCGCTATTTGGTCACGAACAAGCTGGCGTGATTGAGGAAGTGGGCCCGGGAGTGAAGTTTTTCCAGAAGGGCATGCGGGTAGTGGCGTTGAACTCGGCCCCCTGCGGCGTCTGTTTCTTCTGCTCCAAGCATCAGGAAAACCTGTGTGAAGACCTATTGTTCAACAATGGAGCCTATGCGGAGTACATTCGCATTCCGCGGCGTATTGTTGAACGCAACATGCTGCAGATTCCCGTCGAGGTGAGCTACCAGGAAGCTGCTATGACTGAACCGCTGGCCTGCGTGCTGCGCGGGTTGCAGGAAGCGGGCGTGGAGCCTGGGGATACAGTGGCAGTACTGGGTGCCGGGCCGATTGGGCTGATGTTCGTCCAGGTTGCCAAGGCGATTGGCTGCAATGTGATTGCGGTGGTAAAGCGTGACGGGCAGGTTTCGGCGGCGCGGCAGATGGGCGCGGATGATGTGGTGCAGCTTGGCCGAGTGGAAGATCCGATTCGCGCTGTGCGGGCGTTGAGCCGAGAGAATCGCGGCGTGGATGTGGTGATTGAGGCTGTGGGGCGGCCGGAAGCATGGCAGTGGGCCGTGGAGATGGTGCGCAAGGGCGGCACCGTCAACTTTTTTGGCGGGTGTGCGGCTGGGACTAAAGTCGAGATCGACACGAATTTGCTGCACTATTCGGAGTTGACTTTGAAAGCCACGTTCCATCACACGCCGGCGACCGTGCGGCGGGCGTTTGCGCTGATTGCCGGAAAGAAAGTGCGTCCGACGGACGAGGAGCCGCTGTCGCGGCTGAACGAGGTTTTGCGGCACCAGATGCTGCACCGCAATGGCGATATTAAAACGGCGATTATTCCGGGGAGTTAGACCGCCGGAACATCCATCATGTCGATAGCTTCCATCAACGCCGATCCAGGTGTGTCCGCTGCCGAACGCGGCTGGAGAGTGCTGCCAGCGAGCTATGCTATGCCGGAGCGGCGGCCAAGCTTGACGGAAGCGCAGGAGTATTGCCGGAATTTGGCGCGCTCGCATTACGAAAATTTTTCCGTGGCAAGCTGGTTTCTGCCGACGCGGTTGCGGCAGCATTTTTTCAATGTGTATGCCTATTGCCGGATTGCAGACGACCTGGGCGATGAAGTGGGAGATGCGCAGGCGTCCCTGGCGCTGTTCGACGAGTGGGAGGAACAATTAGACCGCTGTTACGAGGGCACTTCGCGGCATCCAGTGTTTGTGGCGTTGGCGGAGACAGTGCGCGAGTTTGAGATCCCGAAGCATGAGTTTTCAGATTTACTGAGGGCGTTCCGGCAGGATCAGACGGTCACGCGGTACGAGACGTTCGAGGATTTCCTGGCGTACTGCCGATATTCGGCAAACCCTGTGGGGCACTTGGTGTTGTACTTGGGCGGTTACCGGGATGGGGAGCGGCACCGGCTTTCGGATTTTACGTGTACGGCACTGCAGTTGACGAATTCGTGGCAGGATGTGGCTGAGGATTTCCAGAAGGGCAGGGTGTATCTGCCGCAGGAGGACTTGCGGCGGTTCGGGGTGAGCGAGGCGGCGATTGCCGGAGGACGGGCTACGCCGGAGTTTCGCGAGCTGATGCGCTTTGAAGTGGAGCGCGCGCGGGAGTGGTTCCGGCAAGGATTGCCGCTGATTGGCCAGGTGCGTCGCGAGGTGGCGCGCGACGTAGAATTGTTTAGCCGGGGTGGCATGGAGATTTTGAGCGCAATTGAAGCATCGGGTTACGATGTTTTGCAGCACAAGCCGACGCTGACCAAAGGACGCAAGCTGGTTCTGATGGCACGGGCGGCTTGGAGCCGGATGCGATGAGCGCCGTCGTGCAGCCCGTGTCCTCGTTTACCCCTACGGAATCGCAGTTGGCGGTGGCATATTCCGTGTGCAAGGGGATTGCGCGCGCGAACGCCAAGAATTTTTACTACGGATTCATGGTGCTACCGAAGCGCAAGCGGGAAGCCATCTCCGCGGTGTATGCCTTCATGCGGCGGTGCGACGACATCGCGGACGATCCCAGCCTGCCCTTCCCGGAGCGGCGTGAGAAGCTGGCGGTGTGGATCGATAGCTTCCATCGGGCCGCAGCGGGACTGGGTACGGACGATCCGGTTCTTCTGGCGCTGGCGGAGACGCAGCGGCGTTACAGCATTCCGGTCGAGTTGCTGGATCATCTGGCGCACGGCACAGGCATGGATTTGCAGGAGCAAATGGAGACGGGGAAAACCCCGAGCTTCGACGCCACTGTTACCGGGTGGCATCGGTAGTGGGGCTCGTGTGCATCCGGATCTTCGGATACCAGGACGCGCGGGCGGAAGCATTGGCGGAGCGGCTGGGGATTGCGTTTCAGTTGACGAACATCATTCGCGACGTGAAGGAAGATGCCGCGATGGGACGGGTGTACATTCCCGGAGAAGATTTGGCTAAGTTCGGTCTCCTCGCGATCGACCTGCGCTCGGGCGGCGATACGGCGCGGTTTCGTCCGCTGCTTGAAATGGAAGCGGAGCGCGCGCGCAAGTTCTATCTGGCGGCGGAGGATCTGATGCCGCTGATCGACGAAGACAGCCAGCCGGCGCTGTGGACTCTCGTCTCGGTGTATCGTGCTTTGCTCGAAAAAATTGCCGCTGCCAACTACGATGTTTTCGGCGCCAAAATCCGCCTGACGACGTTCGAAAAGCTAACCATCTTGAGCAAAGGCTTTCTGCGCCGGCTTACCTGATGGGTCTTCCCCAAGGAAAATCTCTGCACGTTGCGGTCGTGGGCGGTGGACTTGCCGGCTTGGCCGCAGGCTGTGCCCTAG